>Ga0272441_10012277_pt1 | contig 12541 bp, 6 predicted proteins | sample SSMProp6N_FD_193582 | JGI IMG/M metagenome (GOLD analysis project Ga0272441, IMG submission 193582) | Marine sediment archaeal communities from Little Sippewissett salt marsh, Falmouth, MA, United States - SSM-Prop-6N | ecosystem: Environmental > Aquatic > Marine > Wetlands > Sediment ...
GTGGCGAGTCATTTTCGCAGCCACATTGTGGCGCATGAGCTGGGACATATCCTCGGCCTGTGCAAAAACCGCTCTCACGGAGATGGCGCTCATTGCAGCAATGAGTACTGCGCGATGGGCCCAGGTATTGCGCCAATGCGAACGTGGCTGTTTGGCATCTCGCCTCCCAATGCGTGTGACCAGTACTGCGAGGACTGCCAACGCGACATCGAGGAAGCGAAAGAACTATCGACGGATGCACGAGGCAGTTTTCGTGGACCGTTCTACGTCCGGCAAGAGGACGGGTATTACGTAGCGACACTGCCGTTTCTGATAAAGTTATCGCTGGCGGAACTCGACGCGATGGATTGGCGTAAGGAGTTGCAACGAGCCCATGAGGTCTGCCATGACCACGCTGGTAAGGCCGCACTGACGGGCGAGCTGCTGGGCATCTGGGAAATCCCTCACGACCTGCCGGACAGAATAATGCGGCTCCATGCGGCGGCCAAGGATCCCAGCGGAAGCGTGCGTGAGATGGCTGACACTTGGCTCCAGCAACGTGGGGCGCCCGAGGTTCGTCCAGCAAGGCAGCCGGCTAGATGATCTTCCGAGGTCGTCCATAACCCGGGTATCGGCGAGCAGAACTACTATTACCCGACATTCCCCATTCGACCCTTGCTCAGCAACAATGCCGGACTCCTGCCAGTATAACGCTCCGCCTCCTCCGCATCCAAGCCCGTCTTGCTCGCTCCCTTACCTCACCCCGCCACCCCCATCTCCGCTCTGCGCGGCACCGCTACATCAACCGCCAGCCCTTCACCAGCCCCGATCCCCTTCATAATCTCGCCGTCCGATGAATCCGCTTCATGGAGTTGAGCAGTGCCCTGTTCTTGCCAAGGTTTACGATAAAGGGTCTGCGTGGCGAGGGTCCGAGGCCGCCACCAGAGGTCTCATCAAGGTCGTTGGGTCTCGGGAGGGCATCGGCCGGCCCTGGCTGATCTGCTTTACGTGATGAAGTGTTACGTGATGTCAGTTCTTGGTGGAGAAAGGTAGACATAGTAGCCCGAGCCATGTTGGGATCGGTCGTGGCGATACTCCGTATTACGCCAAGGTGAATAGCCGCGTCTTGTGGCAGGAGTTGGGTTGGCCAGGACGAGGATAGCGTTTGACTGGTGGTCGAAGGTGACAATGTTCTCCCTGAAGTCGCCGACGATGTCGGCGTTGACGAGGTTGCGGCCGTAGGTTGCGGACTCGGGTAGCTTGGCGTTCGGAATGTCCTTGATGTCGCCCGTCGGCAGCAGACGGACGACGCGTTTGTTTTCCTTGCGGATGATGAAGCAGACCTCGGGGCGCTCGTCCCAGTGCACGGGGACGAAGTTCTTGCGTTGAAATTCGGTGAGGTTTAGCCAGTGGGAGCCGTCGGGTAGGAAGATCGGGTTATGGGGGGCGTCGCGCATTCCGCGTTCCTGTCGGCGAGCGTCTTCGGCGGTGTGGGGTTGGAGGCCTGGGTAGGTCGCGGTGTGTCGGGCGACCCAGCCGTAGTGGGCGTGGGCGAAGGGCTCGTGGAAGACGGTCTGGCCGGTGTTGTCGACGAGGTAGACGCCGGGGTTGTTGCTTTCGACGGCATACCATATCTGCAGGCCGGGGCGGGCGGGGTCGATGCGTGCGGGTTTGGAGATGTCGGTGTGACCGAAATCTTCGGCCTGCCAGCGGACCGTGCCGTCGCCGCTATAGCAGATGCCGCCGGCGATGACTTCTTGGACGCCATCTTCATCGATATCGGCGATGTCCAGATTATGTCCGCCGGGGCGTGGTTGGTCGACGGCCCAGAAGATGGAGCCGTCGCGGCCGTCGACGGCGATCAGGCGGATGTCGCCGTAGGTCTCGTCCTGAACCACGATATAGGCGGGCTTGTCGAAGCCTCGCAAGTGGCCGACGGTCATCATTTCGCGTGGGTGTCGGCCTGGCCAAGGGGCCTGCCAGAGGGTTTGGCCAGTTTCGGCGTCGACGGCAATCATTTGCTCGTCGGGGCCGGTCTGACTGTGGATCTCGCCAGGGTAGGGCTTGGTGGTGATGCGGAAAACGACCTCAGTTCGGCCGTCGTTGTTGACGTCCCAGGCGAGCAGCGGGACGTGGTTGGTACTGCCGTTCCATCCCCCGGCCGCGGGCAGGTGGGTGTTAGTCTGCCAGAGCAGCGTGCCGGTGTGGGTGAAGGCCTGGATCCAGATGTCGTTGCCTCGAATGGTCTTGGCGACGTAGCCCATTTGGCCGTTGTTCTGGAGGTCGCCGATGATCAGGCCCTGGGGGTTGTCATCGGGGTCGAGGGGGATCGCGCGAACGACGCACGTGGGGTCCGCAGTACTATCGACGGTGATGGTCTCGGACAGCGTGCCTGCCGGGTCAAGGACTCGGTATTGCCATGCGCCAGGTGTGGGTGGGATGTCTTGGGTGCTGGTGGCAGTGGTGATCGGGATCTCGGTGGCGCGTTGCCAGCCGGTCTCGGGTTGGCGTCGTTCGATCTGGAAGGCCGCATCGGGGGCATCGGTGTCAAGCAGTCGCCAGGCCAGCGTGACGGCGTTGTGGCCGCGAGGCAGGGCGATCAGAAAGCGATGGTTGACGGATGTCATGGGTGCGCCTTTCAGTCGTCGCGTGCGACAGAGCTGTTTGATCTGAGGTTTTCTTTCCAACTTCTGCCCGGCAACAGCGGCGGGCTCGTCAAGCTCGGAGTATAGGCAGTCTCCCCGACCGCTCAAGAGATCCCATGCTCAATCTCTGAACTCATGCCACCCCCACCTCCGCATGAGGCGGTACCGCAACATCCTCCCTGCGGTCATCACCAACCCCAATCCCCCTCATAATCTCCCCAGCCGTCCGATGAATCCGCTTCATCGAGTTGAGCAGCGTCTCGCTCTTGCCAAGGCTTACGATAGAGGGTCTGCGTGGGGAGGTTGCACGCGGTTCGCGAACTCCCCGTGTCTTGGGCCTAGGAGAAAGACGAAGGTTTCTGCTTCCTGTGAGGGGTCTTGATGGCACTAAATGATGAACTAACATGGAAAGCAGCACTATTAGAGTGGGCTGGGCAGTCCATTCGGTGCGGACCTATTCGGACTACGGGAGCCTGGAGATGCGGATGCGGTGGGTATTGGGGCTGGTTTTGGTGGTTTGGGTCCTGCCCTTGGCGCTGGGTTGCGCGTCGGCTGGCAAGATGCTTGACAAGCAGTGGGTCAACCTAGGTCTTGGCGGCGGCGGCGGGATCTTCTGCCCGGTAAGCAGTCCGCATGAGCCGAGTCTGATGTTCTGCAGCAGTGATATGTCGGGGGTGTATCGCAGTACCGACAGTGGCCGGACCTGGCGCATGCTTCCGCACGACCAGATCAGCGGAGCGATTACGGACGCCATCGCCTTTCATCCGACCGACCCGAACACCTTGTACTGCCTACCGGGCGGATACGGCGCACCGCAATTGCACATCAGCCATGACAAGGGTGTCACTTGGCAGGTTGTCACAAAGCAGACGCCTTGGCGGGGTGTGACGCCCTGTGCGCCGAGGTTCGCCATCGACCCGACGGGCCGGGTGCTGATGATCGCGTCGGAGAAGGGCCTTTGGCGCAGCGACGACGGCGGCGAGAACTGGATGCAGGCGACCGGCATCGACAGGCAGGTGATCGGCTACGCATTCGACGCTGGCAGCAGCGCGAACTACTGGTATCTCGCGACGGCTGACGCGGTACTGCGTAGCAGTGATGACGGCAAGACCTGGGGCAAGTGCCCGGGTCAGCCCGCAAACACGCCGATCAAGGACTTCTGTGGCGGGTGCGATCCCAAGGCTGGCATGACGGCCTTGTTCGTTACGACCCCCAGCAAGGAGGTCAACGGCAAGTTCGCCGGCGGGATCTACCGCAGCGAGGACCGCGGAGAGTCCTGGCCGTCGGCGATGGGCGAGGGGATCAATACGGTCGTTGGGCCGCACGACGACGTGGAGCGCAAGCTCGCCGAGTACCCTTTCATCGCCATGGCGACCAACCAGGTCAGCACCCTTTACGCCTATTGCTACGGCAACGGTGATGCCCCCCCATTGCACAGCACGGTGTATCGAACGGACGACGCCGGCCGGACTTGGCGGTGCGTCGAATACTTCAAAAAGGAGTGGAAAGGTCACAACGTCGATCTCGGCTGGATCCGCCTGGATCGCGGCACGGGCGGGCGGAAGCTCGGGTTCTCGGTCAACCCTGCGGACAGCGACATCGTGATGTACTCCGACATGATGGAGCTGTACGTGACAGTCAACGGGGGGAAAACTTGGCGACAGGCTTACTCCAAGTGCGCTCAGGGCAGCCCTGGGCCCAAGAAGGCCTGGCACAGCGTGGGGCTGGAGATGACGACCACCTGGCACTACAAGATTGATCCGCACGACAGGAACCGCCACTACATCTGTTACACGGATATCGGCTTTGCCCGCAGCGAGGACGCTGGCAAGACCTGGTACTGGTCGGCCCGCGGCAGCCCCTGGCAGAACACCTTCTACGACGTCGAGTTCGACCCTGACGTGCCCGGCATGATGTACGCGGCCTGCGCATACGAGCACGATATTCCCGCATGGAAGATGGCACAGAGACTCTACGGCGGAGGCGGTGTCTGTGTCAGTACGGATTATGGCGCAACATGGCAGGCCAGCGCGGACGGCTTCCCGGCCGTGGGAGCCTGTACGGCCGTTGAGATCGATCCGACGAGCCCGAAGGACGCCCGCGTACTGTACGCCAGCTTCTGGGGTGGGGGAGTGTACAAGAGCGTTGACGGCGGCAAGACGTGGCAGGCGAAGAACAAAGGCCTGCCCGTGGCCGTCAATAACCATTTCACCGACATCCGGCTGCACAAGGACGGCACGCTGCTGGCCCTGTGCGGCGGCAAGAAGCTGAGCCGGTTAGAGCCCGTCGAGGTCAACGGCCTCTTCCGGAGCACAGACGGCGCTGAGACGTGGGAGTGTATCACCAGGGGCGTGAAGATGTACCTGCCGTACGGCTTCGATGTCCAGCTTGACAACAGCAACGTGATCTGGCTGGGCGTGTGCACCGTGACCCAGCGGACAAAGGAAGCGGGTCTCTACCGCACGACCGACGGCGGGAAGACATGGGAGAAGCTGAACGTCCCTTGGCCCGAGGGCGGCCCGGGATGGGTGGGCGTGAAGAACCCCAGCATCGATCCGTACAATCCCAGCCGGGTTTGGGTGACGACCAACACGCATGGGACGATGGTGACCAACGACTTCGGCAGGTCCTGGGAAGTCCTCAAAGGCCTGCCCTTCGGCCCGTGCACGCGCGTGACAGTAGACCCGGACGATCATGAGATGATCTGGATGACGACCTTCGGCGGGGGCATCTGGCGAGGCCCAGCCCTGGGCATCGAATGAGAGAGCGTCCATCCCTCGGGGGGCACGGGAGCCGCGCCCACTTCAGGGGAAACGACCCCGGACAATCGCGGATGTACAAGGCGCGTAGAGCATGCACGTCATCCTCGACCTGGTAGAAGAGCCTGTCGTATTGGCTCAAAGTGTATGACTCACCCCGCCACCCCCATCTTCGCTCTGCGCGGCACCGCTACATCAACCGCCAGCCCTTCACCACCCCCAATCCCCCGGATAATCTCGCCAGCCGTCCGATGGATTCGTTTCACGGAGTTGAGCCGCGTCTCGCTCTTGCCAAGGTTTACGATAAAGGGTCTGCGTGGCGAGGGTTCATTGCGCGGCCGGTCCAATTGCCGGCGGAGCAGGGGCACCAAAGTCATACCACGATGCGTTTGAAATGCTGGAGACCATCATCGCACGTAGCGTGATCCACTTGGACGGCTTGCCTTTGCGCTCGACGTCGGCGTTGTTTGTCATTCGTTAATCCCTTTCTGGGATTGGGTTGGGTTCAGGTCACGAGCCAAGCCGTCGGGCCAGTAACGCAGAAATGAATGTCTTGCACAACGCCAAGTTTTCTGGGATTCTTGTCACATTCAGGCCAGTGGTGACGACTACTAGATTGCCATGACTATACACACGCAATCATCCAATTCTGACGACGCCAGCTTGGTGGCACTTTGTGTTGAAGGCGATACAGTTGCTTTTCGAACCATCGTCGAGCGCTACCAGTCTTTGGTTTGTGCTCTGACCTATGCGGGTTGCGGTGACAGGCACCAGAGCGAGGACCTTGCCCAAGAGACCTTTCTGCACGCATGGAAGGGCCTCGCGACCCTAAAGGAGCCTTCTCACCTCCGACCGTGGCTGTGCAGTATTGCCCGTAACCTAGTTTGCAGTGCTCGACGGAAGGAAAGGCGTGCTCCAGTAACGCAAACCGATCCTACTGACGAAACACTTGATGCCCTTTCCTCGAGTCCCCCGGAAGAGGCTATCAGCAGGGAAGAGCAGGCAATCCTCTGGGAGACCTTGAAACAACTGCCAGAAGACTACCGAGAACCATTAGTTCTCTATTACCGTCAGGAAGAATCGATAGCTTCCGTAGCCGCATCCTTGGACATATCCGAACCGGCGGCCCGCCAGCGTCTCTCTCGAGGCCGGGCCATGCTGACCCATCGCATCGAAAGTGTAATCCGTCGTGGTTTGCGATCCACCGCACCTACAAAGGCTTTCACCTTGGCTGTCATCTCTACTATTCCAGGGATCACGGTTTCGGCCAGCGCTGCCGCCGCCGGCACTGCCACCATGAGCGCGACCGCTGTCAAGAGTGGCGCATCGGCAAAGGTTGCAGCTTCCGTGGGAGCCTTGGTGATGTCGTTGGTGGGCCCACTGGTTGGTCTGGCTGGCGGCTACCTGGGATACAGGATTGGCTTGGATCAAACAATAGCCCCCGAGGAACACCGATTCATGCGACGGTTCTTCTGGGGTTTGATGCTTATTATCGCCGTCTTCACAGGGATTCTGGTCAGTTCCAAATACTGGACGGAATGGTGGGGACTGCGACAATCCGCAAAAGCAACCATCCTAATCAGTATCGCCGTCAGTTACGTCTTGCTGCTGTTGATCCTGTGTTTGATATGCCAGCGCCGCATACGTCGTCTTCGGACTGACGCCATTGCCGACAACCCGAATATGCTGGCCAAAGCACAGGAAATGGCTACACACTGGAACAGGGAGTATCGCTCTCGTCGTGCTCTTCTCGGCCTGCCACTCGTCCATATCAACATTGGCGGCACCCCTGATGGCCACATACCTGTCGCCAAGGGATGGATTGCCCTCGGAGCCAAGGCATACGGGTTGGTTTTTGCCTGCGGTGGTCTCGCGATTGCTCCCATCAGCTTCGGAGGATTCTCAGTCGGGCTGTTAGCGTGGGGTGGTTTCGCGATTGGGGTGTTCACTTTTGGCGGTTTCGGCCTGGGAATCTGGGCCCTGGGAGGACTGGCCATAGGATGGAAGGCCATTGGCGGCTGCGCTCTAGCTTGGCATGCAGGCCAGGGTGGCGCTGCGATTGCACGAGACTTCGCCCAAGGCACAGTGGCTGTGGCCAAGCATGCCAATGATGCCGTAGCGGAGGCCTTCTTTCGCAAGGACGGTTTCTTTCAGTTTGCCCACGGATCCATAAGGTACGCCCATTGGGCTTGGCTCCTGGGAATCATCGCGCTCATTCCAATCCTGACTCAATGGATAGCGTATCGCAAGGCATCCAAGAGTGACCAAGGGCAGACAATTGAGTAGCTAACGAGTGGTTCTTGACGAGAGTGCTGCATTACTTTCCTTTCATCGTTGAGGCCGTTGACGCGTTGACTCACGGGTAGAAATCGGCGATCGCTTCGATCTTAAGCCATGGGACCGATCTTCGAAGTACAACTAGAGGGTATAAACTATGTGACGTATTCCAGGGCTCTCAACTCAAGGACATCGCTGTGTTGCCGCTGGTATTAGTCAAGCCATTCCATGTCTTCGACAGACTTACCCCACCACCCCCATCTTCACGTCAAGCGGCCCTTCCCCACCAACCGCCATTCTATCACCAACCCCAATCCCCCTGATAATTTCCCCAGCCGTCCGGTGAATCCGCTTCATCGAACCGAGCAGCATCTCTTTGTCGCCCCGGTACAGTTGGATGTAGTCGCTTGAGGCAGTGCTCGACTCCAGGCCAACAGCCTCGCACACCACGAAGGTAAATGTGGTGACGATGATCCGAATGGTTCACCATACCCGCTGGGTTCATCGATCAGCTTCTAAAGGCACGGGAATGAGTTGTGCGCGCGGGCGCCGGTTATTGCTCCCAGCGTTTCTGAGTGGCATGCCTGCGTCGCTGTTGCGTGGGCACGGTGCGAGATGTAAGGTAGGTCATGGCACACCTTTCACGATCCAACATCGTGATAACGAGGCGCGGGATGGGTCAACGCAGCAGACTCGTGTGCAGAACGTAGAGTGTCCCGTGCGAACCGAAGCCCTCACGAGCCGACCCAATCATGGCAGTCGGTGCAGCTTCCGAGTTTCGGTCGCAGGCCCTTCCCGCGGCGGAAGAACCTGTTGTCAACCTCATTGCCCGGATCCATCACCCTCTCAATCTGTCCAATCTGCGATTCGCTTAGGAAAGTCATCTCGACCATGTCGTGGGGCACGTCCGTTCCGTCAGCCATCGGATAGCCGTAGCTCATGACGTTGAGGTGTATCGTGTCCGGATTCGAGCCGGGCCTAGAGAACGCTCTGACGGCGCGGTCGCCCGTGCACAGCGTCTCGGCCGGGCAGATACAGTCGGTGAAGTCTCCTTTGATCCCGCGGCAGCCCGCCGCGACGGTCAACTCCAGTCTGGCTCTGCCTGGCGGGTCGCCGCACGAGCCCTGTGTCTTGCGGTAGAGACGACCGTTGCCCCATTCCTCGATCGGCTGAAGCAGATCTTCGTACTGAGCAGCCTCTTGTCTGCTGTCAAAGAATAGCTGGAACGTACCCGCATCCGGCGTGCAGACCGGCACGAAGAACATGTCCCAGAAGAGCGAGAGTTCTGCCATCTGACCGGTCTCTGGATTAATCAGGTGCTCATGTGGCCCGTAGAACCGTCTCTGATCGATCGGCGGATCGTCGTCGCCTTGGGGATGGTCTATCATCCGCGCCAGATCGTAGTCGATCCAGTAGCGAGTATGGTTGGGGAACGTATGTGGAACGCCGAAGTAGTGCACCAACTCATGCACAAACGTGAACTTATTGCGATGCGATCCCGAACGCGCCATGTGCCCGGACGTCATGCCGATGATCCGAGAGAACCAGGGATACTGGCCGCCGTTCGACTTGCTCTGGTTGATGTATACAAGAATCTCTCCCTCGGGACAGCAGTACGTGCCGGCTCTCATCTGAGCCATGTACCGCGTTTCGACGTTGCCCTCAGGCCGTACGAAGTCCGGGCACGACAGATAGTAGGGATAGTGGATGCCGTGAATGAGCGGCGACCTCGTCAGATCCTCGGGCCACGTGTAATAGGCGTCCTGGATATTGTTGCTATCGTTCAGAATGTACTCCCCGTTGGCATCTCGAAGATATAGGTCCTCAAACTGATAGCTCGCGAGGTTGGTGTTCTTCCTGAGGAAGAACCGCATTCTGGTCGGGAAAAAGATGTGGTTCGCCAGGCCAATGTTGTACTCGAGCTGTTCTTCACTGAGTAGATCCGATGAGTGTACGAAAAACTGGACGAACCGGATGGGAATGTAGTGTCGGTAGTAGCGCAATCCAACGGCGACCATGGACCGCCCCAGGATGCTCCGGATGTCCTCGACGGCTGCACGGAACTCCGGCGGCAGAAGGTTTGCCGGTGTGGCGTCCAGGAAGTCGTCTATCGCTGCCAGCATGGCGCCGGCGGAGTCCTTGGCTTTACCGAGAGGATCCATCACCGGCCCCATGGGTTCTTCCTGACTTGTCAGATGGACGTCGACGACCTTATCGACCGCGAGGCCTGCTCGTCTGTCGAGATCGGCCAGTTCGTCGCCCAAAGCTCTCAGCTCATCCACGGTCTCACCGACATTGGGGCCGGGCGGCACCAGGAGCGCCTCCAGCCGCTCTCTACAGTCCCGCAAGCGCAGCTCAACCTCGTTCAACTCGTAGACTTGGGGCTGAAAAGAGTAATTACATCCACCCACACAAAGGACCACCCCCATCGCGAGAACTCTTGCCGCTTTCCTATACATAGACTTTCCCCTTTCATCCGATATGTGCCGTCCGGCCTCCCTACTGACAGAATTGCCGGGGCCCTATGGTGCCAGTATAACACGCATGGCTTCGCATCCAAGCAATCTCTGGCTCAATCCCTCATCTCACGCCGCCACCCCCATCTTCACCTCCCGCAGCCTCTCCGTGCTAACCGGCAGGCTTTCATGAGCCCCAATCCCCCTGATAATCTCCCCAGCCGTCCGATGGATCCGCTTCATCGAGCCGAGCAGCATCTCCTTGTCGCCTCGGTATAACCGGATACGCTGTGGGAATTCGTGATTTGCCCGCACGCTAAGCTCTTTGCCCTCGCAGGACGAGGAAGTTCAGCCCTTCTCACGAGGATCCCTGCTGGAACTGCACGAGGGAGCAGCAATAGGAACTTGGCTCATCGATGGGGGGCAGGTCACCCCAAAGCGGGTTGCAGCCCGTGTTCTGACGAGGAATCAACACAGCCCGCAAGCTGGTCATGCCACAAAGTCCTGACGGGGCCCCTATGGGACACGACCTGATCATCACTGGCCGCTGCGGCTCTTGCCGACGTTGCCCTCAGGTCCATCTTGGGACTGAGTAATTCACCTGATAGTTCGACAGATTCGGGCCGGGCCGCACAGGATCGTACTTTTTACCACGACGTGTCGGCCGATCAGCCGGTGCGTAGACGTGCAGGCGTTGCTCGTCCCAGACGATCAGTTGATCGACGCCCAAACCCATCAGGTCATGGACTTCCATATACTTGCCGGGACGATGCTGATTGGGGAACTCCACGACCAAATCGAAGTTCTCGTCCCAAAGACCTCCATCACGGTGACGCGGTGAGAATGCGATCAACTCACGTCCGTCGCCCGTCCAGTTGACAGGCTGACACACGGCGCCGGCTGAGTACCGTTCTGCCTTGCGGAGGATGCGGTTGTCGTTGTCCATCAGGACGACAATGCCCTCATTGCCGTGATAGGTCACGATGATTCGCTCGAGGTCGGGCCTGTCCTGAACGAAATTCGCTATCGAGAGATGCTGAACATGGCCCAGATGCACCTCCGCCAGCCGTCCATCCGAATGCTCATCGATAAAGCCGGCTTCGCCGCACGGATGCAGATTGTGACGCACGCCGGCCGCATCCACATAGCTGAAGCAGGCGTCCGGATGGTCACCGAGGAACAATCGACCTATCAACTTGCCTTGGCTGTCAACGCGCGAGTAGCCCAGGAGTACGTCGTCGCGACCGTCGCCGTTGAGGTCGGTTGCGAACGGGTAGTGGCCGGTGTTGCAGCAGTGATGCCATAGCACTTTGAGGCTTTGCCCGTCGATGGCCCAGCAATTGTGGTAACGGTCCTTGATCAGGATGTCGCCGTAAGCTGATCGGCCCGTAAAGTTGCACAGGCGCACGGAGTCGGGGAGCAAGCGGGGCAGATCGTCAAAATGGCCGTCGCCCCAGAACTGACTGACTTCATCCCATAGAGGATCCATCTTGGGCGGCTTGGGCGTCACCGCCTTGCTTTTGGTCTTGCCGGTCCTGGGGTCCAGGACCTCCAGCGTCGAGCCAAACGCCGCGACGACTTCCATTCCGTTTCCACGATCGGCAGCCTGGAACGGCATATCCGCAGTGATGTCCTCCGAGTCCTTCTGAACCTTTCCGCGCTCCCACAGAACGTTGCCGACCAGTGTCAGCGCCGAAAGGCGGGCGAGCTTGCGGTAGAGCCACTGTCGGCCCTGGTGGAACGTCGGCACCGCAAACAGAATGTCCTGCCGCCCGCTGCCAGTAAGATCGGCAAAGCGAATCTGACGTCCGATCGCATGACCCGAAACATCGATGTCCGCGACAAGTTCCATTCTCGGCAGGGCTTTGCGCTTCCTGACAACAGCCGTGGCGGTCCGCTTGGCCTCTCGCTCGATACGAGCGGCTTCCGCCTTGGTCGTCTTGACGGTCACCGGCCCGAACACGCCCCGCCCCAACGCCCACAGGCCGACGCCGCCTTGCGTGATGCAGCCGTCTGCGGCCTGAAGTGTGACGCGGTCAGCCGAAGCGGTAATGGCGTTGCCTTCGACTTTGAGCGTTACCTTGATCGGCTTGCGGGTTACCTTGAACGGCGCCGAGTCCAGTACCGTCATGGTCCCTTCCAGCACGCGGAGTAGCTTGAATACGCCCGACTCGAACGCCGCGCCATAAAAGTCGCGATTGGTCTGATAGCGGGCAGCCAGTCCTACGGGCCAGTTGTCCTTAACTGTAACGTTGGCGGCGACGGTGAAATCTCGCCAGGGCTTGGGGCCCTGAGTAAGCACTACGGTCGGCGACCACCGCCAGCCTCGCGCCGTCATTTCCATCGCTCGCCCGGCGCCGGCGCGCTTGACCGAGAACAACGACTTCTTACGGTCGGGCCCGCCGGCGTTGCAGTTGTGGTACCA
>Ga0272441_10012278_pt1 | contig 12541 bp, 8 predicted proteins | sample SSMProp6N_FD_193582 | JGI IMG/M metagenome (GOLD analysis project Ga0272441, IMG submission 193582) | Marine sediment archaeal communities from Little Sippewissett salt marsh, Falmouth, MA, United States - SSM-Prop-6N | ecosystem: Environmental > Aquatic > Marine > Wetlands > Sediment ...
TCGGGACCGAGTACTTCGACGAGTTCGAGGACTTCGAGGAGATTCAGGCCGAACCGGAGGCCGAAAGCGACGAGGGCAAGCCGGCGCCGCAAGAGGCGCCAGCCGAACCGGAGGCCGAAAGCGACGAGGGCGAACCGGCGCCTCAGGACCCCCCGCCCGAAGAGACGGCCGGAGACGGCGAAGACGAGGCGCCGGAGTCGGTTGCCTGATACTCCGAAAGGCACAAGGATGACCAAGACGCCGATCCCCGAAGGGCCCACGCCCCCGCCGGCGGACCTGCTCGCCGGCAAGACCGCCGTCGTCACGGGTGCGGGCAGCGGCCTCGGCCGGGCCATCGCCGAGGGCCTCGCCCGGGCCGGGGCGCGGGTGGGCCTGGTGGACCTCGACCTGGAGGCCGCCGAGGCCACCCATGCCCGCATCAGCGACGCCGTCGCCCCGCACCACAGCCTGGCCGTCGCGTGTGACGTGACGGACGAGGAGCAGGTGGCGTCGGCCTTCGCCCGCGTGGCGGAGGCGCTGGGCGGCGTGGACATCTGCGTTCCGGCGGCAGGCATCGCGCCGGCCCATCCGTTGCCTGAGTTCCCCGTCGGCGCGTGGCGGAAGGCCCTGGAGGTGAACCTGACGGGGTACTTCCTGTCGGCCCGGGAGGCGGCGCGGATCATGATCCGCCAGGGCCGGGGCGGGTCCATCGTCCTGGTGTCCTCGAAGAGCGGCCTGGAGGCCTCGAAAGCCAACTCCGCCTACAACGCCACGAAGGCCGGCGAGATTCATCTGGCGCGCGGCTGGGCGCAGGAACTCGGGCCCGAGGGCATCCGCGTCAACGCCGTCGCCCCCGGCAACGTCTTCAAAGGCTCGAAGATTTGGAATGAAGATTACATCGAGGCGTGTGCTGAGAAGCGCGGCATCCAGCCCGACGAGGTCATACCGTATTACGTGGGGCTGACGAGCCTTGGCGTCGAGATCCAGCCCGAGGACGTGGCGGGTGTCGTCGTCTGGCTCGCCTCCGACATGGCCCGCGTCGTGACCGGCCAGGTGATCGTCTGCGACGCGGGGCAGGTGTTTGTGCGGTGACGGTGCCACGGCCGTCGTGAGAAGCCCGTTGAGCCGTCGACGGAACGTCGACGACCATCGACCTGCGGTCGACCGCTCAACACGGCGCACGCACGTTGAACCGAAAGGTCCCCCATGACCATGCTCGACGATTATCGCAACGTGACCGGCTCGTACGGCATCCCCGAGACCTCGCGTGCCTGGAACCTGTACGGGGCGGGGCTGGAGAACCTGCGGCTGGAGTCGGCGCCCGTCCCGGAGCCCGCCGACGACCAATTGCTCGTCCGCATCGACGCCGTCGGCATCTGCGCCAGCGACTGGAAGATGATCTCGCAAGGTGAGCGGCACGCCCGCATGCAGGGCCGAGACCTGGCCGCCGACCCCACCGTGCCCGGCCACGAGGTTTCCATGACGGTCGTCACGGTCGGCGCGGGCCTGGCGGGCCGCTACGCCGTCGGCGAGCGGTACGCCGTCCAGGCCGAGATCTACATCGACGGCGAGAACATCGCTTACGGCTATAAACTCCGCGGGGCCGACCAGCAGGTCCAGACCATCGGCCCGGAAATCTACGAGGGCGGGTATCTGCTGCCGGTCGATCCGAGCCTGGGGTACGGGCAGGCGGCCCTGGCTGAACCGTGGGCCTGTGTCTACCACGCCTACAGCCATCACCGCGAGACGCAGAGTGTCCTGCCCGGCGGGACGGCATGGTACGTCGGAGCCGGGCCGCTGGGGCTCATGCACATCGAGAAGGGCATCCAGGACGGCGCGGGGCGGGTGCTGGTCAGCGAGATGAAACCCGACCGCATCCGCAAGGTCCAGAGCAGCCTGGCGCCGCTCGCCAAGGAAAAGGGCGTGGACCTGGTCGTCGTCGACCTGGCCAACGACTCGATGGCCAACCACCTGGACGAGGGCGGCGCCGACGACGTCATCGTGCTGGCGCCGGTGGCCAAGGCCGCCGAGGCCGCGCTCCCCTTCCTGGCCAAGAACGGGTACCTGAACATGTTCGCCGGCTTCCCCGACCGCGACAAGGCCTGGATGCAGATCAACCTGAACGACATGCATTACGGGCAGTGGACGCTGGTGGCGACGAGCGGGTCGCCCATCGAGGCGCTGCGGCGGGCACTGGACGACGCCGCCGCCGGCCGCATCGACCCCAACAACGCCGTCGCGTGCGTGGGCGGCATCGACGCCGTCCGCGACGGCATCCATCACACCCACGAGGGGACCTACCCCGGCCGGATCGTCGTCTACCCGCAGTTCGAGATGCCGCTTACGCCCGTGGAGGACCTGACGGACGACGGCCGGTGGACCCGCGAGGCCGAAGAGCGGCTCCTGGCCGAACACCTGGGCGGGTGATGGGGCGCATTTCGAATGGGGGATCTCGGATTTCAGATTCAGGATCCCAAATTTCAGATCTGTCATTTGAGATCTGAGATTTGAGATTTCACATCGCAGAGGCACGGCAACAGCCACCGCGCGGGACTCAATGTCCACACAACGGTTGACCGTACCCGCCATCGCCTCGTGCTTGTCTCGTCCGCCGGAAGCCGTATAATGGTCCCTTCAAACGCCAGGGATCGACCGCCCCACGGCTCCCCGCACGAGACACGCATGATCGTGGCTGAACGCATCGAGGAGGTCCGCCAGCACGTGGGCGAGGCCCGTGCCCGGGAGGAGCCCATCCGCTTCGTCCCCACGATGGGGGCGCTGCACGAGGGGCACCTCAGCCTCGTCCGGGCCGCCATAACCGACGGCGGGTTCGTCGTGGTCAGCCTCTTCGTCAACCCGACGCAGTTCGGCCCGGGCGAGGACCTGACCCGTTACCCTCGGCCCATCGAGAAGGACCTGGCGGCCTGCGAGGACGAGGGGGTGGACCTGGTGTTCCATCCGCCCGTCGACGAGATGTACCCGGACGAGCCCAAGACCACCGTCCACGTGGCGGACCTGACGGAGGGCCTCTGCGGCGCTTACCGCCCAGGGCACTTCGACGGCGTCTGCACGGTGGTGACGAAATTGCTGGGCATCGTCCGGCCGGACGCCGCCTACTTCGGCGAAAAGGACGCCCAGCAACTGGCGGTCGTCCGCCGGATGGCCGCGGACCTGAACCTGCCGGTCCGGATCCGGGCGTGCCCGCTGGTCCGCGACCCGGACACGCTGGCGACGAGCAGCCGAAACGCGTATCTTAGTAAGGAGGAGCGGGCCCGCGCCCTGGCCCTGCCGGGGGCCGTCCTGGAAGCCGGCGGCCGCATCCGCGCCGGCGAGCGGGACGCCTCGGCCATCGAGCGCCGCGTCCGCAAGGCCCTGGAGGCCGCCGAGGGCGTCGAAACCCAGTACGTCGCGGTCGTCGACCCCGACACCCTCGAGCCGCTCCAGACCATCGGCGAGCAGGTGCTGGTGGCGGCAGCGATCCGGGTCGGCCAGACGCGCCTCATCGACAACGTCCTCCTCCGGAACCTGGACGAGGGCGGGGAGATGTGAAACCGCCGTGTTGAGCCGTCGACCGAAGGTCGACGCCAAACGACCCTCGAGGTGCCGTCGACGGCTCAACAGGAACGATACGAAAGGCAGCCGCATGCTGGTCAAAGTGCTACGCGCCAAGATCCACCGGGCCCGCATCACCGAGACGCACCTGGACTACGAGGGCAGCATCACGATCGACGAGGACCTCCTCGACGCCGCCGGCATCCTGGCCGGCGAGGCCGTCCTGGTGGCGAACGTCTCGAACGGCACGCGCCACGAGACGTACGTCCTGGCCGGCGAGCGGGGCAGCGGGACGGTCTGCCTCAACGGCGCCGCGGCCCGTCTCGGCGAGCCGGGCGACCTGGTCATCATCCTGGCGTTCGCCTACCTGGCGCCGGACGAACTGGCCGACCACCACCCGCAGAAGATCCTCGTCGACGAACAGAACCGTTACGTCCGCGAAATGACCTGACACCGCCGGAACCGACCCGTGCGCCAAGTCCTGCTGCGGATACCGATCCCCGGCACCGACCACGTGCTCACGCTCTACGGGTACGGGCTGGCGATGTGCCTGGGGTTCCTGCTGGCGATCCTGACGGCGGCGCGGCGGGCGAAGCGTGACGGGTCGCCGCCCGAGGTCGTTCACAACGTGGCCCTGGCGTGCTTCTTCGGCGGGGTGTTCGGCGCGCGGGCGTTTTTCGTCATCCAGAATCACGACCAGTTCGACAGCCTGCTCGCCCTGCTGCGCATCTGGGAAGGCGGCCTGACGTTCTATGGCGGGTTCCTGGTGGCCACGCTCGCCACCATCGTCTACCTCCGGGCCACCGGACGCAACGTCCTCTACTGGCTGGACGTCATCACGCCGAGCATGGCCTTGGGGCTGGCCATGGGCCGCGTCGGCTGCTTCCTGAACGGGTGCTGCTACGGCGACGTGGCGACCGTCGGTCCCGGCATGGTCTGGCCCGTCGGCTCCATTCCGTGGTACCATTACGCGGAGGCCCAGGTGCCGGCCTTTGCGGAGGCGATGCGGCTGTTCGGCGGCGACGCCCGGGGCGCCGTCACGGGAGCCCTCGGCGGCGCGCTGGCGGCCGTGTGGCGGATGCCCGCCATCCACCCGGCGCAACTGTATTCGCTGGTGAATGCGCTGGCCCTGTCGCTCGTCTTATCCGTGATGTTCCGGCGTCGGAGGCGGAACGGGCAGATCCTGCTCACCTTCGCCATCCTGTACGGCATCACGCGGTACTTGCTGGAGTTGCTCCGGGCGGACGAACCGGAGGTCTACCTGCTGGGCCTGCCGACGCTGCTGCGCCTCGTGGGCGCGCGCGAGGCGGCCGAGGCCCTGCCGGGCCTCACCATCAGCCAGAACATCGCCGTCGTCATGGTCGTGGGCGGAGGCCTGCTGCTGTGGCGGCTGATGAAGAGCCGTCGGCCAAGCCTGATGGTCGAACGCCGGGCCGACCCGCGAACGTGACCCTCGCACGCAAGACTCGCGCCGAACCGCAAGGAAGGAACGTCCGATGCATCGAACGCTGACGCTTATCCCGGTGCTGGCCGCGGCGGGGGCCCTGGCGGCGCCCGTTCTCGGCCAGGCCGACCCGCTGCAGTTCAAGGTCCCGGCCGGCACCCGCCGCGTGTTCCAGCGGACCGCGCGGACCGACGTCGAGGTGCGGGCGGGCGAGAACACGTCGCGCCGCGTCATGGAGGTCTCGGCCCGGCGGGAGATCCTCATCATCGAGACCAAGGACAACCCCCCGCAGTTACGCCGTGTGACCCTCGAGACACCCAGCGGCGAACGCCTCGTCGCCTACGAGGAGAACGGCAAGGACCGGCTGAGCGAGGTTCCCGAGGCCCGCCGTCTCCGGGCCATGCCGCCGCTGCTGTCCGCCCACTGGCTCGACGCCACCGCCCGGCCTATCGAGGCACCGCCGGACCCCCAACAGCCGATGCAGGCCATCGACCGCGCCATCGCCGAATTCCGTTACCTGCCGGAAAAACCGGTCGGCCCGGACACCCCGCAAACCCGGGACGTGAACCTGGGCATCGCCCGGCTCCAGATTACGACGCAGCAAGTGCCGGCCGAGGGCGAGGGCGAGGCGCCCGCCGTCGTCCTCCAGGCCACTGCCCGCCTGACCTTCACCGGCGACGTCGCCGACCGCATCACCGTGACGCGCCTGGAGGCCCGGACCGCCTGGGCCAAGGACGGCTCCGGCCTGCTGTCGCAGCGAGGCACGCTGGTGCTGGACGAGAAGGCCGGCCAGGCCACCCAGCACCTGACCCGGACGTGGGAGGAACGGTTCCAGGAAACCGGCCGCCTTGCGCCAGCGGCGCTGGCCAAGGCCAAGGAGAACCTCGAGGCGCTGGAGAAGGCGATGGCCGACGCCCGCGCCGGCAACCTCGACGCCTCCGTCGAGGCCCTCCAGGCGTACATCAATACCAATCCGGACGGCACCTGGACGGCGGCGGTCCGCAGCCTCCACGCCGCCCTGGCCCAGCGACGGCTGGTGGCCCAGCCGGTCAAACCGGCGAGGCTTCGGCTGATGCTGCGGGACCTCCAGTCCAGCCGGGACCGCGCCGGGGCGGGCGGCGACCGGGCGCGGATGGCCCAGATCGATGCGGCCCTTCAACAGATCGCCCACGTCAATGCCAAGCAGATTCTCACGGACGCCGCCGACCCCGACCCCATCATCCGCGACCTGGCCACCTTCGCCCTGGCGTTTCTCGACGATCCCCAGGCCGCCGACCGGCTCATCGCCATGGCCGGCGACACCAGCGGCCAAGTCCGGGGGACGGCCCTGGTGAGCCTGGCGATCCGCGGCGACAAGGTGGGGAAGGACCTGCTGCTTGCCCGGCTGGGGGACGAGGAAGCCCGCGTCCGCGGCGCCGCCGCCCTCCTGGCCGAACGGACCCTTCAGCGCGGCGAGGAAAACGTCCAGGCCATTCTGCCCACGCTGCTGAAGGTACTCTCGGCCGACATGCCGTGGGCGCGGACGAACGCGGCCTCGGCCATCGCCAACCTGGCACCCAAAGGGTCAGCCCCTGCCGCCCGTGCCCTCGTGGAGGCCCATCAGAAGGAATCCGAGGACCGGATCAAGCCCGTCTACCTCGCCGCCCTTAAAGAAGTGACCGGCGTGGACGCCGACAAAATCGAGCCGTACCAGGCATGGCTGAAGGAGAAGGGTTGAAGCGAAGGGGTAGGCGCAACAGACTGAAGGGTAGGCGCGGAACGTTACACATGTCATTTCGACCGAGGTCACCGCAGGTGACCGAGCGGAGAAATGACAGGTGTTGCCCCCGCGCCCCCTACCCTTCCCGCCGGGCGTGGCCGGGGGCGCGGGAGCGGAATTGCCCCTTCAGGCCCGGCACGATCTCGCGGAGGCAGTCCTCGACCCGTTCGACGAAGTGGATGTGAAGTTCCCGCCGCACCTCTTCCGGCACCTTCTCGATGTCGTCGCGGTTGTCGGCGGGCAGGACGACCTCCGTCAGGCCCTCCCGATGGGCCGCCAGCACCTTCTCCTTGATGCCGCCCACGGGCAGGACGCGGCCCTGGAGGGTGACCTCGCCGGTCATGGCCACGTTGCGGCGGGCGGGGCACCCGCTCATCGCCGAGGCCAGCGCGCACAGGACCGGCAGCCCCGCGCTCGGGCCGTCCTTGGGCGTGGCGCCCTCCGGCACGTGGACGTGCAGGTCCACCGAGTGGCGGGCCGGCACGACGCCCGGCCGGCTGCACCGCGACCGGACCCACGACAGGGCCGTCTTCACCGACTCCTGCATCACCTCGCCGAGTTGGCCGGTCAGGGTCAGGTCGCCCTTGCCGGCCATGCAGGAGCATTCGATGGTCAGGCTCCGGCCCCCGGCCTCGGTGCGGGCGAGGCTGGTCACCGTGCCGACGCTTTCCTTCGGGCCGGTGGGACCCCGCCGGTACGGGGCCGGGCCGAGGTACGTGCGAAGCAGGTCGACCGTGACAGTGTGGGGCTTGGCGGTCGGGGTCTCGGCCGAGGCACGCTGGGTGGCGATCTTGCGGAGGACCCGGGCGAGGCGCTTCCGCAGGCTCCGGACGCCGGCCTCGCGGGTATATCGTTCGGCCAGGGCCAGGAGCACGTCGCGGGGCACCTCCACGTCGCCCGCCTTCAGGCCGTGGGCCTGGAGTTCGCGCGGCAGGAGGTGACGGCGGGCGATCCCGATCTTCTCTTCCAACGTGTAGCCGGAGAGTTCGATCACCTCCAGCCGGTCCATCAGGACGGGCGGAATGCTGGCCGCCACGTTCGCCGTGCAGATGAACAGCACCTCCGACAAGTCGAACTCGACCTCCAGGTAATGGTCGCTGAAGGCGTAATTCTCGTCCGGGTCGAGGACTTCAAGGAGCGCACTGGCCGGGTCGCCGCCCATCCCCTGGCCCATCTTGTCGATCTCGTCGAGCAGGAAGACGGGGTTCCGGACGCCGGCCTTTCGGGTGCTCTGGAGGATGCGGCCGGGCATGGCGCCGACGTAGGTCCGCCGGTGGCCGCGAATCTCCGCCTCGTCGCGCACGCCGCCGAGGCTCTTGCGGACGAACCGGCGTCCCAGGGCCCGGGCCACGCTGCCGGCCAGGCTCGTCTTTCCGACGCCCGGCGGGCCCACCAGACACAGGATGGGCTCGCGCATGTGGCCGGCCGCCAGTTTCTTGACCGCCAGGTACTCGAGGATCCTCTCCTTCGGTTCCTCCAGCCCGAAGTGGTCCTCGTCCAGCACTTGCCGCACGTGACGCAGGTCCAGGTTGTCATCCGTGCGCGTCTGCCACGGCATGTGGATGAGCCAGTCGAGGTACTCGCTGACGACGACGGCCTGGGGCGTGAGGGGAAGCATGCGGCTGAGGCGGTGATGCTCGCGCAGCGCGATCCTGCGGACGGCCTCCGGCATGCCCGAGGCGGCGATTTGTTCCCGGAGTTCCGCCAGGCCCTCGCCGGACTCGTGGTACCCGAGTTCCTCCTCGATGGCCTTGAGTTGCTCCTTGAGGAAATACTCCTTCTGGCTCTTGTTCATGCGCGAGCGGACCCGCTGGCCGATCTTCGTCTGGATCTCCAGCAGCGCCAGTTCGTTCTCCAGGATGTCCCCCAGCGTCTGCAGCCGCGCCTCGGGGTCCACCATCTCCAGCAGGCGCTGCTTGTCCGTGAACGGCACGGCGACGTAGGCGGCCACGGTGTCGGCGAGCATCGAGGCCGAGGCGGCCTGGGTGACGAGTTGCCCGACGCCCTCCGGCAGCGACGGCGCCAGGTGCATGTAGGAGAAGAAGCGGCCGCGGACGGTCCGCATCAGGGCCTCCAGTTCGGGACCCTCCGCGTCCGGCTCAACGACCGTCTCGATGCGGGCCCAGAGGCACCCGTCGTCGCGCTCCACGGTGTCGGCGCGGGCACGGGGGCCGGCCTCGACGATGACCTTGTGCGTCCCGCCCTCCCCGCGGAAGCACTGGTGCACGCACGCCACGGTGCCCATCTCGAAGAGGTCGTCGGCGGTGGGGTCCAGGCACTCGGGGTCGCGCTGGGCCAGGAGCAGGATCCGCCCGTCGCGGGCCAAGGCCTCGTGGACCGCCGTGACCGACATCTCGCGCCCCACCTGGAGCGGCAGGGCGAGGCCGGGAAACGCCACCAGCCCCCTCAGCGGCAGAACGGGCAGCCGGGCGGCCTCGGCGGGGGTCTCGACGGCCGGCTCGGTCGCCGGCTCGATGTCCGGCAAGGTTGCTGCCTCCGTGATCATAGTCTCCCCTCAGGGCCTGCCATCGCCCGCTGGCGCGCCGCCCGCGTGGTCTATCGCCCGGCGCCGTCGTGGTCCTCGCGGAAGAGCCAGTCCTCCCACTTGCACTGGACCGCGACGGGGTCGGATTCGACGGCCCGGCCTTCGGCCATGATGAGGCGGGCCCGCATCCGGACCGGCCGCTCGCCGCGCCAGAAATACGTCGCGAAACTGCCCCGCGCGTCCGACCCCGTCGGACCCCAGAAATAGAACGCCTCGATCGGGTACGTGGCCGTCCACGCCTCCCCGGGGTCCAGAGCCACCTGCTTCGTCGCCGGCCAGCGGTTGGCGCCGATTTCCGTGTAGACGGGCATCTCGTCGTGGCCAGCCGCGTCCTCCAGCGCCAGGACGAGGCACGGCAGGGGGAGGCCGCTGTGTCCCTCGGCAGCATCGACCGGCACCACGGGGCGCGGCAGGGTGAAGGCCAGGATGGCGGCGCTGCGGTTCGTCACGGTGAGGCGGACCTCAGCGGGCAGGCCGCCCTCCGGCTGGGTGCCCACCGCCTCCAGAGCCAGTCCCAAGTCGTCGGCCACTGCCTCGCGGTCGGCCCGGACCGCCTCTTCGCACCCGCCGGCCGCGAGGACACCGCCGGCGAGCAGGGCGGCCGACAAAACGATGCGTTGCATGACGGTCGGCTCCTTCCATGCGCCGGCTGCGTGCCCTTGCCCGCCCAGCCGTCGACCGAAGGTCGACGCCGAACCGCGGAGGGCGGCTACGGTCCGCCGCCCGCCTCCGCGCCGGCCTCGACGGGCGCGGCCTCCGGCGCCTCATCGGGCATCGCGTCGGGCGGCTCGCTGACCACCGCGGATGCGTCGTCGGCAGCCTCGCCGGCAGCCTCGTCGGCGGGCGGGGAAGCGGCGCGGCGAGCGGCCTCGGCGCCCGCATGGCTGAGCGAGGCCTTGACCTCCACCGGCACGCCTGCCACCACCCGCTCGCCGCCCGCGTCGGCGGCGTCGGCCTCCTCGTCCAGGAACCCCTGGGCGTGCAGGTCGGCGAACTTGACGCTGACCTTGCGCGAGACGCCCGGCTCGGCCATCGTCACGCCATAGAGTACGTCGGCGATGGCCATCGTCCGCTTGTTGTGCGAGATGATGACGAACTGCGACTGGTCCAGGAACTCCTTCACCAGGGCCGTGAACCGGTCGATGTTCGACTCGTCCAGGGCCGCGTCCACCTCGTCGAGGATGGCGAACGGGCTCGGCCGGGCGCGGAAGACGGCCAGCAGCAGGGCGACGGCGGTCATCGTCTTCTCGCCGCCCGAGAGCAGGCTGATCCGCTGTAGCTGCTTCCCCGGCGGACGGGCCACCACCTCGATCCCCGCCTCCAGCACGTCGCCGTCCTCTTCCAGGAACACGTCGGCCTTGCCCCCGCCGAACAGTTTCCGGAACAGTTCCTGGAAGTGGCCTCGCACCGCGTCGAAGGTGGTCTGGAACCGCTCGCGGCTTTCGCGGTTGATCCGTTCGATGAGGTCCGCGAGCGTCTCCCGGGCGCCGGTCAGGTCGTCGTGCTGCTGCTGGAGGAACGCCAGGCGCCGCTCCAGGTCCTCCTGCTCGTCAATGGCCTCCAGGTTGACCGACCCGAGGCGGTCGATCTTGCCCTGGAGGTCGCGGATTTCCTCGCCGACGGCGTCCCAGTCGACGTCCTCGGGTTCCCACGCGTCGTAGCGGTCGGCCAAGTCGATGCCGGCCTCGTCGTGGATGCGGGCGACGAGGTCGTCGCGTTTGGTCGCGCATTCGCGGCGCGCCAGTTCCACCTCGTGGATGCGGCCCTGGAGGTCGTCGATTTCCTTCTGGACGGTGCGGGCCTCGTCGGCGAGTTCGCCGCTGCGGCGGCGGGCCTCGGCGCGGGCCTCCGAGAGGCGGCGGACGTCGGCCTCGGCCGATTCCTTCGCCAGGAACGCCTCGGCCAGGTCCGACTGGAGGCGGAGCATCGTCCGGTCGGCCTCGAGGATGCGGCGTCGGCAGTCGGCCAGTTCCCGCTGGGCCTCCTCGATGCCGGTCCGCGTGGCCTCCAGGTCGCGCTCGGCGGCGGCCAGGGCGTCGCGGGCGGCGGCGCGTTTCTCGTTCAACTGCGCCAGCGCCACCCGGGCCTCCGTGCGCTGCTCCTCGCAGGCGTCGCGATGGCGGACGGCCTCGTCCTGCTCGGCGGTGCGAGCGGCGACGTCGCGGCGGCGCTCGCCCTCGCGGCGCGCCAGGTCGGCCGCCTGGCGGTCGGCCTCCTCGGCGGCGCGGGCGTCCTCCTGGCGGCGATGAAGCAGGTCCGCCCGTTCGCTCTCGACGACGGGGCGCTCCTTGGCGAGTTCCTGCCGGTTGTCCGCCAGGCGCCGGCGTTCGGCCTCAATCTCGACCTTGCGCATGGACGCCTCGTAAATCTCCTGGCGGAGTTGTTGCTGGGCGACGTCGAGGGCCTGGAGATCGGCAACGGCCTTCTGCCGGTCCGCCTCCAGGGCGTCGATCTGCCGGCCGACGGCCTCGCGCCTCTGCTGGACGTCGCGCAGTTCCGAGCGGCGGGAGATGAGGCTCGTCTCCGGGCCGGGCGGGCCCACCGCCACCGACCCGTCCGCCTCCAGCACGGCACCGGAGCGGGCGACGAACCGGTAGCCGGCCAGCGGCCCGCCCTCGCCGCCCAACCGGACCGCGTCGTCCAGCGTCCCGACGACGACCGTGCGCGCCAGCAGATGGGCGACGGCCGGCCGGACCGCCTCGTCCACTCGGACGTAGTCCATGGCCCACCCGAGCGCGCCGGGAAACGCGGAGAGGTCCTTCCCGTTCGTGGCGGGCGGGACGGCGTCGAGCGCCAGGAACCGGACCTGGCCGGGCAGGTCGTCCTGGAGCCGGCGCGCCAGGGCCAGGACGTCGGCCTGGCGGTCGGCCACGATGAGTTTTTCGGCCGGGCCGAGCGCCGCCTCGACCATCCGAGCGTGCGCCACGTCGACCTCCACCAGGTCGGCCACCATGCCGTGCCATCGCCCGCGCGCCGGGGCGGCGGCATCGGCCGCGGCGTCCGGGGCCGGCGGGGCCGTCTGCTCGGCCCGGATGGCCTCGGTCACCTGCCGGACGGCCTCCGGGATGCCCTCGCCGCGGCGCTGGAGGTCCTCCAGGAGGCTCTGGCGGCTGTGGAGGGCGGAGGCGTGTTCCTGGGCGCGGGCCAGGCGGGCGCCGACGGCCTCCAGGTCGGCCTGCCGGGCCTCGGCCTCGTGGCGTGTGGCTTCGAGGCGTCCACGGCGTTCGGCGACGCCGGCCTCCAGGGTTTCCTGTTCCTCGTG
>Ga0272441_10012279_pt1 | contig 12540 bp, 19 predicted proteins | sample SSMProp6N_FD_193582 | JGI IMG/M metagenome (GOLD analysis project Ga0272441, IMG submission 193582) | Marine sediment archaeal communities from Little Sippewissett salt marsh, Falmouth, MA, United States - SSM-Prop-6N | ecosystem: Environmental > Aquatic > Marine > Wetlands > Sediment ...
CTCACCTCAATTTATTTATTTTTTTGCGAATTTTATCATTTTTTCTCCTACGTTCTTTCATGGTTATTTTACCATCAGCGTGGAGTTTTCTGTTTCTTTCTATATCTCTTTTTAAGTTGGAGATTGCGTTACTCTTAGAATACATAACCCTTAGTTTGGAATGACTTATGTTTCTCTTCTGTTTTATTTTACCTTTTTGTTTTGCTTCTGCATTCCAACGAGCAATTCTTTTTATTTCTTCAAGGCTCATCCAATCAACCCTTTTTTCTTTTTCTCGGCTTCTTCTTTGGCTTTTTGCTCTTCGGTTACTTCTATAATAGGGACTTTCTTGGGTTCTTTTCTCTTTTGGACCAGTTTTTCTCCTCCTTTCACGAATTCAGTAGGCTTTTTCTTCTTGGGAAGGACTACCATTTCGTCCTTTTTCCAAACAGGGTCTTTTGTTTTGGGTTTTTCTATGAATACCTTTTTATCTTCTGTTAAAGTGGGTCGTGGACCTTGGTCCCAGGAACCAACGTAGGTAGATTTTTCGTTTGGTCCACCGTAGTCTATCTGAGTTTGTATGAGTTCTTTTTTAGGTTTTGTGCCTTTTATTATACCATACTGGTCCCTTTCATAAGGGTCTATTTCTTTTGGCGGTCTTTCTTTCGTATAAGTTTTCCATTCTTCGCCTCCCAAATGGATAAACCGAGTCGTAAGACCTTTTCTATAATTACTCTTTGCGATACCTTTTCTTTCGTTTGTATGAGCAGTTTTTCCAGTTGGTTCAAATCCCAGGTTTTCTAGTTGTCTGCTTTTTGGCAATTCGTGTTTTATATCGGCTTCGTTGAGTTCTCTTCGCAAGTGACCAACAGTTGTTCCTGCGTCTTTTTTGTAATACCCTCTGTCGCCTCGCATACGTCTACTTACCATTTCTCTGTGTCTTCTTCTTAGCTCAAGCTCAATTTCTCTCTTTTTACGAGCTTGTTCGATTTGTTTTTGGTAAGAAGCTATTGTTTTTGTTGGTTTTCTCTCGTAAACTTTAGGTTTAACAGATTTAAGTCTTGCTTTTCTGTGGTTAAGAGCTACTTTTTTACCTAGCTTTTTGGAATATTTCTTCTTTTCTGGCCAAACCATAGTTTTTCCTCATTACAATTTTTTCGCCATCATTACATAATATGCTCGTTTTCCGTGTAGATTTGCTCCTCGTGATGGTGGTAGATTTACCTCTTTGAATCCCATTTTCTCATACATAGCACGTGCTTTGTAATTATCTTTTCTAACTTCAAGAATCACAGCTTTCTTTCCTTCGGCTCTAGCAGTTGTTATAGCTTTTCTGACTAGAGCAGTTCCAACTCCTTGGTTTCGGTGTCCTTTGGAAACACCAACGTTTGCAACTCCACCAAAATCCTTACCAGCTTTTTCGTTAAGATTTTTTTCTCCCACTGGTCCAGTGTCTTCGAGATAAACATCGCTAGAATATTTTAGACCTCCCACTGGTTCTCTGTTTTTAAAAGCGTAGAATTTCCTGATTGTCCATCTTCTATGTGGCACATTATATTCACGGTTTATTTCAAAGATTCTAAACTTTTTTTTAGGATTTTTTCTTTTCTTCCATCCTCTCTTTGCAGCACGAGAATGCCTGTATCTTTGTCTGTGCCAACCTTTTTTTGTCATTTTAATCAACCTACAGGTGGTGTAGGAGGTGGTCCACCAGAAGAAGTGTAATCTATAGGCGTATTGAAAAGAGTCAAGTCTACTACACCTGATAAGATTATAATGATTATTATAATGATTATTGCTATTAATATTAAAAGCCATTTATTCATTTATATCACTCCCAGATAATTATCACCTTGAGAATATTCTTTGAAGCTGTTTAGACCGCTTATAAGGTATCCTCCAGAAGGTATTATTTGCAGGTTTTCAAAGAGATTGAATATATAGAAACCATCGTCTCCACTGGTTATATCTATATCGTGGGTATGAATATCTCCACCGGGTTCTATTAAAGTTATTGTGTAAGGATAAGAAGTAGAGTAACGATTATACCAAGATACAAACATTAGATGTTCGTAGGAACAATCTGAACCTAATGCAGGGTTAAATATACACCAATCGTAATAGGATTCAGGTATAGCTGTAACGTGTATAAGCCATTTGTCAGGGTGAGGTGCACTATAAGTATAATCGTGGTAAGGTAGGTATACAGAGTGAGTTGTTGTAGTTTCTCCGTTGCCATACCAATCTATGTGAACGTTGTAATTTACATTTCCGTTTAGCTCAAAGGTGTATGGGTAGAATTCGTCTGTTATACCGTTACAAGATACTTCTGGTAGAGGGTTTCCTTGACCATCGTTAAGCATTTCTTGCGGTTCTATCCTCAGAGTATTTGTCCCTGCTGAAGACAAAGTTGTGTCAATAGTTAAATCCCAATCGCCTTCTTCGGTTATAACATGAGGTAAGTCACACCAATCACAACCAGTCCAAAAGCCACAGCTATACCAATTATTAGCCGATACTTCTGTTCCTCCTGGTCTGATATCGGACCAATCGGTGAAATAGAGTTCTTTAACTACTCCATTTTCATCTTTCATAGTACAAGAAGTCGTAAGAGTTCCGCTGGATTGTGGCCAAACCCACACCATTATTGCGAATTGTGGACCAAAAGGCATAATCCAAAAAGGAACTGTATATTCAGGTGTACTGGTACAACTACCAGTTCTATGGAAATATTGCCAATCTTCCCAACCTAAATCTTCGTCGTAACGGTGCATTCTAGGACTACAGGTATCTTGTATTATATTACCGTTTACATTCCAAGTTTGGGTAGCCACGTGAGCATAACAATTTCCACCGCAGTCAATCGGACAACTCCAGCAATTCTCTGCGTGTTCACTTTCACATTCTCCGTCACCACAGCAAATGCCACAATCATAAGGACAATTCAAGCAGGTTTCAGTATAACCACATTCACCATCTCCACATTCATCTGGTAACCATTGTAAGAGCCATCCTGTTTCTATTTGAAAAGAAGCGTCATAGGTTTGCCATGGACCAGGAGTTCCATCTGATTCAACACCTCTAAATGTGAATTCTGGAGCTATGTAGTGAACCATTGTTTCCCACCATTGTTCTTGGTAAATATCGAATAGATATGTATAGTCATTTAAATCCCAAACTTCAGTTCTAAACAAAGTCTCTTGGTAAAGAGTGCAAGACCAGATATCTTCTCCGCTCCAAGGATTATAGGCACTAATCAAAGGGTCATTCATAGGAACGTCTAGTCTTAAGGCGTTCTCTACAGTCATATCAAATTCGGCAGTTGCATATCCACCACCCATAGCAGTTACATAAAGATTAACCGTTATATATTGCATTTCTTCGTCGTTATGATAATATTCCAAAGAACTGGTCGGTTCCAAAACTCTATGGTTTCCGTCAGAATCGGTGGCAATGATTTCTACTCTCATTTCACCAAACGGAGTTTCTATAACAGTAGAAGCCGATGTAGTGGAAACAAAGTAAAACAAAGACGCTATTATTATTCCTACCACTATTATTGCTATTAGTTTATTATTCATATAAATCCCTAACTAAAGATTATAATTAAATCATATCTTAATTCTAAATTAAATTCTATTTCTCCTAAATCGGAGACAATTTTAACTGGATAGACTCCTCTTTCCATAGTTTCTATATCTAGTAAATCGTGAGGATAAAAGAACCACTTATCTTCTCCATATTTATATCCAGGAATAGTCCCGTTGGGAGACTCCGCTTGTACATTAAATTGGGAAGATACCTCTTCATTAACTTTAAGGATAATTGAATTTACTTCTTTTCCATGGTAAGCAACAGAAAGTGGAGAGATGGTAGTTTCAGTACCATCCTTAAATTGTATTATCACCTCTTGGGATTTGGGATAAAATAAATATCCCAAAACACCAACTATTGCGATTATTGCAATAAGTGTTGCCAAGAGTTTTTTATTCATTTAACTCCAAGTTATGTCATAATCCCAGGTGATTGTTATGTCTCCATCTGGAGCATATGTAACAACAGCACATGCGTCAAGTGATTCGGCGTCTAAGTCTACAAATGACCAAGCGTCCCAATTTGGGTTTGCTGCAGTACCTGAACCAGGTCTGTAACAAGCGTCACCATCAAATTGCCAACAGAAATGATATGCTCCGTACGGGTCTCCTGTTTCAAAAGCCGTGTTAAAATTTGTGTTAGTTGATACGAGTTGTATCTGTCCTGTGTCAACGTCTAGGACTTGGTTATATACAGAAGTCCAGGTATTAGAATATATGTCGTAACCGTAGGAAGTTGAGCCTATTGTGTGGGTTACAACGACATCTTCTAAACCTGAAGGTATGGTTTCTCCACCAGAGGGTACGGGAGGAGTTGTCGCAGGTTTTAAGTTCATTTCCAATAAGGTGTAACCAGATACTGTTATATCAGCCACCAATTTAACAGTAGCGGAAGTCACTTCAGTGCCTTCTTGGTTAGTTACCCTGAGAGTTTGTCCACTATTTCCTGTTATGTCAAGTTTACTTCCGTCAGCGAAGTTTAGTTCGCATACAACATACGCTGTTCCGACGGATAGACTAAACTGTCCACCACCGGGAGATGTTGAATCATCAAAGAATCCACTATCGTAAAGATACCAGCCTGCAAGAATTGCCACTACTAGAGCAATTCCTAATAAATACATACTTTGTTTTTTCATATTTGTACCACCTTAGGTTCTACCTCAATCGTATTAGAATTTGGGGTTAGAGTAATATAATTACCATTTTCATCTGTACACTCTACAGAAGCAAAAGAAAGAGTCGCTGTACCAGGTTTAAAAGCAGTGAATTTAATATTAAAGAGATTGGTAGTGTTGGATAATCCTGTTTCACTCATAGATTGAACATCTGCCAGATGTCCTATTGTATGCGTTCCGGGAACAAACCATTTATTCCAAGAGTTACACGCTGTATGACTTTCGTAACTTAGTATACTTGCATCGTAGTCTACACTTAGTTTAAAAGCACCAAGTGTTTGCGTGTCAGGCACTGCATAGACGGTTATAGAGAATACATCTCCTTCTGTAACAGGAAGTAAAGGTCTTCTAAAACCAAAACCTTCTGTAACATCAGGTTGACACTCTCCACAGTCTTCTGGACAGTTCTCACAGTTTTCGTGGTCTGGGTCACAGATTCCGTCTCCGCAAATAGCGGTAGTTTCTCCTTCATAGAAGAAATAAAAGTAACCTACAGCAACACACATTCCTACAACTATTAAGATTATTGCTACTATTGAACCTTTCGACATTATTTAACCCCACTCAAAATCTACTAACCATTCTACAATTGTTCTAAACTCTTGAGGTTCATTCCCTATATTCTTAAAGGCAGATTGAACATCAAAGATATCTACATCACCGTCTTTGTCTACATCGTACGTTGTGTCGTCTTCGCCTATGTGTTGGAATATCCATTGAACGTCAAAGATGTCGATATCGTCATCACCATCAACATCGTATATATCAGATACTATCTCTATTATAGGTACGGTAAATATAATTACAATTAATAAAATGGAAAAAAGTAGGATAAAAATCCATTTTTTATCCATTAAGTATCTCCTATAGTATACCTGCTTGAGGGAACACCCAACCCCAGAACTCGGGTAAAGTCACCACCAAGACTGCTACTAATATTATAGCTATTATGAAATCTATAATAAAAGCTATAACAAAGAGCTTAAGACTAATTTCCCAAGGAAATTTGTACCAATAGTGAGCTAAAGCCATAAAGACAGCGAATCCAATCAAAAGCCCCATTACGCTCACAGTAGGGGCAATTGTATATAGTGCACCAGAAACAACAGCCGTTACGATGAGATACGCTACCCAGAATATTATGGAAGGTATCCATCTCTTTCTCCCTATATAATGTAGGGATAATATAGTTCCGAACATCTTTTACACCTCTATATTATTCTTAAATGTGGCAAAGCGTTTACCCAATCTTCCCACATACCGCTTCCTAGCAGGTAATTGCCGAGTAGAGAAGCGACAATCAAGTCGACAGCGACTGCAAGAATTATTATTCTCACAGCAATATTTGGATTAATCTTTCTCCACATAGTTAATGAGCCGTATAATACAAATATGTAAACGCCTGTTTTAAACAAAGCTATGTATAGATATGTTTCTGACATTATGGGTATATAATACCAGAACACCATAGCTGTAACGCCTACTATGATTAATGTTGAGACCCAGATAGCTATTATCAGCTTCCAATTCCTCTGTCCATTTACCCACATAGACAACGGTATTCCTATCATTTTTTACACCTCTTTCTCCAATATAATAAGAAGATAATCGAATATATTCCTATAATTATGAATATCCAACCACAACAGGTATCAAACCAGTCCACCTAATCACCTTTTTAATCGGTATACGCTCCAAGAATGACCTTCTTTTATAACCCGAGCAGGTCTTATTTTACGGATTTGTTTAGCCATCTTTTGAGCGTTCTTCTTTTTGTGGAAAGACTTCTCATATTCGTAACTCTTTCCGTTGAACTTTTTCTTTATCATCTTCTTCCTTTGCCTTTCTTTTGAGTTTGTTTACATCCACCACGACCACGGTTGGCTCTTACACCACGTCCTGAACCGTCGCGTTTAGGGACTCCTTTCTTTTTCATTTTTTTACCTCTTTTTGTAGTTCATTCCATTTCTTTCTTGACATCCAGCCGTCTCTTGTAACGTCTTTACCAACCCAGACCTTGGTCCCGGTGCCTTTCACGTATTTCTTGGTTTTGCCCGGGACTCTTTTTACGTTTCGAGCAGGTTTTGCTCTTTTTATTTGGTGTAATTTCCAATATTTGGTAAGCCTGGAGTGTTGTAAAGAGTGTTTAGAAGGTCTTCTAGCCATTTTTATTCCCTCATAAAAGCGGAAGGCATCCCGTCCCATTCTAATACTAAGAGTTCTCCTTCTTTTAACAAGTAGTAGTGTATTACTCTGGTAGACACACCTTCTATTTCCCAATACATTATATCGTTTCGGTCTGGGTCAAGTCTCCAAGAGAAGGTATAGTCTTCAGAGTTTTGGTTAAGAGCTACTCCTTCTCCGTTTTTTTGAAATCTTATCCTATAATTTGAATTTCCGTCCTTTGACCAATCGCCGTATAGTTGTGCTTCGGTTGAACCGAAGATTTCGCCTAAACACCCAGAAAGGGATATTATGGCTATGAGTAAGGGACAGATTATTAATAATTTTCTCATTTTTTCCTCCAAGGAATTATCTTTTTTATATTTTTTCCAACTAAAAGACGGGTTTTGTTTTTGTCTTTATTCAATTTTTTAACAGTTCCTTTGTCTTCGTTTTTAAGGATTATTAATTTGCCTTTGTAAGGTTTCTCTTTTTTCAGATACCTAACTCTTCCTATAGAAATTCCTCCTTTTAAGTAAAATCACAGATATGAACATAGCTATTAAGAAGATTAGAGTTTCAAAACCGGGTGTAGATTGTCTTTCTAATGTTACGCTTACGGTTTGGTCTTCTGTTAGTTCTACATTTCTTATGTCAGGTTTGTAACCGGATTTTTGTACTTCTAAAGTGTAAGTTCCCTTTGGTGCTTCGAAGATGTATTGGCCATTGGTAGATATGTTTACATCAGCGTAGTTACTGTTACTTAAAGAAACTATGCAATCATTGGGATTTGTGTTTACGGTTAGCAAAGCGGTTTGAGAAGATAGACATTCTCCATCGTTAGAAGAATTTCTAACCCATTGTCCGTTAACGCATTCGTAATATTCTTCACCTCTGCATTCGTAGGTGCCTTCTTCGCAATCTAATATAGAAATAGGGAAGGATTGACCGAATTCGTACCAACCTCCGGTATTTTCGTTCAATAAATTGGCATACAAGCAAAGAGGTATCTCGTTAGTAGCAGGGTCTACCCAATCTTCGGACACCGTGAGTTCAAAACTATTTTCGTGGGTTGTGCTTGGGCCAGTCGGGAAGAACGGACAGTTTATCTGGTTAGGTGTGTGGTCAAAGTCGTCTCTTTGTTCATTTCCGTTCCAGTCCAGTAATAAACAGATATCTATGTAACGGGCGTCGTCTGTTCCATCGTTTGTTATAGAATAAACAACGGTTATGGTGTCGCCTATTGAAACAACTTCTGGAAATACTAGAAAAGCGTCAAGCGTTGCATGAACGCCACCAGCGTCTTGGCTTGTCTTTTCCCAAAACAATGGTTCAGGGAAAAAGTAGTATAATCCTAAGACTAAGGCAATTATTATTGCAAAGATAATGATATAATTCTTTTTTATTTTCATTTTTTCTTCCTGACTTTGCGCCAATCTTTAAATCCATTGGTAAGATAGTAGAGTTTTAGTTGTTTTTTTGTATATCTTTTTCCAGACTCAGAAAGGTAATCTCCTTTGTGTTTTCCACGGGTTATCTTTTTGAAAGGCATTTATACGTACCCCAAAAGTTTGAATATGAAAAAGGCTATTCCAGTTCCCAGAGTTGCAACAAATAAGAACTTTACACCTGGGTTTTGGATGTATTTGAGTCCTGCTATGAGTATTGGACAAAGAGATATTATTATGATAAGGTGGAATATTTCTGACCAAGGAATAACTGACTCTACTATATTTTGACCAAAGAGACCGAATAGACCCACGGCTATTGCACCACCTGCAAGTAGAGCTACAATTCCTATTAAGCCGTGATTGTTATCAGATAATTTACGAAAATTCATATTCTTCTCCATTTAGCATTATAGTTACAGAATTCGTATCCGAGATAGTCGTCTCAAATGACTTTCGATGACCCGGACGAATATATTCTTCTTCGGTAAGGTAGGTTTTGTCGTAAACATGCTTCCCGCCGGTTGTAAGACGATTTGTGGCGAAGACGACTATCTCTACCCACCCAGCCTCTTTTCCGTCGTTATACACGTCGAATGATACGGTAACGCCGGAATCTATGTATGTTTCGACTACGTAATGGTCCCGGTCGTGCGGTTTGTCCTCAACCCAGAAATGTTTTTCTCCGACCAGCGTGTCGTCTATATTCCACTCAATAGTCCAAGTTCCGGGATAGTACAGGGAGGTACGCCCGATAGGTACACGACACGTTCTTTGGTCTCCTGGGAAATTCTTAGCATAATGACCGGGAGATGTATCGTCCGGACGGATTAATCTCAAAGATATATTTATTACATCCTTTGTGTTGTATTCCAAAGGGATTATGAACTCTATATAATCGATTATAGCCTCTTCGTCGTAGGAAGGGATATTAACTATCTCTTCGACAGGAGTATAAGTAAGTATACATCCTGAGAACATAAGGACTATTAATATTGCTAAAGGAAAAACAATTTTTTTCATTTTTACCCTAAAAACGGTATAACTAAAAACCCAGAAAGAATTAGATATGAGATTACGGCAATGGTTATTCCTATCACGATAATAACTATTTTCAATGGTAATGCCGTGTACGAAAACCAAGCTATAATTATGGATACCAGAAGTATTATTATAGGAATTAATATAGATATTATAAAAGTGAAGAGACTGGATATTTCTATAGTAACTGTGTTTTCTCCAGCGTCGGCGGTTACGGGAACAGATACTTTTGCATAACCAGGATGGTCTACAGATACTATGTAATCACCGGGGTCTAGAGTGAATAACGCCCAGCCTGATACACCAGTGTGAACAGAAGATTCTCCTGTGCATTGGACTTCTATGCCATCGAGAGGTTTTTTACTCATTGCATCTACAACTTGAACCTTTAAGAAAGCTCTAGGGTTGTTCTCATCGTCTACCAAAACAGTCTCTGATTTTACATCGCTAACGTTAGCTCCTTTGTTTGGGTCTCCATCCCAAGCCCAACATTCTACCCAATAAGGCGTTGAATCTTGGATAACAAAACTTGTGGAGCCTATAAACACTCCATCTGTGGTTTCTGTAAGGTCGTTAACCCAAAGTTGATGGACAGGGTTTATCCTATCTACATATCCGTTTACAATTCTATACACGTTCAATTCATAACGGTCTATTATTCCGTTGCCCGCGGAATTGCCTGTTCCTTCAATCTCTAGATTGGCCACCTCGTTTATAAAATACACGCTTTTATCCCAAGTCAATTTATTGACCTTTGGTGCTTCGGCTCCCACTATATTAAGTCTGACTTCGTCATAAGCAACACCGGTCATAGTATTGTATAAATGAAAACCCCAAGTATTTTGTTGTCCTCCCACATAAGTTCCAGAAGGGATATCCCAAGTAAAATCTACTGCATTAAGTTCATCGCTTAGCACATAGCCACCGTTGTCTATATCCCAAAGAGGTTTGTTTCCGTATTCGTCTTCTATATCGCCTGGAAGTCTCTTATTTACAGAATTGAGATTTGTTCTCAATAACCAATGTCCAGTAGTTCCAGCATATCCAGTAATAACATTAAATTTAACTGTGTCTCCTTCCTCAGCCACTTTACCTTCTGGTTCATTTATTTGTATATATCCCCAACCACTTTGCAGATAAGCTTCGTCTCTAGCTACTATTTCTTGATTCTTGAATTGAACACCACCATTCCAATAACATATATCAGACCAAATAATTCTCTCATTTATAAGAGAAACTACAAGTTTTCCTGTATAATGACCTTTTAGAACAAATTCTAATGTATCAGGAACAAGCAATTGTCTTCTGTCGTTCATACTTGGAATTGGCCACCAAGGTGCCCAAGACGGTGGGTCCCAAGGGTCGGTGGGGTCGTAAAGTATTTGTGATACATACCAATCTCCGTTCTTACAAGTTCCATCTCCGTAATAGGGAAACGAATGTCCGTGCCAGTCCATCCAATTATCATAAGGGAAATATTCGTCACTTGTATATAAATATGGTTGTAATCCTTCGTTTCCAGAGTTTATTCTTGCTCTAGGATTACCTTCCCCGTCGTGGTATATACCACATGGACCCAAAATGTCTATTGTATTTCCTCCTTCTGTTACAACTTTTACTTCCCACCAATAACAACCGAACCATGGGCCATGTGGGTCATCTGGACCGAGAGGAAAATCAAATATTACTTCAGGAGCATCTATCCAAACAGTAGGTGTACCATCTATGACATTCTTTATAGAAATCTCTTGGCTAATTTCTTTCTCAGCCCAAGATGTTGCAAAAGCGTAACCTGGGTTCTCTGTTCCGTATATACCACCGGATAACATTTCTCCTTCCGTGTAAGATTTCAAAGGTTTTTCTTCAGCTGTACAATCTATCCAAATTTCGTAGTCCATATATGGTTTTGTTTGTGTATTAATCACTATCTGCATTTCGCTAACGTTAAATGTCGCCAGGAAAAACGTGGAGACAATCAACAAGGCTATTATTATTAAATATAGTTTTTTCATTTTTACCATTCTCCGATATTTAAACTAAAAGAGGTCTCTCCTACTTTGTGTTCGGTAGCTCCCAAACCCAATAAACCTCCACTAAAAACATAAGCTTCAAATCTACAAGATTTTGTACCTGAAGAAATATGCCGAGCTTCTATACTGAAAGAAACTGGACTAGCAAACCAAGTTCCAGATTTTACTTCTACACTACCACATTCTTGTTGTTCTATAAACAATTTAATTTTCACAGACTCTTCGTTGTCCCAGAACCACAATCCGGGTTGTCCTGTGTTTAGAAGACAAGGGTCTTCTTTTTGAGAATAATCATCGAAAAAAACGTCGAACACAGAATTAACTCCTTCACCACTTACATGTTGTATATGACCGTTAACAGTGACTCTTGCGCCAGTTCCTATTGGTAAGAATATTATCACAACTATCGTTAATACAGCAACTATTGCTATTAAAGCAAAAACAACAGGTGGGCTTAAGAAAGCAAAGTCTTTTTTCAAGATTTATCCTCCAAATGATATAAATCCAAAAGAAATTAAGAAGAATATAAGAGCCAGAACAACTCCTATCACAATGATAGCTATTCTAACGCCTATACCTACAGGTAACAAAGCTCCCAACAAAGAGAAGGCAATTAAAAAGATTAAAGCTAAAATCATATATAAATCCAGTTTAAATCCTAGTCCGCCTGTTAGTTGTATGGTTTTCACAGTATAAGTAGGATAATCTATAGTACGTTCTCCAGAAGAGCCTTCGTAAGTAGCTTTTATTGTGTATATTCCGTCGGGAAGGTCTTGGAAAACTATTTTTCCATCTTCATCTGTTTCTCCGTCGGATGTAGAGGTTTCTCCTAGAGTCACCACGACTTTGGCACCCTCTACTTCATTTCCTTTGTCGTCTACTACATATACAGTAAGGGCACTTCCACCTCCTCCGGGAGTCATGGTAACAGGTACATTCACGTCGCCGTTTATTATATTAAAAGAACCGCCCTCTGGTGAATGTTGAGTACTGGTTACAGAATATTGATATTCTCCAGCAATCAAATTAGGGAATGTTGCTATTCCGTTAACGTCGGTGTTCTTAGTGGGTTGGCCACTTACTCCGACTTGAGCACCGGATATAGCAT
>Ga0272441_10012280_pt1 | contig 12540 bp, 9 predicted proteins | sample SSMProp6N_FD_193582 | JGI IMG/M metagenome (GOLD analysis project Ga0272441, IMG submission 193582) | Marine sediment archaeal communities from Little Sippewissett salt marsh, Falmouth, MA, United States - SSM-Prop-6N | ecosystem: Environmental > Aquatic > Marine > Wetlands > Sediment ...
CCAGGGCCGGAGAAAACGTGAGGCCCGAATATTCAGGGGCGTCTCTCCGCGAGCTACCTCTTCCCAGCTCTGCAGGTGGTCGCCGCTGAGATTCACATAGCTGTCCAGAAGCCTTCCCGCCCGGCGCCGGAGGGCCTGGTCACGCTTGTGTTCCGCCGCCCGGTACAATCGATGCTCCGGATTTCCGCGGTAAGCGATGATCCCATATTCCCGGAGTATCTCCGAATTAGCCGGGTTGTACTGGTTACGGGGAAAGACGATAGACCGCGGCTGAATTCCATGCAAGCCGGCGGCTTCAGCGGTCGCCTTTGCATCCGCCCTGAAAGCATCTCTGTTCTGCCCCGGCTCCAGACAGTAGTAATGGCTGAAGGTGTGGGAAGCCAGCTCCTGTCCGGAGCCCCCGATGATCTTTTCCACCAGAGAGGCCGCGTAGTGATACGGGTCCTCCTCTTCGTTCTCCCCGACAGGCACCCGGTAGGAATCGAGCCGCTCATCTCTGTATGCCGGCCGGAGCTCCACCTCCGGAGCAATCCTGTTTAACTGCTCCCGGTTCTTGAGCATGAGAAAACCCACCGTTGCCCAGCTGGCATGGATTTTTCTCTCTGCGAAAAGGTCGAGGAGCCGCTCCGCAGCCCGGCGGGCATTCAGGAGTTCGGCTTTCAGGGCATCGTCCAGGGGCCGATGATCGCAGAAGCCCCAGTGAAGTTCGAAGTCCAGCGAGATCACCAACGCTCCCGGCAGCTTTCCCGTTTTCATCTCAGCCATTTCGCCCCCGCCCTTTGAACACTGCTCTGTAGAGCCTTCCGGCGGCCTTCCCTGCATAAGCGAGAAGCTCCATGCATGCCGGCAGCGGATCGAAGGAGTCCCAAAAGGCCCAGGCCGCGATAGGGCGTACTTTTCCCTTTCCTGCCCCCGGACCACCTTTACCGCCACTCCTCCGAAAAATTGCGCGGCCTACCGCTATGATGTTTTTTAACCCCGTCCGCCACACAACAGTGCTTTTCGTCCCGTCGGTACTTGCGGATAGCGGTAGTTCACATCCAGCGACTGTACAGTAAGCCCTCATCGCAAGGGGGACCCCTGCAGATCCCGCCGCCGAGAACCAGAGGGCCGTCCGCGGATTTATTTCAAAGACCTTCCAGATCCCGTCCCGAAGGTCCCGCTTGAACTCTATTTCAAAAATCCCGTCGACTTCGAGGGCCATAAGCAGTCTGCGGGTATGTTCCCATAAGACTTCCGGCGGGGATTCTATCCGCAGTGCTGCCGCCGTACCGAAGCCCGGGGGAAACTGTCGCAGCTTGCGTCCCGCGATGGGAGCCTCGATCCGGCCTTCCCCGGAATGCACTCCCCCCAGGCAGTAGATATCATCGTCGGGTCCTTCCACGATCTCCTGTACCAGCCAGCCGCCCCTCTCCTGCGGCAGCTTCTGTAGGTACTTCTTCAGCTCCTCCGCATCCCTGCATTCGAAAACCTTTCGGCTGCCCATGATCTCCGTAACCTCGTGCAGACGTCCGGGTTTTATCAACAGGGGATACGATAGGCTCTCCGGATCTCTTTCGGGCCTATGGGACTGCGCTGAATTTAGATCCGCCAGCTTCCACCGCCGCGGATACGGCACTCCGATTTTCTCGCAGACCTGGTAAAAGAGGTCCTTGTCAAGGAGCCGCTCATACCTGTCCGGCCGGTACGTATCCGAAAAACGGGCGTATTCCCGCAGCTCGGTATAGTGCTTTGAGATCCACTCGATATACCGGTCGCTGGATGGAAGCAACACCGGCGGGATACCGAAGGCTTCCTGCAGTTCCCTGATCCGTCGGAGCAATTCCCCGCTGTCTGTGTCTACTCTCTCCTGATCATCCCTGTTGTCACGGATTTTCCAGGCGCATCCGCCGCGCAGGTATCGCGAAAAAAGTCCGCTCTCTCTTTTATCAGCCGCACCGTAGACGGGAACCCCCGCCCGCGCGAGATCTCGAACCAGGTAGAGCCCTCCCGGAGAGAGGCCGAGAATTACCACCGGAGCGCAGCCGGGCCTTTCCGCCCCCCTCACAGGGACCTCCGCCATGCCTCGAACATGAGGATGGGCCACAGTTTGCCGTCGTGATTCCTCTTTCCGCTGAGATGTTCTTTCCACAAGCTTCGTACCACTCCCGGTTTCAGTATTCCTCCCTCGGCTATTTTTTGCCGGTCAAGGAGCTCCTCCGCCCACTCTCTCAGAGGACCGCGCAGCCAGACTCCCACCGGTACGGAAAAACCCTGCTTGGGACGCTCGATCAACTCCTGCGGGACCCTCCGGTAGAGGACCTGTCGCAGCGCCCATTTTCCCGCCCCGTCTCCGATCTTGTATTCCATGGGCAGTTGCCAGGCCAGCTCAACCACCCGGTGGTCGAGAATCGGCACCCGGGATTCGAGACTCACCGCCATGCTGGCCCGGTCGAGTTTGGTCAGGATATCGCCGGGAAGATAGGTGACCAGATCGAGATACATGATCGCCCGGGTCAGGTCCTCCATGCTCCGCCATACCGGATCGTTCAGCAATGGCGCAGTCGCTTCTCTTCCGGACACGAGGGCCTTCTGCGGCTTTTTCCATTCCGAGACGAGACCGTGATACAATTCCACCGGGTTCCGGGAGCCCGCCACTTCGGCGAGCTTATGGAGTTTGTATCCCGGATCCACGAGCCGGTGACGTCTGGGTAAAAAAGAAGCGACTGTGCCTGCGATCAGGTCCCAGGTCCCGGGGGAAAGCGCCAGCGCTCCCGCCGCCGCCGCCCTTCGTATCGGAGAGGGAACCATACGTATCCACCGCCACAATCTGTTTATGAGAATATGCCGATTGTACCCGCCGAAGAGCTCGTCTCCTCCGTCTCCCGAGAGGCTGACAGTCACCTCCTGACGAGCCAGTTTGCTGACGAGATAGGTCGGAATATTGGAATAGTCCGAGTACGGCTCGTCGTACATCCGCGGCAGGAGGGGGATGACCGATCTGGTCTCCTCGGGATTCACGTAGAGCTCAGTGTGCTCGGTCCCCAGATGCCGCGCCACCTCGGCGGCGTAATGGGCTTCGTTGAACTGTTCCTCCGAAAACCCGATGGAGAAGGTCTTCACCGGTCGGTCCGATTGCTCCTGCATCAGGGCGACCACCGTCGATGAATCAACCCCTCCGGACAGGAAAGCCCCCAGAGGCACATCCGCCACCATCCGGTCTCCGACTGCCGTGCGCAGCTGCTTTTCGAGAAGGTCTACCGCCTCCCTGCCGCTGACCTCGAGGGGTTCAGCAGATCCCCGGAGGGCGACATCTCGGGCGGACCAGTAGGTTTTTCTTTCGACCCCCGCCGTATTCTTCCACGTCCCGTCTTCTTCCAGCGGAAAATCACCATCCCACACCGCAGCCCGAATCTTCAGGTATGTTCCCGGTTCGAGTTTATAGGTGTTCCGCCAGACCGTGTACGGCTCCGGAATGTAGTTGTAGCGCAAATAGAGAGGCAGGACCGCGTGGTCCATCTCTCTCTGAAAAAAAGAGGCCGCTGTCAGGGTTTTCAGCTCCGATCCGAAAAGCAAACCGCCTCTGTGGACACCGTAATAGAGGGGCTTTATCCCCAGCCGGTCCCGGACCAGAATCAACTCCCGTTCCTGTCGGTCCCAGAGGGCGAAAACGAACATCCCGACACAGCGGTCCAGACTCTCTTCGAGCCCCCATACCTCTATCGCCTCCAGCAGGACCTCGGTATCACTGTGTCCCCGAAACGGCACCTTGTTCGTCTCAAGCTCACGCCGTATTTCGGCAAAATTGTATATTTCCCCGTTGTAGACCAGTAGGTAACGTCCGGAGGAGCTCTCCATCGGCTGATGCCCCGCCGCCGAGAGGTCGATGATGGAAAGACGCCGTTGCCCCAGATATATCCCGGCCTCAGGGTCCGTCCAGATCCCCCGGTCGTCCGGCCCCCGATGGGTCAACGCGTCGGTCATCCGGTCCAGTTCGCTGCGGAGGCTGTCCGCGGAACTCGGGCCAGAGCCGGCGGGCGATTTGTTCAAGCCGGCGGGCGCTCCACCCGACCCGCTTTTTGATAATTTCCCCCCGCGGCCCGTGGGGAAAAGCATGCCCGTGATACCGCACATTACTCTTCGTCTCCGTAAAAACTCCGAAACACCTGTGAATACAGCTCCCCGTAACGCCCTGCAACCGCCTTCATACCGTACCGGTTTCTGATTCGCTCCCGGGCCTGTCTCCCGAAATCCTTCCGCTGCTCCTCATCCATCACCAGGAGCTTTTCCCAGGCCGTCGCCAGAGCCTCGGGATCCCGGGGCGGAACCACAAACCCGGTATCTCCGACTATCCGGGCCGAATCTCCCGCATCCGTCACAACGCAGGGGACCCCGCAGGCCATTGCCTCTCCCACCACATTGGGAAATCCCTCGCCGAGGGAGCTTGTCCCGGAAACATCGAAGGCCGGGTAGACCGCGTGCAGATCATGCCGACGGCCCGTCAGCCGCAGCCGGCTGCCGAAGGGACCATTCGGCCCTTCGCCGATCCATTCCCTTAGCTCCCGGTTTCCCCACTCGATATTCTCCCCGCAAAGGACAAAATAGACCGGTCGTACCGCGGCGGCCTCTACCATTGCATGGGCCGGGCCCGTTTCACCGACCGATACCATGTCAGCAGCCGTTCTCCTCTCGCTATCCAGCCGATCATACAGCACCCTCGCTGCCCGCATAAAGGTGAAATGGTCCTTCTGCGGATCCAGCCTCGCAGCCATGCCCACAATCAGGGCGTTCCCCGGAATCTTCAGCTCCACGCAGAGCCGGGCCTTTGCTTCCGGATCGGGACGAAACAGGTCCGTATCGAAGCCGTTGGGAATCACCTCCATGCGCTCCGTACTGTAACCGAACTCACTATGGGTCCTTTTCGCCGCCTCCGAACCGCAGACGATCGCCGCCGGAAGCCGTCTTGAGAGGCCCCTGCAGATCCGCGCGGCATGCATTGTCGATGAGCTGTTGACCTCCCGATCGAGGTTGCTCTGCCGGATGTTCCAGACTACCGGCATACGGGCGAAATATCTGCCCGCCATTCCCCCAAGCAGGTCGCTGTGATACATCCAGGTCTGGACTAGCGCGGGCCGTCTCGCCTTCAGCCACCGGACGATCCGTCCGAATGCCGCCGGCGTCGGAATCCCCGGGCGCATATCCGCGCCCTCCACGGAGAATCCGTCCCTTTGCAAACCATGACCGACATTGTCCACCGGGAGCAGGCTCAGAATATCATTGTGATACCGGCCGGCATCCATGTTTCTGACCAGTTTGGCCAGCATCAATTCCGCCCCGCCGGTATCCGTGTCGGTGATGATGTGGGCGATACGGATCATTCGGCCGCCTTGTCTGCGTTGGCGGGGCCATCGGCCGCGCCGCCGGCTGAAGGAATCGCGCCTCCGGCTCCTTCACCAGCGGCTGTATTCCAACCGGCCGCACCGCCGGCTGCTCCGTCGCCGGCCGCATCCCGACCGGCGCCCTTATCTATGCACTTCTCTATCACCCGCCGGTACGCATCAAAGACCAGCTGCTGGTCATACTCCCGCTCCATCTTTTCCCGGCCCCTCAGTCCCATCTCAAACCGTTCCCGGGGTCGGAGGTTGAGAATTTTTCGGATGGCTGCTGCCAGACTATCCGGACTGTACGGTTTGCAGAGATACCCGGTCACACCGTCCTCTACCACCTGCCGGCAACCCGGCACGTCCGTGGTCACAATCGGTTTTCCGGTCGCCGCCGCTTCGAGGAGGGTCCTGGGGGTTCCCTCCCGATAGCTCGGGAGGACCACACAATCCGCCGCTGTAATATGCCCGCGAACATCATCGGAGGCGCCGAGATACTTCACCACCCCCGAGATTGTCCACTCCTTCAGCTCCTCCGGTCCGATAGCGCTCCGGTTATGCTCATCCAGGGGCCCGAGGAGCAGAAAGCGCCCGTCGTTGCGTTCCGCCGAAATAATCCTGGCTGCCTCAACGTACTCACGCACCCCCTTGTCGGCCAGCATTCTGCCCACCAGGAGAAACGAGCAGGTAGACTGTACGTTGCTGCCGCTGTATCTGCCGCCGTCCGGCAGCGAAAACAGCTCCAGGTCGATGCCCGAGCCGGGCAGGATTTCGGCTTTCTCCCGGGCTACCAGCCCGTTTTCCACGAACTCCGCCAGATCATCATCGTTCTGGAAAAAAACTTTCTCCGCCCGCCTCTGACTGTACCGGTACATGAGTTTTACCAGTCTTGTCACCGGGGAATGGCGGATAAACACCGTTCCCAGGCCGGAGACGTTGTTGATTGTCGGTATTTTGAGTTTCGCCGCCGCCACGGTCCCATAGATATTCGGCTTGACCGTAAAGTTGCATACCAGGTCCGGCCGCGCTTGACGAAATATTTTTATCAGGGACATCCATGTTGCTGTATCCGCGAAGGGATTGACTCCCTTCCGGGACAACTTGTAAGGGTAAAAATCAAAGCCCGCCTCCCGGCATGTGTCAGCGTATTCATCGTGAGGAGCTGCAGCGCTGATTCGGTAGCCCTGAGCTGCCAGGTGTTTCATCAGGGGGAAACGGAAGTTGACCAGGTTCCAGGCCGAATTCGCGCAGAATAAAATATGTCCTTTGTTCACTCTCTTCCTCTTTGTTTTCAGTTTTTATTCGCCCGCGGCGCCTTCCGGGGATTCTTCACCACAGTTTGAAGGGGGCGAATTTCCGCAGGCGGTACATCCAGTAGAGCGGCCGCGGCCGCCGTTTGAAAAAGGTGATGAACTCGTGCACCAGCTTTTTTTTCAGGGTATTGTCCGGATTGATCTCCACCTCCAGGCATTCCCGCCACATAGCCGCGATCAGTTCCTGAAAAAAGGGATACTCCGGCGGTAGTCTGCGTTCGATATCGACGCTCAGCAGGGCCAGTATGATTCCCTTGTGGTTGAAAGGGGAAAACTCCTCGGCGGCGATATCCTGCTCGTGGGCATGCAGGGCGTGCCAGTTGCCCATCCGCATCTCCCAGTAGATCAGGTCAGCCTTCGGGATCCCGTACTGCCGGCTGAATTCCTCGGTTTCATTGATCCACTCCCGGCACTTCCGCAGGACGTAAGGCTGCCAGGGAAAACCGATGATATCCGCCATGGCTCCCGGCGTGGAAAACTTCACCGTCCCGTAGTTGGTCCTGGCGATCTCGGTACAGTTGCCGTTTATCACCAGGCTCGCATCGTCGCGGTGATGATCCCGCAGGTACTGGATCCGGCGGGTCTTCGGCAGCTGGCGCGGAAAGGTATGCTCCCGCTCATATTCCCGCAGAAAATCCTCCCGCAGCGGCCCGGTCACCAGCAGCTCCCAGGTGATCCCCAGCCGCCCGGCCAGTTCCCTGGAGATGTAGATATCCGGCGAATTCGCGTCCGGGCGTCCGGCAAAGGTGTAGTACCGGATCTCTTCCCTGACATTCTTCGATGCCGCCACCAGCAGGCGGGTATCCATTCCCGCCGTCACTCCGATCATCGGCTCCCATCGGCGGCAGGCCGCCTCAATTGAACCTTCCAACCGGGCTTTCACATAAGCGATCACCTCTTTTTCACCCTTTACCTTTGGGGGAAAAAGAGGCGTCCGTGCCACCGCGCGCCGCCCGATATCAAGGTAATGGTTGGGAAGCAGCTTCTTCAGCCGTTCGTCATGGCCGTCGTCCCCCACCCAGCTGTGTTCGTCCCACTCGAAGGCCTTGCTCTCGATGTATCTGCGTTTGTTCGGCTCCACCTGCAACTCACCGCCGGCGGCTTCCAGGAAAAGCCGCTCCGCCGAACTTATGAAGAGCCGGCCGCTGCGGGTGTAATACACCGATCGCAGGGCACAGGCATCGTTGATCACGAAGAAGCCATCCGGCCCCTTGTAAAAAACCGCATACCGGCCGGAGATCTCCTGCAGAGCTTCCATCAGCCGGTAAAACCCGCTGCCGGAGCCGGGAGCCTCGACGTAGTCGGCGGTATCTGATACCGCGGCTTCCGCGGCCAGTCTCTCCAGGATCTCCGTGTCTTCCGCCCCCGGCCTCCGCGGATCTACCATGAATCCGAGGGCGAGGAGCGTAATTCTTCCGGCCGTCGCCTTCAGACAATCCAGCTCGCGGTGATGGTAGATCTGCAGCGATCCGATCCTTTCCCTAAAAAAATCACTCCCCAGCCCTTCAATCGGCCGGTCCGAGGCAATATACTGCTTGCGAAATTTCGTGTCGCGATCCATTTTCTATCCGAACACCTCTTCGAGGAGAGCCGTAAATCTCTCCGGCAGACCCTCAATCTCCGTCCGAAAGAGCTCCCGGGCATTCCTGACCATCTCAACGCGCTCCCCCGGCCGGGACAGGTAATATTCGACCTGCTCGAAAAGGTCATCCCCGTCCCAGGACAACGGCACGTAAGTCTCCCCGGGCCGGTAGATATCCGGCCACGTCTCGATATGCCCCATATCCGGCTTCAGCAGCAGGCTTCCGGCGAAAAGGGCCTCGAAGTCCCTGAAACAGACTTCCCCCCATCCGAAGGGACTCAGGGTCATCAGGGACCGTCGCATTTCACCGTCGTACTGTTGCTTGGTCGTCCGGCCGGTCAAAAACCGGGGATCTTTCTTTATCATATCGAGAAAAATCTCCCGCTGACGATTCACCGACGGCACCTGCAAGGCTCCCAGCCTGGCATGGACCGGAATGTCGCGGCCGGCGGCTGTGCTTCCTGGTCCTTCTTCCGCCGCCAAGAACGCCGGCATCCTCCTCCGGAAAAAAAACCGCGCCAGCCCCGGATGAAATGTTCGCGCCGTGAAAACCCCGGCCCGCTGACGCAGATCCTCCCGCGGAAAATCTCCCACCCCGATATTCCAGCCCAGCCGCAGTTTGTCCAGAGAGGTCCGCGTTATTGCCGATTCGGCCGGTTTTTCGGCCTCACCCGACTCGCCTGAATCAGCCGCCTCCAGATCAGGATCTCTCACCCCGTCCTTTCGGTGGTAGTAATCCGTAAAGAGCCGTCTCCGGTATAAAGGCTGCAGGGACTGCGACTGGTCGCGAAATATCGATTTCACGATGAAGCGGTCCACATAGGGGAGAAAATCGAAATTGTTGGTCCCGGCTGCCGCTCCGTCGTTGAAAAAAACCAGCCGGTCATACTTCTCCCGCAGGGCCTTCATGATGTCCGCCGGTTCAAGCCCCTGTACTTTCGGCATCCTGAGCACCAGCAGGCTCCTGTTTCGGTCGAGTTCCAGACACTCCTCCACCGAATCGGTCAGCTTGAAGTGAAAACCTCCCCGATGCGGCGGCCGGTAAAACAGGAAGGGCTTCAGGGTATGAAACAGGGAGATCCGGTCAAATGTGGTGAGGATGGTGATATTATGGTTAGAATATTTGAACATCTATTTTAACTTCAGAGGGTTTATTTCTTCAGATATGTTTTCATTCTTGTTATAAATTTTCTATGCCTTCACCGCATCCCGCAATATATTCTGTATGAATTGAAATCCGTTTTCCTGTAAATATTCAAATTTTTGTTGTGTCATGACCTGGATAGACATTTTATAATCGATATCAGCATCCAACTCATAGCCTCTTCTCCTAATAGCATCAAAAAAATTCCAATCATCCTTTTTAACTATAACAAGAACATCGATATCCGATTCAGGTTGATGATCTCCTCTCGCCTTCGATCCATATACGATGATGGAAATAATCTGCCCGGGATATTCTTGAAGCAACTGCTTTTTGAACTGTTTGATAATTTTTTCTTCTTCTCTGGTCAGATAACCAATCATATTATTTTTCCATGTTCACAAGTAGTATTCTTTGATTAAACTCTACTATCATCTATATTGAGAAGTCAAGAAAACACTTTTACTGTAAAAATAAAACCGGTAAAACGTCTTTTTACACCTTATCAAATACATCCTCGTACTTCTTCACGATCCCCCCGACATCGAATCGTCGTCGGGCGTCCTGTGCTATCATATCGGCGTCAAAGGAGTGCCCCAGGGCGGAACCTATCGCCCCGGCCAGCTGATCCGGGTCTATCTTTTCCGCCAGAAAACCATTGAAACCGGGGGTGATAATTTCCCTCGCGGCGGTGGGTCCAGTGAAGGTCACCACCGGCAGACCGCAGGCCAGGGCTTCAACGATGGCGCTGCCGAAGCCTTCATAGCGGGACGGAAAAACGAACAGGCCCGCGTACCTGGTCAGGGCAAAGGGATTTTGCTGAAAGCCGGCGAATATCACCCGGTCTGCAAGGCCTTTTCGGCGGGCCAGGGCTTCCAGCCTCTGCCGCCGGGATCCCGATCCCACCAGTATCAGGTTCAGATCACTGTCCATCCGGGCCAGGGCTTCGATCAGCAGGTCGTGCCCCTTTTCGTATTCCAAACGGCCGATGGAGATCAGGGTCCTGCCTCGATTGATCCGGCTCAGATCGCCCGCGGGCTCTTCAGTCGGTCCTTCAGTCGGATCTTCCGCGGCCTTCTTTCGGACCGACTCGTATTCCACCGGATTTGGTATCACGTGAATTTTCTCTTCCGGCAGATCGAACTGGGAGAGCAGGTCCTGCTTCATCGACTCGGACAGACAGATGATCCGATCAGCCTTCCCATAAAGCCGCCGGTAGAGCCTTCTGAAAAGACCGCCGTACTTCTCCAGCTTGAGACTCTCGCTCACGTGGGTGCTTTCCCTGACCACAAGCTTCGTACCACCGGGGAAAAACCGGGCCGCCGCAAGGGTGATCAGATTGAGATACCCCAGAGTGGTGCAGACGATATCAGGTTTTTTTCTCCGGACCAGCCGCACGATTTTCCAGAAAGCGTACCGGGACTTTTCACTCTTCAGATCGATGAGCTCCGCATCAGGGGGCAGGTCCGCCAGGAAAGGCCCCTCCTTTTTCAGCAGGGCCAGGGACGGCTCGAATCCGCCCCGATCGATATGTTTGACCAGGAGGGAAAAAACCCGTTCCGCTCCCCCGCCCGCCAGCGAGGGGATGATGAAGAGGACCCTCTTCTTCCCGGATTCAGCCTGCCTCCCCGGAGCGCCGCCTTTCACCGTATTACCCGGCATTCCCTGCGCCCCTCTTTTTCACCAAAAAAAAGAGCCCCATCAGTAACCGGATGAGGGCATCAGGCAGGAGGGCCAGCAGCACATAGACCGGATATCTGAACGGGCTGACCCGAAAAGAGTAGGCCCGCAGATCGGAGAGATGCAGATGCCCCTCCTTGGCCTTTTTCTTGATTTTGATCTCCAGAAGGTCGTTCTTCAGCAGACGCAGTTCGCGGATGAGCGCGCACCTCTCCGCGACTCCCGAATATGCTTCAATCATCCCTTCCAGGGTCTCCAGAGAACAGCCCTCCCCCTCCGGGACGGTTTTCGAAACCATGTTCACAGAGTCGCAGTAGTACAGCTCACCGATATACGGCGACCAGGCGATGGGGGAACGGTCCGCCGCCCGGAGCCAGGTATCCCGATCACCTCCCCGCCTGCACCGTCCCGCTGGAAATCCCCCGATCTCCTGCAGCAGGTCCCTGCGGATACACACGCAGGAGGTATGAATCGGACAGCGTCCCTTGCGGGTCTCCCGCACATACTCCCGCAGATCCACCAGCCCGGCAGGCTGTCCGCGCCGGCGGGCCGTAAAATCGTTCACAATCTCCCGGCTGCCTTTTTTATAAACAAATCCGGTGCACAGGACCCGGGCCTCCGGAAACGTATCCATCAACCGGGTGAACTCCGTCAGTATCTCCGTGTTCCAGGCATCGTCTGCATCGAGAAAAGCCACCCATTCGCTGCGGGCCATTTCGGTGCCGAGGTTCCGCGCCGCGTAGCCCCCCGGCCCGGGAATATCCCGATGGGCCCGTACGATTCTCGGATCATCGATGTGGGCGATCGCCTCCATACTCCCGTCGGTGGAGGCGTCGTCTATCATAATCAGTTCAAAGTTCGTATGGGTCTGCTCCAGAACCGAACGAACCGCCCGCTCGATATGAGGCTCTTTATTATAGACCGGTACCACCACTGAAAATGCCGTGCTGCTCATGCTGTTCACTGTTTCCCTATTCGGTATACATTCTGCGCGCCATGATGAGCCTGAGCTCCCCCCGCGTATCCTGTTCGAACTCCCTCATCTTCGAGATGAAACTCTCCGGACTCAGATGCATCCGGTGATATTCAACCACCCGTTTCCGCATTTTCTCGATCTCGCCGGCGCTCATATAAGGAATCCCCTTGGAAATGAGACCTTTCAATTCATCAAGGCTGCCGAAGGCCGCACAAGTCTTGCGGTCCTCCAGCGGCGGATACAGCAGATCTCCGAACTGTATCACCGGAATCGCCCCCACGGCCATTGATTCCGGCAGATTATGGCAGAAGGGCATGCTGATCCCCGGGGCGGCAATAAAAAAGGCGACCTCGGACAGTACCTCCAGCCACCTCTCCTGGGGAATCCTGCAAACCCTCGTATCAATAATGACGATTTTATCAGTCAGTTCGCCCCGGTTTTTCCGCTCCTCGAACTCCTCGAAACTCCCCGGCCTGTATACCCGC
>Ga0272441_10012281_pt1 | contig 12539 bp, 12 predicted proteins | sample SSMProp6N_FD_193582 | JGI IMG/M metagenome (GOLD analysis project Ga0272441, IMG submission 193582) | Marine sediment archaeal communities from Little Sippewissett salt marsh, Falmouth, MA, United States - SSM-Prop-6N | ecosystem: Environmental > Aquatic > Marine > Wetlands > Sediment ...
GCTCCGCGGGTAGGATTCGAACCTACAACCTAGTGCTTAACAGGCACCCGCGCTACCATTGCGCCACCGCGGAATATAATTATATTACTCTACTTTTAAAATATTTTCAACTAATTAATAATCTTTCAGCTTTTTTAGATCATCTAGTTTTCGAATTTTCTCTAATGCCTTAGCTTGAATCTGACGAATTCTTTCTCTAGTAACTCCAAATATCTTCCCTACTTCTTCTAGAGTATGAGTAATACCATCTCCTAGCCCAAACCTCATTGCTAGAATTTGTTTTTCTCGAGGAGTAAGATCTCTGGAAATTTCTTTTAGTCTTTCTTTTAAAAGATTTTGAGCAGAAGCCGTAAAAGGAGAAATACTCTTTTTATCTTCTATAAACTCTGCTAAAACACTATCTTTATCATCGTCTCCTACTGGTGTTTCTAAAGAAACTGCTCTTTGTCTAATTTGTATTATGTGATGAACCTTCTCTGGTTCTACTCCCATTTCAGAAGCAATCTCTTCTGGTAAAGGTGAACGTTCTAAACTTTTCAAAAGTTTTCTTTTAGCTTTCTCATACTTAGATATTGTTTCTATCATATGAACAGGAATTCTAATAGTTCTTGCTTGATCTGCAATTGCTCTAGTTACTGCTTGTCTTATCCACCAAGTAGCATAGGTTGAAAACTTGTATCCCTTTCTCCAATCAAATTTTTTAACTGCTCTGAAAAGTCCTAAATTTCCTTCCTGAACTAAATCTAATAATGTCAGATTCTTAGCCCTACCAACATATTTTTTAGCAATGGAAACAACTAGTCTTAGATTAGCCTGAGTTAAATTTTTGGCAGCTTCTTTGTCCCCTTTTTCAATCCTTTTAGCTAGTTCTTTCTCTTCCCGGGCACTTATCATTGAAGTTTTTCCAATTTCCTTCAAATACATTCTTATAGAATCAACTTTTGGACCAGAAACTATCTTTTTGTTTTTGTCCTTTTCACTATCTAAATCCAAAAATCCTTTTCTTTCTCTTATTTCAATGCCTTTATCTGTTAATTCTTGATAAAGTTGTTCTGTTCCTCTAATGTCTTTATCAAAATTAGGGAAAAAATCTAATATTTCGCTAAAGATAATAAAGCCACGAATTTTACCTTTTTTAAAAAGTAATTCAACTTTATCTCGAGGAAAAACAGAAATACGTTTTCTATCAGATCTTTTTTTTGCCAGAGCTTTTTCTTTTTTAGTTTTTTTTCTATCTTTAAAAATCCTTAATTTGTTTTTCTTTACAGCTTTTTTAACAACTTTTTTGGTAATCTTTTTTTTAGTTCTTGTAACTCTTTTTTTTACAATCTTTTTTTTAACAATCTTTTTAATCTTTTTAGTTGTTTTTTTTATTTGTTTTTTTCTGGCCATATTATTTTTTATTTAAATCCTTTATAACTTTATTAAATTCTTCAGTCAATTCTTTAATCTTTTTTTTATTATTATTTTCTTCTGCTTCTTTTATTTTTTTTGAAATTTCTTCAAGTTTATCCTTAGTACATAAAGTTATTAATTCATTCAAGCAAATTTGAAATTCTTCTTCTGGCACAGATTCTTCTTCTATTTCTGACCTTAAGGAAATAACATCTAAAAATTCTTTTATATCAGGAGATAACTTATCTTTTTTTGTTTTTAAACATTCTAATGCTTCTCGACATCTTGGAGAAAATAAAGAAATGTGGGTTTCATTTAACAATTTTATTTTATCAGAAGATTTAGATAGTAAACAAAGTATTTTTTCTTCTATCGCTTGTTTTCTTGTTTTTTCTCTTTTAATTTCTTTAGTAATATCTTGTTTTTCTGAAGGATTTGATTCCTTATAATTTTTACCTTCTCTTTGAAATACCTTTTTAAGTTCTTGAATAACTGATTCTTCTGAAACTTTTAATCCTTTAGATAGTTTTTGAGTCCAATGAGATTGTAAAATTTTACTTGGAATTTTAGCTATAATAGATAAAAGTGTTTTTGAAATTCCTCTTTTGCCTTCCGGAGAATCTTTATCAAATTTTAGAAAAGCACTATCAAAATAAAAATCAAGAATAGATTTTGCTGAATCTATTAATTTTTGCCATTCTTTAGGGTTTTTAGAAATAGTATCAGCAGGATCCTTACCTTCAGGCATAGTAATCACTTTAATTTGAAAGTCTTGTTCTTGAGCTAAATCAATCCCTCTTCTGGTAGCAGAATCACCAGCAACATCCATGTCAAAAGCAGTAATTAAATTTTGAGAATAACGTTTTAGAATTTTTAATTGAAAAAGAGTTAAAGCTGTTCCACTTGTAGATACTGTATTTTGAAATCCAGCTTGGTGAGATAAAATGACATCTGTATAACCCTCAACCAAGATACAAAAGTCTTTTTTTCTTATATCTACTCTACCAGTATTTAACCCATAAAGGACAAAACTCTTATTATAAAGTAATGTATTTGGAGTATTAATATATTTTGCTACTTCTTTTTCTTCTTTTTCTTTTGTAATTCTCCCCCCAAATCCAATAACCTGAGAATTTAAATCAAAAATAGGAAACATTATTCTACCACGAAATCTGTCATAACTTTGAGTAGCTCCTTTAGATTCTTTTTTTATAGCTAAACCTGTGTTTATTATTTCCTTTCTCTCATATCCTTTTGAGACCAAAAAATCAGTTAATATATTCCACTTGTTTTTTTGAGGATTAGGAGAATAGCCTATTCTCCATTTCTTTATTGATTCTTCTGTTATCCCTCGATCTAAGAGATATTTCTTGGATTTTAATCCAGCTTTACTATGATTTAATTGTTTTTCAAAAAACTCACATCCTAATTCCATAATTTCATACAATCTTTTTCTTTCTGTTTTTAACTTTGGATTTTGTTTTTTAAGTTCAACTCCCGCTCTTTTTGCTAAAATTCTTAAAGCATCTCCAAATTCTACTCCTTCAATCTCCATTACAAATCTAAAAATATCTCCAAACTTTCCACAACCAAAACATTTAAATATTTGTCTTGATGGAGAAACAAAGAATGATGGTTTTTTTTCAGCATGAAAAGGACAAACAGCTCGGTAGTTCATGCCAGCTTTTTCAAGTTTAATATAAGATCCAATTACATCCACAATATCAAGTCTATTTTTTATAGATTCTATAGGATTTTGTTCCATAATTTTTACCTTGGCGGTAGGGGTGGGATTCGAACCCACGAGGCGCCAAAGACGCCACGGCTTTCCAGGCCGTTTCCTTAAACCACTCAGACACCCTACCCAATAATCTATACTTTCATCCCCCGAAGAGCGTTAATCCTTTCTTCAACCGGAGGATGAGTCATAAATATTTTTGTAAACCAACTTTCACTTTGTTTTCCTCGAAAAGGTGAAGAAATAAATAAATGAGCCGTAGAATTACTAGCTCTCCTCATCTGGTTAGGATCAGAATTAATCTTTTCCAATGCCCTGGCTAAACCGTCTGGATATCTAGTTAAAAGAGCACCAGAAGCATCAGCCAAAAATTCTCTTTTCCTAGAAATAGATAAACGGATTAAACTGGCTGCTAAAGGAGCCAAAATAGCTGCTAATATTCCTAACCCCATTATTATAAGACCTAAATATCCTCCTCCTTGTCTGGAATCTCTTTTTCTGCCTCCCCAAAAACTTATTCTTAAAAACCAGTTTGATAATAAAGCTACAATCCCAACTAAAATAACTATAATTGTACCTAAGAGAATATCCTTATTCTTTATATGGCTAAGTTCATGAGCAATAACTCCTTCTAATTCTACTCTTTCTAATTTATCTAAAAGGCCCTGCGTAACAGCAACAACTGCATGTTTTTCATCCCTCCCAGTTGCAAAAGCATTTGGTTGAGCTTCGTTTAAAACATAAATCTTAGGTAAAGACAAACCAGATGCAATACAAAGATTTTCTACAAGTCGATAAAGTTCTGGATTATCTTTTTTCTCTATTGCTTTAGCATGCAACATACTAAGAACAATTTTGTCTGAATACCAATAACTGAAAAAACTACTAAATACACTAAAAATTACTGCTCCTATTAAAATAAATGAATTTTCCAACAAATAACTAAAAAGCCATCCTAAGCCAATAATAAAAATCAAAAAGAAAAACATTAAAAACCATGTCTTTCTGACATTAGAATCAGCTTGAGAATAAAGTGTAGCCATATACTATTTATTAAAATCTACCTTTGGAACTTCTCTTTGTTCTGCCTCGGCTAACTCAAACAAATCCATTTTCTTAAAATTAAACATTTGAGCAACAATGTTTGATGGAAAAGACTCTCTTTTAATGTTTAAGTCTCTGACATTAGCATTGTAAAAACGCCTGGCTGCTTGAACTTTATCTTCGGTATCCCTAAGTTCTCTTTGTAATTCTAAGAAGTTCTGAGAAGCCTTAAGTTCAGGATAATTTTCAGAAACAGCAAAAAGAGATTTTAAGGTATTGCTTAACATATTCTCTGCTTTTGCTTTTTCCTCTACATTTTGAGCTCCCATTGCTTGTGCTCTAGCTTGGGTAACTTTTTCAAAAACTTCTTTCTCGTGACTAGCATAACCTTTAACTGTTTCCATTAAATTAGGAATAAGGTTATATCTTCTTTTTAGTTGGACATCAATATCTGCCCATGCTTCTTTTGCTCTGTTCTTTATTTTGACTAAAGAATTAAAAGCACCAACTAACCAAAGAACCAAAGCAATAACTACAAATAAAATTATATATAGAATTGACATAAATTGATTGTTAATTAATATTTACTTCGACTTTTACTATTTACGTGACATGGAAATTAATTTAATAATAGTTGGATATTTAATAGCAAATTTATAATTTAATATCTTTAGAATTATTAAGAAATCTTCCAATTCTGAACGAAAATCTTCTGGACCTGTAAAAACTTGGATTCCTTGCTTTACTAAATTACTAAAATAATTTTTTAAGGTTTCATCATATTTTTTATCCTTTAAATATTCTATTATCCTCTTAAACTCACCTCTTTCAACCCAAATTCCCTTACACAAACTACAAACATCAACTTTAATGTTTGAATCACCGTATTTTACAGAATATAAAGGGACTGAACAAACAGGACAAACTTTACCCGTTTCTGAAATTTGGAATTTTGTTTTATCTTTCCAAATTTCTATATCCAGCCATTTCAAATCTTTGTCTTTTTCATCTTTCGCTATTCTTAATCCATCTTCCTTAAACCAAATACCAAAACATTGAGGACAGTAATCAACTTCGTCACCATAGAATATTGTTTTTTTCATTTCTATATTACAAATTGGACAAAGCATAAATATCTAATTATCTTAATTAGTCTTAATTATTATAACCAAAAATTCCCCCAAAATCAATGAGAGAACTTTTGTTTAAAATTATGTTTAATTAGTATGCTCCCATCCCTGGCATTCCACCTGGCATTCCACCTGGCATTCCAGGATTTGATTCTTTTTTAGGAATTTCTGATACAACAGATTCAGTTGTCAAAAGCATACTTGCTCCCGAAACAGCATTTTCTAAAGCTGATCTAACTACTTTTGTCGGATCAACTATTCCATTCTTTAATAAGTCTTCGTATTTTGATTTTTGAGCATTAAACCCATATCCTCCTTCGTTTTTACTTACTTCTTCCACAACTACTGCTCCTTCAGTTCCTGCATTTTGAGCAATCATTCTTAAAGGTTCTTTTAATGCTTTTCTCAAAATATCAAGTCCTATACTTTCGTTTTTATCTAATTCTAGTTTATCTAAAGATTTTAATGCTCTTATTAATGCTACTCCTCCCCCAGGGACTATTCCTTCTTCAACCGCTGCCTTAGTGGCTGATAAAGCATCCTCTGCTTTGTGTTGGAGAGCTTTTTGTTCAACCTCTGTAGGAGCACCAACTTTAATTACTGCTACTCCTCCTGCTAACTTACCAAGTCTTTCTTGCAGTTTTTCTTTATCAAAATCAGAACTATTAGATTTAATTTCATTTCTTATCTGATTAACCCTAGTATCAATTTTTTCTTTTTCTCCTTGTCCACCAACAATAATAGTATTTTCCTTAGTAGAAATAACTTTTCTAGCACTTCCCAACATATCAATTTCAACAGTTTCTAATTTTATTCCTTTTTCTTCTGAAATAACCTGACCATTTGTAACACATGCTATATCTTCTAACATTTCTTTTTTTCTATCTCCAAAACCAGGTGCTTTTATTGCTAACACATTTAAAATACCTCTAAGTTTATTTACAACTAAAGTGGCTAAGGCTTCGCCTTCAACTTCTTCACTAATAATTAAAAATTCTTTCTTCCCTGTTTTTGCTATCTTTTCCAAAATTGGTAGAATGTCTTGGATGGAAGAGATTTTTTTATCTGTAATTAAAATATAAGGATCTTCTAAAACAGCTTCCATCTTTTCTGGATTAGTTATCATATAAGGAGAAATATATCCTCTATCAAATTGGAGACCTTTTACAACTTCTTTGGAAAGACCAAATGTTTTTGATTCTTCTATTGTAACTACTCCATCTTTTCCTGCTTCTTCCATTACTTCGGCAATAAGATTTCCTAATTCAACATTTTCCGCTGAAATTGTAGCCACTTGAGCAATTTCATCTTTACTAGATATTTTTTTAGAAAAACCTTTTAATGCTTCAACAACTACCTTGGATCCTTTCTCAATGCCTCTTTTTATTGCCAAAGGGTTGCTCCCAGCAGCAACATTCTTAAATCCTTCTTTAATTAATGCTTGAGCTAAAACAACTGCTGTAGTTGTCCCGTCTCCTGCAGCATCATTAGCCTTGGAGGCAATCTCTTTTATAATTTCAGCTCCCATATTCTCTACTTTGTCTTCTACTTCAATGTCTTTAGCAATTGTAACTCCATCATTGGTAATAATCGGAGAACCAAACCCCTTATCTAAAACAACATTTCTTCCTTTAGGACCTATGGTTACTTTTACGGCATTGGCTAATTTATCAACTCCCTTTTTTAGTTTTTTCCGAGCTTCCTCGGAATATGTAATTTCTTTTGCCATAATTTATTTATTAAGTTTATTTCAAAATTGCAAGAATATCTTCTTCTTTAGCAATTAAATATTCTTTTCCATCAATCTTTATTTCATTTGGGCCATATTTTGTGAAGATGACAACATCTCCTTCCTTAACCTCTAAAGGAGACACTTTCCCAGAAGATAATTTTTTACCAGTACCAACAGCAACCACTTTGCCTTGTTCTGGTCTTTCCTTTTCAGCTGTTTCAGGAAGAAAAATACCAGATTTAGTCTTTTTTTCTTGAGGCATTGGCTCTATAAGTATATGATCAGATAATGGTTTTATTTCCATAAATATTATTTATTATAAATTAAAAAATAAACAGACCTTTGTTATTAACGTTTTTTATGTTAATCACAAAAAACAAATTTGTCAAATCGTTGACTTTTAAAATATATATTGATAATATTAAATCATAACATTTATATTATGATAAGCAGAATATTTTCTCAAATCATTGTTGGAATTTTAGGAATTTATTTAGCAATTCTTTTTATCCCTGGAGTAGATATAATTACTGGAGAATTTACAAGAGAGGGAATTAAAACTTTAATCATAATTGGAACAGTTTTTGGTCTAATTAATTTTTTTATTAAGCCGATAATTAGTTTCATAACTCTTCCTCTAAGAATAATAACTCTTGGATTATTTGGAATTATTATAAATATAACAATGATATGGATAGTTGATATGATTTTTGAAGAATTGACCATATCAGGGTTTTCTGCTTTATTTTGGACTTCTATAATTGTTTGGTTTTTAGGCTGTCTAATACCAGCAAATAAATATAATAAATCCAAACATTTTTAAATTATGAATTTAACAACTGTTATCGCTCAAATCGTTGTGTCTGTTTTTTTAATTATACTCATACTTTTACAACAAAGAGGAACTGCTCTAGGTTCCAGCTTTGGGGGAGAAGGAGGGTTTTACTTAAAAAAAAGAGGAATTGAGAAAAAAATCTACTGGACTACAGTAGTATTAGGAATTGCATTCATTGTTTTATCTTTACTAAATCTTTTAATCTAAAATTTTGGATAATTTAAGAAAATTTATTCAAATTTTTTTGGTTTAATGAAAAAAATACTAAAAAAAGAATATCTTATCCTAAAGAAATGGGGACAATTTTTAAATTGTTTTAAAAAGTTTCAAAAACCTTGTTATTTTATTGTCTTAGGAATAATAATTATCTTAACAAGTATTGGTATATTTTTATATATTCAAAATACTGAAATTGTACCTGGAGATGGAGGAAATTTTAAAGAAGGAATATTGGGACAACCGAGATTTATTAATCCTGTTTATCTTTCCAATAATGATGCTGACCGGGATTTGGTTGAGCTATTATTTTCAGGTTTAATGAAATACAATGAAAAAGGAGAAATTGTAAATGATTTAGCAGAAAGTCTGGAGATTAAAGAAGATGGAAAGCTTTATGAGATTAAATTAAAGGAAAATATTTTTTGGCATGACGGAGAGAAAATTACTAGTGACGATGTTGTTTTTACTATTAATGTTTTACAAAATCCTGAATACAAAAGTCCTCAAGCAATAAGATGGTTGGGCATAAATATAGAAAAAATAACAGATAATATTGTTCAATTTAGATTAAAAACTGCTTATTCTGGATTTTTAGAAAGTTTGACAGAAAAAATAGTTCCTAAACATATTTTTGAAGATATTTCTCCAAAAGAGCTTCCTTGGTATTTTAGCTCAAGAGAATATATTCAAAAAGATTTAATTGGATCTGGCCCTTTTAAATTTAAGAAAATAAATCAAGATAATAGTACTGGATATATTAAATCTATAACCTTAGAAAAAAATAAAAATTACTTTGCAAAAAAACCCTTTCTTTCTGAAATTTCTTTTGAATTTTTTTCTGAAGAAAATGATTTATTAAAAAATCTTTCCAGAGGAAATATTGATGGATATTTAATTTCTAGTTCTGATGGTATTGAAAATATTAATGAAGACAAATTTAATGTGTTTTCTCTTTCTTTGCCAAGATATTTTTCTGTTTTCTTTAATCAAGATCCTCCAGAAGATAAGTCAGATATATTAACCTCAAAGAATGTAAGAGAAGCTTTAAATTATGCTGTTGATAAACAACAAATTTTAAAAGAAACCATATCTGATAAAGGAAAAATAATTAATTCCCCTATTCTCCCAGATTTCTACGGGTTTAATTCACCTTCAGAAGTATATAATTTTGATAAAGAAAAAGCAGAAGAAATATTAGAAAATGAGGGGTTTAAGTATATTGACGACACAGGAATAAGGAAAAAATCTATTTCTCAAAAATCAACCTTCTCATTTAATAAAAATCTTGCATATAAGGATACAAATAGTGATGTGACTGAATTACAAAAGTGTTTGGCAGATCCAAAAGTTGGAGGCCCAGATGTTTATCCTAGTGGAAAGGTTACTGGTTATTTTGGTAATGAAACTAAACAAGCAGTCATTTTATTTCAAGAAAAATATAAAGAGGATGTTCTTGCTCCTTATGGACTGGAAAAAGGAACTGGAAGTGTCAGAACTAGTACCAGAAAAAAGCTTAATGAACTTTGTTTTCCAAATATAGAGGAAACTGTTACTTTGGAATTCTCCTTGATAACAATTGACAAAGAACTCTTTACAAATATATCTGAGATTTTAAAACAAAATTGGAAAGATATAGGAGTTAATGTAGAAATTAAATTTGAATCAATCTCTACTCTTGAAACTGATATAATTAAACCTAGAAATTTTGAAGCATTACTTTTTGGAGAGGTTCTTAGTTTTCTACCAGATCCTTTCCCATTTTGGCATTCAAGCCAAAAGGAAAGCCCTGGTCTTAATTTAATAAACTATGAGAATAAAGAAGCTGATAAACTTTTAGAACAAGCTAGAGCAAGCTTAGATAATCAAAAAAGACAAGAAAAATTAGAAGCATTTCAAGAGATTTTAATCGAAGATAATCCTTGTATATTTTTACTAAGACCAGATCTAATTTATTTTACTTCTCAAAAAATTAATGGCCAGCAAGTAGAAAAAATTATTGAACCATCAAAAAGATTTACCAATGTAGAAAATTGGTATATAAAAACTAAACGCACTTGGAAATAAAAAATATGGATATTAGATTTTTAGAAGACATGAAAAAAGTTCTATATGATCAGGAATGGGCTAAAAATGCCTCTAATTTTGAACTTTATTATATGGATAGAGGATTAGAGAGAAAGGGAGAACTAAGATATGACATTACTACCATTCCTCCACGAATGCTAGGAAAAGAATTTGTAAAGACAAAGGGACATGAGCATATTGGTAAATATGGAGAAGGATATATGGTTTTAGAGGGAGAAGCAATATATTTAATGCAGAAATATAAAGAAAACCAGGTGCAAGATATTTATGCTGTAAAAGCAAAAAAGGGAGATGTGATTATTATTCCTCCTTATTATGGGCATGTTAGCATAAATCCTTCAAAGGAAACTTTGAAAATGGCAAATTGGGTCTCTGAACAATGTAAGTCTTGTTATGATTTATTTACGGAAAAACAAGGAGCTTGCTATTATTATACGAAGTCTGGGTGGATAAAAAACAATAAATATAAAAATATACCTGAATTAAGGTTTGAAAATCCTCTCAAAAATATAACTAAAGCGGGTATGGCGGAATTGGTAGACGCGTAGCATTCAGAATGCTATGGCTCAAAGCCATGGAGGTTCAAGTCCTCCTACCCGCACTAACATAGTTAAAAACTAACAATAAATTTAATATGGAAAATAAAAAAATCCGGATCATCCCTTTAGGCGGACTTGGTGAAGTTGGTCGAAATATGGTACTTTTCGAATATCAAAAATCTATTTTAATTGTAGATATGGGACTTGGTTTTCCAGATGAGAATATGCATGGGATTGATTTCACTATCCCAAATGTTAGCTATCTTAAAGGTAAAGAAAAAAATATCTTAGGAGCAGTTTTTACTCATGGACATTATGACCATATAGGAGCTGTACCTTATATTATGCCTAAAATTGGGCCAATACCAATGTATACAATAGGAGAACTAACTAAGGGCATAATTTTAAGGAGACAAGAAGATTTTACCAATCAGCCGAAATTTGACATAAAAGTTATAAAAAAAGGATCTAAAATTAATTTAGGCCCTTTTGAGGTTAATCCATTTCATCTTAACCACAGTATTCCTGACACTTTTGGTTTGTTTATAAAAACTCCTGTTGGCAATATTGTTTATGCGTCTGATTTTAAATTTGACAAGTCCCCTATTAATGAGCCTCCTGTGGACTTTAATAAGTTAAAAGAGATTGCTAATAGAAATATTTCTGTTTTAATGTCTGATTCAACAGGAGCAGAAGATGAAGGACACTCTCTTTCTGAAAAAACGATTTTTGAAAATTTAAATAAAATCTTCCAAAAGACAAAAGGCCGAATAATTTCTGCTTCTTTTGCATCTTTAATAAATAGAATCCAGCAATTAATAACTTTATCTGAAAGATATAATAGAAAAATAGCAATAGAAGGATATAGTTTAAAAACAAATATTGAAATTTGTGAAGCATTGGGAAAAATTAAAATAAAGAGAGGAACAATTATAAATACTAAAGACATCGGAAAATATCCTGATTCAAAGATAAGTATAATTTGTACAGGAGCCCAAGGAGAAGAAAATGCCAGCTTTATGAGGATAGCAAACAAAGAACATAAGTTCATCCATATAAAAAACAATGATACCGTTATTTTTTCCTCTTCCATCGTCCCTGGTAACGAAAGAAGTGTTCAGGGGTTAAAAGACGAATTTTACAGACAAGGAGCTAAAGTGTTTCATTATAAAATGATGGATATCCATGCTTCTGGTCATGCTAGACAGGAAGAGTTAAAACAAATGATAGAGATAATGAAACCTAAATTCTTTGTCCCTGTTCACGGCCAATATTCAATGCTTGTAAAACATGCTGAATTAGCAGAAGAGAAAGGAATTAAAAAGCAAAATATTGTAATAGCTGAAAATGGAGAAGTAATAAATTTAACAAAAAATAAAATTTCTAAAGACAATAAAAAAATAATTACAAGTCGAGTAATGGTGGATGGATTGGGGATAGGAGATGTTGGAGAAGTAGTTTTAAGAGATAGACAAAACTTAGCAGAGGATGGAATGTTTGTCATTGTAGCCGTAGTTGATAAAAAAACTGGAAGAGTTAAGGGATCTCCTGATATAATTTCAAGAGGATTTATTTATTTAAGAGAATCCAAGCAATTATTGAGAGAAACCAGACAGAAGACAATAAAAACAATTAATAAACTGACTGATCCTGACAATGTGGTTAATTGGACTTTTGTAAAAAAAGAATTAAGAAATAAAATTGGGCACTTTCTTTACTCAAAAACAAAGAGAAGACCAATGGTCCTCCCTGTTATAATTGAAGTATAAAGGAATTAATTAGTAATTATCTTTTTTATCCTTTTCAATTTCCCTTGTACAAG
>Ga0272441_10012282_pt1 | contig 12538 bp, 9 predicted proteins | sample SSMProp6N_FD_193582 | JGI IMG/M metagenome (GOLD analysis project Ga0272441, IMG submission 193582) | Marine sediment archaeal communities from Little Sippewissett salt marsh, Falmouth, MA, United States - SSM-Prop-6N | ecosystem: Environmental > Aquatic > Marine > Wetlands > Sediment ...
GCTTCTGATCATTGTTCATTTGTTAGTCCTCCAATCTGGGTTAAATTTTCACCATAACCATCGACCAGATGGAGGACATTTTTACAGTGTCCCATAACTAATGTGCGAAAAATATAATACGTTATCTCTTCGGGTTTTAAGTCTTTAGTCCCTGCAGAATTCTTAATCCAATCTTCTACCACTTCTGATTCAGCTTTGAAAGTTACGAAAATTTCTCTTGTAAACATTCCCCCCGCAGTCTCAATACGAAAATCCGTTATTTCTTCCGGAAATGGCGCCATCCTGGCCCAGATCAAAACCGCTTTTCTCAGAGAATTTCTTTGTCTGATTGGAGAGATAATGTTGATATATATTAAAGCGATTATAATCCCAATGAGAATAATGATATACTTTGTATTCTTTTTCATATATCTATCCCATTATTTTGCTGTAGATGGTAGGATTGGCTTGGCCCATACTGTTATTCTGTATATCCTATTGCGATGTTGCAGCAACATCACAACTGTTTCCATTTTCCACTTTTTTGGCGCTGCCAATAAAAATCGCCAGCCCTGTCGCCTCCAATTTTAATTTTATCACTAGATATCCATTCTGCATTTATTTCTTCATTCTTAAATATATTTGTTTTCACTCTGTATAGTATATCCATTGCACTCACTTCGCCTTGTTCCATCCTATATGGCACGCCTATAGAAAAATGGATTTTATTACTTCCCGCTTTAAGAAAATAATGTAATACTAATTTTTTGTCCGGTGAAAAAATCAAGTTGGAGACAAACTTCTCCCATTTTCCGCTACTTTTTCTTTGCCAAAAAACAGTATATAAACTTCCCGTAGTAAGTGCTACTTTATCATTCCCTTCCCAATACATTTTCCAATACATATTATTGGCATTCCTTGTCTGCTCTTTGTACAAAATATTTCCTTTCAGATCCTGAATCTCAAATTTTACACATCTATATAATGTTATATCTTCCTTTGAATTATTTATACTAGTTACTAATATGAGATTTCCATCGGGAGAAGGTATTTTGTTTGTTTTATCGCAACCTGAGATAACTACTGTAAATAAAAGAATAATTTTCTTTATCATTTTGGCACCTTTAAAGAAATGATTAATGTTTCAATGTGAAACGCATGGTGCCACGGCCATCTTGGCCGTGCTTCTAACTATAGCTCCTGCTATAAAATCAGATGGCAGGATGGGCTTTAGCCCATGCTGTTCTTCAGAAATTAATTTCTTTGTTTTCTTCGCTAACTTCTGTTTAATTATTTTAATTATCTTTGTTATCTTCCGTTCTTTATTTCCCCGACGGCCGATAGTTCTGCGCAATCGGCATCCGCCTGCCCGTCCCGAACGCCCTGCTCGTAACCTTCAGCGCCGGCGCCGCCTGCTTGCGCTTATACTCATTGCGATCGACCAGCCGGATAACTCTCGCCACGGTTTGTTCCGCGAATCCCGCCGCCATAATTTCACCCGGCGACTGTTCCTGCTCTATATACCTCTGCAATATCTCATCCAGTTCATCGTAGGGCGGCAGTGAATCCTGATCTTTTTGATCCGGTCGCAGCTCCGCCGAGGGCGCCTTGCTGATCGAAGATTCCGGAATCACCCGCTGCTTTCGGTTCATATAGCGGGCCAGCTCATACACCATCTTTTTCGGCACATCCCCGATTACCGCCAACCCCCCGGCCATATCCCCATATAGCGTGCAATACCCCACCGCCAGTTCGCTTTTATTTCCCGTTGCCAACACCAGATGTCCGAACTTATTACTCAGCCCCATCAGAATGGTCCCCCGAATCCGTGCCTGAATATTTTCTTCTGCCAGGTCCGGTTCCCGCCCCGCAAAGGCCTCTTTCAGCATCTCTTCGAATGCTATATGCCCTTTTTCGATAGGGATAATCAGCAGCTTTATACCCAGGTTCTCTGCCAACTCCTTGGCATCGGTCATACTCCCTTCACTTGAATAGCGACTCGGAAGCGCCACCCCCGTAACCTTATCTTTCCCCAGCGCCTCCACCGCCAGCGCCGCCGTCACCGCCGAATCGATCCCCCCCGACAGTCCCAGCACCATGCTCCCAAACCCACACTTATTCACATAATCCCGCAGCCCCAGCACCAGCCCCTTGTGTACCGAGGCTGTCTCTGTGGGAATTTCCTCTTTGCGTGTCCCCTCCGGATTTTCCAGATCGACAATCAGCAAATCCTCTGCGAACCCTTTTGCCTGTCCGATCAGTTTGCCTTCTCTATCGAACGCGCAACTGCACCCGTCGAAGATCAGCTCGTCGTTTCCTCCCACTTGATTAACATAAATCAACGGCAGATGATAATGCCTGCACTGCTCACTGAAAATCTTCCCCCGAAACTTATGCTTGCCCATCACAAACGGCGACGCCGACATATTCAGCACCACATCCACCTGCGCCCTGGCCACCTCTGCCAGCGGTCTGATCTCATAGGGATATTTGGCCTGTCCTTCCATCGTCTGCCAGATATCCTCACAGATCGATAGCCCAAAACGCTTCCCTTTGAAAGCTACCACCGGCTGCGATGCTACCGGCTGAAAGTATCGGCTCTCATCGAACACATCATACGTAGGTAATAGTTGTTTGTAATATCTCGCTTCGATCCTGCCTTTATGCAGAAGTGCCGCCCCGTTGTGCAGCTCTTTACCCGTTTCCCCTTCATGTCGCGCTACGTACCCCACCAGCGCCGCACAATCCCCGCAACTTCGCCCCAGCTCCTCCAGCGCTGTTATGTTATCACTCACAAAATCATCCCGCAGCAGCAGATCTTTCGGTGGATACCCCACCACCGCCAGCTCACTGAAAACCACCAGCTCCGCCCCTTGCTTTTCAGCTTCACGGATACAGTGTTTTATCTTCGAGCTGTTACCCGCTATATCCCCCACAGTCGGATTTATCTGTGCCAGCGCTATCTTCATTTTTGTTTTGCTTTAAGTTTGTGATCTCTTTTCTTACCGTTACAGAATCGCATCAACCTGTTTAGTAAGTTCTTTTACGTGGAGTACTGAAGCATCGAGCAGATTTTTCTCCTGTTCGCTAAGTTTCAGTTCGATGACCTTTTCTACTCCCCCTGACCCCAAAATCACCGGCACCCCCACAAAACCTCCGTTCACCCCGTATTCCTTATCGCACCACGCGCAGCAGGGCAGCAAACGTTTTTTATCTTTGAGTATCGCTTCTGTCATCTCTGCCGCCGCTGCCGCCGGCGCATAATATGCCGACCCTGTTTTGAGCAGGTTCACAATTTCGATCCCGCCCTTGCGTGTCCGCTCGACAATCGCTTCGATTGTTTCCTTATCCAGCAACTCTGTCACCGGCACCCCTCCCACCGATGTATACCGTGGCAGAGGCACCATATCATCTCCATGCCCGCCCAGCAATACCGCTGCTATATCCGTCACCGATACATTCAGCGCCTCCGCCAGAAAAGCTCTATACCTCGCCGTATCCAGAATCCCCGCCATCCCCATCACCATATTCTTAGCCAGTCCCGATACCTTCCCCGCCGCGTATGTCATCGCATCCAGAGGATTACTCACAACAATTAAATAGGGATTTGAACTATGGGCCATTACTTTTCCCGTAACCTCGGCTATGATTTGCGTATTGGCTTTTAGAAGGTCATCCCGACTCATCCCCGGCTTCCGGGCCAGTCCCGAGGTGATAATCACCACTTCGCTGTCTTGGGTATCTTTATAATCACACGTTCCGGTAAGATGCACATCAAATTTACCCACCGGCGCCGCTTCATAGAGGTCAAGCCCTTTACCCGCCGCCAGACCTTCCACGATATCCAGCATAACGATATCGCCCAGTTCTTTTCCCGCCAGCCAGTGTGCGCAGGTTGCTCCGACGTTACCCGCCCCGATAATGGATATTTTCTTCCGTGCCAAGTTCTCTCCCTTCCCTTGTTCCTTAAGGCTAATTTATTTCTTTGGAACAGTATTTATCCGTGTAAATCCGTTGCATCTGTGTCATCCGTGTTCTAATCAGAAACGTATCCCAATCCCCGCCGTCAGCTCCTGATGATACATTCTGCTTTTCAATCCACCTGTCGAGTAGAAAAAATTATGCCAGCGCCAATCAGCCCGCAAAATCACATTGCCGCTGTCTCCCAGCAGAAACTTAATCCCCAAACCCACGTTCGCACCGAACACTGTTTCGCCACTTACTTTACTGTAATCGGTGTCGATAACAGCCATCTCCGGCCCCACCGTCAGGTACGGTCTTATCCTGCCTTCCAGCAGTTCATTACCGGTGGGATAAAACAGGCCGTTAAAACTCAGCAGAAACGTCCGGGCATCACTGCCCGAGGGCACAGTGGCGAAGGGATCCGCCTCAAAGTCCAAATCTGCAAAAACGCCCGCCAACGTCACCTCGGCCCCCAGATATTCGTTTTCTCCACTGGCCCGCACGCCGATAAGCCAACCGTCGTCTGTCTTTACCTCTATATCGTTGAACCCGTCATTGGTCCGCAGCAGCGTCTCCCCGCTGAACAATCCACTTACAAAAAACGCCTGCCACTCAATCTCTCTATCCTTGACATCTTCGAGATCGTTAAACACCTGTCCCCAAATAGGCCCCGCTCCTGCCAAACATAGCATCACCCCTAATGTTACCGTCGCCTTATTCATATACTTTGCTCCTTATGCTGTCTTCCAACTACTCAGAGTTAAACAAAGAAAATCGTCTCTGTCAATACTGAAAACGCTGTTTTTGCCTCGGCTCCTTTGCCCCTCCGTTCTCCGCTGCGCAATTATCCTGCACTTGGGTAGAACTTTCATCGTCATTTCCCCAAAAATCGATTACAAATCGCACGAATCCTTTTGGGTAAAATTGACAACAATATCACTTCGGATTAGACTATCGTTATGCAAAGTGCCCTCAAACGATTCTTTGATTTTCCCGACACCCTCTGGAGCTATTTTCAACAGATTGACCGCCGCTTCAACCCCACTCCTCGCCTTGCTTCTTCTGATTCTGCTCTGACCCCGGTCCTCACCGACCTTTCTTCCGTCCGGGCCGTTCTCTGGGATGTCTATGGTACCTTGTCCGGCGTCGATCTGGGCGACATGGAAAGATCACTGCAGCACGAAGATCGACTCCTCCACGCCGCCCGCGCCACCGTGGAGGAGTTTTCTTTGCAAGAGCCTCTCCAGAATTTGGACCCTTCCCATCCTCCCCCCGAAACCTTGCGCGATCTATATACCCAATTGATCGCCGATTCCCACCTTCGGTCCCTCGCTCAGGGAATCGAGTATCCCGAAGTCCAGATCGAGCAAATCTGGTTGGCAATTATTCAGCAATGCCTCGCCCACGGTTTATCTCTATCCCATCATGAGCCGCCTTTGCACTCGGCTTATCGCTGGGCCTATTTTTTCGAATCTGCTCTTCAGCAGATGTATCTCTATCCCCACACCGCCCAGACCCTCGATCTGCTCAAACAGTCCAACATCATCCAGGGCATCATCTCTAATGCCCAGTTTTATACCCCTGTTCATTTACGCCGTCTGTTACGCCTTGCTCTCGACTGCGCTGATGTAGAGCTCGAACAGTTCTTTCATGATTCCCTGGTGCTCTTTTCGTTTGAAATGGGTTTCAGTAAGCCCAACATCCGTACCTTTGAACGCGCCCTGGAAATCCTCAGTCGCCAGGGCATAACTCCATCCGAAATTCTTTATATCGGCAATGATATGCTAAACGATATTTGGCCCGCCTCACGCTGCGGCCTGCGCACTATGTTATTTGCCTATGATCCTTCCCAGACCACTTTGCGCGCCGATGATCCCCGTTGCCAAGACTTGAAACCCGATTCCGTTGTGATAGATATGCAACAGATTACCTCCCAGATACTCACCGGCAAATAACCACGAATTTTTCCAGCCTATCCTATACCATATTATTTACTGTTGATTAATGACCCTGACAAGGTAAGCTGAATTCATATTAGCCGTTAACTTATCATTTATTTATGGTGTGAAACTATGAAAACAAAAACAAATACAAAAAAACAATTTACGAAAATGTTAATCTGTGTTCCTCTCGTAAGCGCCTTTCTGCTCAGTCATCTCCCCGCCGATGATACCTGGAAACAGCCTCTCTCTGAAAAGGCACAAATCATCGAAAAAGGCATACAGAAACGTCACAACATCCTCGGCCTGTATCCTTCGATGGTCCAGATTCCCTTTGATAGTGACAAGATAGATATCACCACCCGCAATCCCATGGCCGACATTCAACATGCCGTTTGCTGGTCGTCGAATTATTTAGCCGGCGCCTCCTACCGCTACGCCTATCTGAAAAAAACAGGTGCCGACCCTCAACAGATCGCAGCCGCCCGGAAGCGCGCCGACGAAATCTTTGAAGCCGTTTACCGCTGCCAGCGCGTAACCGGTGTAAAAGGCTTGCAGGCCCGCGGCTATTTTCTGGGCCACGGCGAGACCTATGCCGAACGAAAAGACTTGGGCAAACTTCCCTTCTGGCGTCAGGGTGAAGTGGACGGCCAAGACTTCCGCTGGGTCGGCGATCCCAGTCATCATAATTACAGCGATGCCATACACGGCCTCGGCCAGTATTACACCCTGGCCGCCGAAGGTAAGCAGAAAGATCGCGCCCGCGCCGCGATTGATTCTTTGGTAAGTTACTGGGTTGATAACGATCTGCAGATTGCCAAGTATGATACCTCTTTGCCGCCCGTTCAGATTCTTGGTTTAACCGATGGCAAGACGCTCAATACCCGCATTATCATGGCCATCGCCGGCGCCAAAGTCGCCCACTATGCCACCGGCAAAAAGAAATTCAAGAAAGTCTATGACAAACTTATCGACCAATACGGTGTTCGTAATCTGAAAGTCTTCGTCCCCGAAAAAGACTTTGACGATGCCGAACACGATTTCTGTCACCTTGACCTTCTGTTTAGAATAGAGACCGATCCTGAACTGCTTGCCGCCTACCGCAAGATTGCCGATGGTTTTTGGCAACAGCACATCAATGACGCTCAAAGCCTTTTCACCTACATATATTTCAACCTTGCCCCCGACGCCCACGGCAAAGACAAGGCATTGCAACAAGCCCTTTTCTCCTTGCAGACCTTTCCCACCGACATGACCGTAAAGCCCCGCATGAACAGCTTGAATCCTGATTTGAAACCTCCTTACCCCACCTATCTCGCTGCCTGGGACAACGAGTACATCTGGAAGTCCAATTTACTCCGTCCCGACCGTTGGCTCAGCCGCATCGTAACTGATGTTGCCGTTTCCCCCGAGGATAATATGGTTATTTATGCCGTTGGCGCCGAAGGTAATCTCTATCAATCCCGCGATGGTGCCCTCTCCTGGCGCAATTGGCGCCCCATCAACCAGAACCTCACTTCACCGGTTCGCAAGGTTGCTGTCGGCAAACGATCTCGCATCTTAATGACGGCTTGTGACGATGGCTTCTATTTAACTACCTTAGGTGGCAGCCAATGGCAAAAGATGCCCATACCTCTTAATAATGAAACCCCGGTTGATATCGAGGTTTCCCCTGATGATTTTAATGTCATTTATGCTGTTACGGATAAAAACGTTTATCGCTCGCGTAATTTCGGAGAAGAATATCTCGGCCGCTCTTGGCAGTTGTTGACCGCAGAACTTCCCGTCCTTGACTCCCCTCGCTTCGTCCTTGCTCACGGCTCCCCCGGCAGAGTTTACGCCGTTTCTGAAAACAAAATTTTCACCCGCCCCCTGGATGTTCCCACCTGGACCCGGGGGGCCGATTTTGGACTTTGGTGGCATGCTCAAACCTATCCCTGGCTGCTTGCCGATCCCCAAAATCCCGATCACGTATGGGTTGGATTTAAGGTTTTCCGTAGTGGCCGTGGCCTCCTTTCGGTTATTCAGGAAAGTCAAGACGCCGGTACAACCTGGTCTAACGATATGTCCCAGATTCGGCGCATAGTTGAGCAAAAGGGCTTAACCGCCGCCATGAAACTGGGAGTACGCATGGAATTGAATGATCTCATCACCGACGCCAAAGAAAGCGGCAGATTTTACGGCATTGCAGACCGTGGTATCCTAATCAAAGACAACGATTCCTGGACAACCTCCCAGGCCGGTTTTAATATTCCCCTGGTTAAATCGCTTTTCGTTTCCAGATATATCGATTGGATCTTTGCCGGCACCCCCGGCGGCCTCTACATCTCCAAAGACCACGGCGCCACCTGGCAGGACGGTAACCTCTGGTTGCAGTTCGAACAGAATACCCGCCGTGAATTAGGTGGTGCCTCCTTCATTGATGCCTATTGGCGCGCCCGGTACTACGGTTTTATTGATGATGAAACCGCCGCTAAACCTTTTGATAACTTTTAGGGCAGTCGATGTCACATGCACTTTACCTTGGTGTTCTCCATTACCATTTCCTCCGCAGCGGAGTGCGCACAGTTATTTCCAACGCCCTCCGCTCTCTCATTGCCTATGCAGATTACGATAACCTTGAGCTCGACCTGATCTCTTCCGACGCCCGCCAAAAAGCTGCCGGCGATTTAGTCGAAGAACTACTCGACTTCTCTCGCCAACATGGCCCCACTCGCTTGCAAATCAACCAGGTCGAAATCCCCCAGCTCGCCTATGATCAAAATCCCGCCCCCAGCCGCGCCGCTCTTTTCGACCGCGCCAACCACCTGGCCGATCATCTCCTTGAACTCATGAACCTCAACCGCTGCACCTTCGATAATCCTTATATATTACACCCCCATAACGCCAACCTGGGCAAAAATCCCTGTTTGACCCTCGCCCTGAAACTGCTAGTTGACCGCCTCGACCGGGACAACTTACCCGCCTGGCTCCTATACCAGGTGCACGATTTTGCCGAGGACAATCGCCCCGCTTGCTGGCAGGCCCTGCGCGATTGCACCGGCTCTCCCGATCCCGACTTCGCCGCCCAGATCATCTACCCTCCCAGCCGCCGGATCCATTGGCTCTGTCTCAACTCCGCCGACCGCCAAAAACTCCTCTCGACCAACCTCCCCCAAGGCTCCGTTTCCGTCCTGCCCAACAGCATCTCGGTCGACACCTTCACTGCCCCCCCCTTGACGCAGATGACCCCCCAGCAGCTTGACCAACTTAATCTTTCCCCCGGCGATTTCGCCGCCGACCTGAAAAACCGTATCGCCCTTTATGCCCGGAATGAAGGTTTCCGTTTCGGCCCCTCCCGCAAAATTATCCTTTCCCCCATAAAGGCCCTCCGCCGCAAGAACATCACCGAATCCGTTTTACTGCTGATGATCCTGAATTCTCAACACGACGATTACCAGATTCTTATCACCCTGCCCCCCAACAGCCCCGCCGACATCGAATACTCCCACGCCGTTGCCGACTTCGTCAAACAGCACCGTTTACCCGTGGTCATGGATTTTGGCTCCAGTTTATTACCTCTCGGCCCCCATCGCCGCCTATCCGACGGCAAAGTCATTTATTATAGCCTGATCGACCTTTTATCAATCAGCCACGCCGTCGTCACCACCTCTATCCAGGAAGGTTTCGGCTACGTCTTTCACGAACCCTGGTTGGCCGGCAAATTCGTCTTCGGCCGCAACATCCCTCACCTCACCTGCGACTTCCAGCAGCAGGGCCTGAACCTCTCCCATCTCTACGACCACCTTTTAATCCCCTTGGATTGGCTCGATTCCCACTGGAAAAATCTCGTAACTCAATATTGCCAAAAGATTAACCAAATGTACTTGGCCCAGGACTTGGCCCCCCCCGACGACTCTGAGCTTGCTTATCTCGTCGAGCAGAAAAAAACAGTTACCCTGTTAGTAGATAAACAAAATAAGCAAAAATCACTCGACTGGGCCGACCTAAATCTACCTTCACAACTACATATCCTGCATATCCTTGCGGACCGCCCGGCCCTTTTGGACCGCATTCTCCCCACCAACAGCTCTTTGGAGACCATATCCTCCTGGTATCCCTCATCACAATCTGATATAATTAAACAGAACAGCGAGGTTGTTAGTTCGCAGTACGATCTTAAGACTCAGGCCTCCCGCCTGACCTCGCTATTTGAACTAGGTAATCGTGTTCTGCAAAGCCGCCCGGCCGCTTCGGCCCCGGCCCCGGTTACCAATAAACCTTTGCTGGAAAGTTCTTTACGGATAGAGAATATCAGACTTTTAACTTGATGTTATAGGAATTTGTATTTAACTCCTTTTCGTAAAATCATTTACAGCGAACGAAGGGAGCGTCAATGGCCGCAACGAGATCGCGGCGATCTTCTCCAGCGAAAGCTGGTGATTTAGTGCTGGACATTACAACCGTTATAGTTTATCTATATTGATAGCGAGTAGGCCGAATCTTAATTATACCTTAATGCCAGGAGAGGGCTCTGATGGGTGATTTTTTTCAGAACGGTATAATCACCACTCTGCACGATTTCGATACCACCGATTTCGCCCGGATGGAGGCTCGCCTTTCCGACATCCTCAAGCGTCGCGACATTGCTCTCATCCTGCCCGTTATCCCTCGCGACCTGATGTCCCCCGCCTTCAATTCCATTGTCGCCGAGCTCGCCCAGGTCCCTTATATCTCCGAGGTCGTCGTCAGTTTGGGCCAAACCTCTGATTTCAATGATTTTGTCGAAGCTCGACGTCGCCTCCAGCCTCTGACTCAGCCCCACTCGGTCGTCTGGTCCTCCGGCCCCGGCATCGGAGCCTTATTCGACGAGTTAGCCGAAAATTACCTTGATGTCGGCCCCGACGGCAAAGGCCGCGGCGTCTGGACCGCCATGGGCTACGTCCTCAGCAACCGCAAGCTCTGGGTCATCGCCGTCCACGACTGTGATATCCGTAACTATTCCCGCAAGATGTTAGCTCGCCTGTGCTACCCGTGTTCAGTTCGCGGCATGGACTTTGAATTCACCAAGGCCTACTATATGCGTGTCACCGATAAAATTTACGGCCGCGTTACCCGCCTGTTCTTCACCCCCCTTATCCGTGCCTTACGGTCGATCCTGGGTCAGCAGTCTTTCCTTGACTTCCTGCACAGTTTTCGCTATCCCCTTTCCGGCGAAATCTGTTTAACCCGTTCTTTGGCCCATGTTATGCGTATGCCCGGCGACTGGGGCTTGGAGATAGGCACCCTCTCCGAAGTTTACCGCTGCTGTGCCATTCCCCGTGTCTGTCAGGTTGACATCGCCGACTCCTACGAGCACAAACATCAGGAACTCTTCCCCGACGACCACAAATCCGGCCTCTTGAAGATGACCATCGATATCGCCAAAGTTCTCCTGCAGACCCTTGCCGCCCAGGGCGTTGTTCTGCCCAGTTTATTCCTGGAAGCCCTGCAGGCTTCGTACCTGCACATGGCCCGCGAGGCTATCGACCAATATGCCGCCGACGCCATCATCAACGGCCTTCCCTACGACCGCCACAGCGAGGGCCAGGCCATCGAAAGCTTCTCCGAAGCCGTCCGCCTCGCCGGCGAACGCTTCCGCGAAGACCCCACCGACCTGCCGCGCATCCCTGCCTGGAACCGCGTCATGTCCGCCCTGCCAGACTTTACCGAACGGCTCTCCGCTGTAGTTATTTAGGAAAACCGCCGCGCAGAACAGGTCCTCGCCGCCGAAAATCGCCAAATCATAGACCTCGATCCTCCCAACGGCACTACCTCCCCCCTCCTCGAAACCTCCTAAAGATAATTTAATTTCCCCCCCGCTCTCTTATGTCTTTTCATTTCGTATTTATCATTTCATAGGGTATGTTCTCGCCTCACCATATTTTCTTTTTTTGTTTTGATCCTTTGAATTTTAAAGTTTCGAATTTGTTTAGGATTCTTGTCCGCCGTAGCTCGCGCTGCGAGCGAAGGAGGATAGGATTTCGTGCTTCGGATTTACTTATATGTGTGCCACGACCATCTCGCCCGTGCTCTTCCATTTAATTTGTAGGACGGGCCAGCCCGCGGTGACCTTGTCGAACCATGCCCGCCAATTATTCTGACTCCTGATTGCTGACTCCTGACTCCTTCTCTTTCTTCCATTGCGTATTACGTATTATGTATTTCGTATTTATTGCCTGTGGTGAGCATTGTCGAACCAAGCCCATGCGCTCCTGCAATTTTTCATTATCTATTTTTCATTTTATATTTTACCTTTAGTTCCGTAGGGTGGGGCTTGCCCCACCATTTTATTTTTGTGCCACGGCCATCTTGGCCGTGTCTGCATTGAATTGTAGGATGTGGCTTACTACTCTGCGAAGTAGCCTTCGCTAAGTAGCACGAGTCAGCCCATGCGGTTCTTCTTATATTAATTTCTTTGTTTACTTCGTTACCTTCTGTTTAATTTCTTTTGTACCTTTTGAGCTTTTTGTGGCCATACTTTTTATTTGCTTTTTTTCGATTATCTGCGTCCATCATCGGTCTCTCCGCGGCTCCGTCCAACTACTGGCTCTGCCACACACCTATCGTGCCAGTCGTTTGATCTCGCGTTCATGCAGAACATAACTATAAATTCGCAGGTCGTCGAGAATACCGCA
>Ga0272441_10012283_pt1 | contig 12538 bp, 12 predicted proteins | sample SSMProp6N_FD_193582 | JGI IMG/M metagenome (GOLD analysis project Ga0272441, IMG submission 193582) | Marine sediment archaeal communities from Little Sippewissett salt marsh, Falmouth, MA, United States - SSM-Prop-6N | ecosystem: Environmental > Aquatic > Marine > Wetlands > Sediment ...
AAATTATGGCATAAAATGAGCATTATAGCAAGTATAATTAGTATGTTAGCTTTGAATAGTGTCAATTTTCAGCACACAACACATACCTCATCTGAGAAAGAAATGGAGGGGTTGTGCAAAGCTCTCAAGATGTGCCGAGTGCTGGGGGCATTCAGGAGCGGTTATTATATATGTGGGAAAAATAGCAAGAGTGATCGCCAGAGAGGGAATGAGCGGTTGCTGGTGTATATTCGGGATGCTTTCGAAAAGGGGTGCGGCAAATGTGGTAGTCCCAAGGTGACAGTGGAACTTCAGGCTAATGGGATTGAGTGCAGTAGGAAGCGACTGGCTCACCTGATGAAGAGTCATGGGATTAAGGCAAAGACGAAGCGCAGATTCAAGGCCACCAGGAAATCCAAGCATGATTTTTTAGTAGCGGACAATCTTCTGAATCAGAGAATTTCTACAGAGGTCGCCAATCAGGTGTGGGTTTCTGACATTACCTTTATTGGACGAGAGAGGGTTGGTTTTATCTGACAGTGATCTTGGATGTTTTTAACCGTAAGATTATTGGATGGTCGATGGATAACAGATTGAGCCATGAGGTTCTTGCAGATGCCTTGCACAAGGCGATCAGACAGCGGCGCTCCAAAGCTGGTGTTCTGTTCCATTCAGATCGTGGAACCCGATATACCAGTTATGCTTTTCAGGAACTGATGGAGAAATATGGTTTTTTTCAGAGCATGAGTTCTTCGGGGAATTGTTACTACAATGTCCTCATGGAATCGTTTTCCCATACCTAAAAGACAGAGCTTGTTTATTTTGAGAAGTATCAGACCAGACAGGAGGCTCGCGGGAGCATATTCGAATATATTGAAGTTTTCTATAATCTTGTTAGAAGACATTCATCATTGAATTATTGCTCTCCCGCTGAGTTTGAACGAGAAGCGTGTGTAACTTAGTGGGGTGTCCACTTTCAGGGGCAAGATCAACAACTAATTATCAAAATATATCTGCTTGTCCTCTTCTTTCAGGTTTCTTATTCGCGGCAATAGAAAGCGGAAATTATTTCATCGCATCCGATTTGAGTGGAGGTTAGGGAGTTACATATTTCCAATTAAAAAGAATATTACCTATAAACACGACAGTTGATTATTGCATGGTTGATTTTCATGAGGTCGTTATATATGTTAAACTCCATCTAACTGATAATGAATTATTGTTTTTTGAAATTCTGGAAGAAGCTTTAGAGACAGATATTTTAATATTGTCTTATGTGGAGGAGTTTTACAGTACTTCGAGAAACCTAGCGATACCCCTTCAAGAATTATCAAGTTTTAATTTTGGTTAAATTTTTATAGACAGAGTAGCTTTGATGCCCGGCGATAATGAAAAAATAACGATACAACGAAGGCATCATAAATTAGAAGGTCCTTCTCACCCTTTAAAATTATTACGTTCAAAGGGGTTAACAGTTATTTTAGCAAATAGTGATAATCCTAAAGCTGAACATAGTTAGGGTGTATTCCCATCAGTAGATATGCCATTGTCAAACTACAGATGTCTCCTTTTTAAGAAATCGGTCTTGCGCCAATAGGGTAATAATCTTTGTCGCAAGTATCGCCGGGTATTCTAAGAAAACAGCAAAAGAAATGAGAGGATTATATCCGGAGTGGTATCAGGAATTATCGGGTATGTATAGATTAGATAGATATCTTGGATATCTTGAAAAAAGGATACTCTAAAACGGCGAGATGCAATTATGAATAAAGTATTGGGTTTAAATGCGTTTCTGAGAGATTCAACAAAATTCATTTTGAAGTACCAGCATCATCTACTTACGCCAACCAAGCAGAGGCATGATGATGTATGGTTAGTGGAATTTCCAAAGTCTGGGGTCACCTGGCTGAGCTTTTTACTTGCCAATATCAACTTGAGATGTTCCGGTATTGACCGTCAAGTCACTTTTTTTAATATCCATGATTTTGTGCCTGATGTTGGCCAAAGCCGGCATATTAAAGACTCTGCCCTACCCTTTCCCGGCCAGAGATTTATCAAGAGCCATGCTCAATACAATCCTTATTATAATAAGGTCATCTATATAATTCGTGATCCCAGAGATGTTATGGTTTCATATTATCATTTTATCGACCATTTGGGATACTCCAGTGGTTCTATATCTGACTTGATTGCGACAAAAAGAAACGGAATTGACGCTTGGTGCAAACATGTTAATGGTTGGTTTAAGAATGTTGGGGCCACACAGCAGTTTAACATTATTCGCTTTGAGGATTTAAAAAGGGATACAAGTAAGGTTTTGCACCACATTTATCGGCTCCTTGGATACGAGATTAATGATGAAGTCTTAGAGTTTGCTATTAAACATTCATCATTTGAAGCAATGAAGGCACAGGAAGAGTACTATAGAGCTGGCAATCCAAAGTTTAGCGTAACCAGTATGTGCCGCAAGGGAGTTGCTGGATCGTATGTGGAGAGCTTATCAAAGGATGATATTAAGTTTGTCACCGAAAAGGCAGGCGAGTTGATGGAGAAATTCGGGTATCGCACAGTTTCTTGAGCATGTAATATTGGTGTAATTTAGAACTTCAATTGACAGGTTTCTTCTCGATATGTAAGTATGGTTGGCGCGATTGAAAAAGGCATTCTGAAAAACAGATTGCAGCTTAAACCAAATGGCGTGGTTAATTTGATGCGATAGAAAAGGAAATATTGTGAGAAAAATGCCTAATTTTTTTATTGTAGGTGCAGCTAAGGCCGGAACAAGCACTTTGTGGCGATGCTTGAAGGATCACCCTCAAGTATATATGCCAGATGATGAATTGTGCAAGGAGCCTGGATTCTTCTCAAATTTATATGGGATAAAAGAAATTGGTTGCTACCAAAATTTGTTTAAACACTCAAATGAACAACATAAAATTATCGGGGAAGCTACGACAGCATATTTAACGGATCCCTCGAGTGCTGGAAACATAAAACAAATTATTCCCAAGGCAAAGATTCTCATTATTTTAAGAAATCCCGCAGATAGAGCTTATTCACTTTATAATTGGATGGTTCAAGAAGGCTATGAATATGCTCCTACCTTCAGTTATGCTTTAAGTATAGAGGGAAAAAGAATAAAAAAAAGTACAAGTTTTTGGAGACGTCAATATTATTGGGATTATTTATATTTTAGATCCGGGTTATATTATAATCAGGCAAAAAGATATCTTGATCTATTTAGCGATGTCTTAATCTTAAAATTTGACGAATTGGTTCATAACCCCCAAAATACCTACCAAAAAATATATGATTTTTTAGAAATTGGATTTTATCCAGCACAGTTTAAAAAAGAAAATATTTCCCATTCTGTTTATCATCCATATTTACAGTTTGGATTACGGAAATTGAATGTTTTTTTAAATTTATATAGACAATTTGTTGGGGATATTAAAACAAAACAAGAAAGAGACAAACTGATGCTTCTTGGCATCAAAAAAAATAAACCTCCAGAATTGGCAAGAGATGTTCGAACAGGACTTTTAAAAAAATATACAGGAGATATTATAAAATTGTCAGACTTAACTAATATGGATTTTACTTATTGGTTAAGTGAGTAATTCATGCCCCACAAAAACTAGTCTATTTAAAATTGAGTCTATCCTGCTAAGAGATATGATCATTGATTTGGGTTACCAGTTAGGGATCGGAATCAATCATGAACCATTGCTGGGGGAGAAGGCATTTCTTGAGTATAAAGGGAAGATAGGAGTCATTGCCAGTGGAACTTTTACCGACAGGATAATCTTTTATGAGCAGCGTATTGATGCGAGACCAGTTCACAATGGTGTTAGTCCTTTCCATTCTCTAAGTAGCCTGGTTCTTTCGATGGAAGTGGAAAGAGAGATTGGTAAAGGTAATATTGGTTTCCATATTCTTGAAGTCCATAGTTCCTCCAGAGATTTATTAATCTAAGAAATTTGGGCAAAAAAGGACATATGTCATGTATTATTAATATCATATCTTTGTATTGAGGTGTCCTTCGGCACACAACACATACTTCATCAGAGAAAAATATAAAAGGGTTGTACAAGGTCTTATAGAGCAACTCGTCCACTTATGCATTTGTCCAGTCTTACCCGACTGGCTGTGAAAGGAGTTGTCGTATTTGGAAAGTTATCGAGAAGGTCGCTGGTAATTTACGTTGTGGTAATAAGGTGGTTGCATAGACGGTGCAAGAATTAGGTGTTGAAATAATAAGAAGAAGTTCAAATATTTTAAAATATCTAAGAATTATTGTTTTCTTTTCTTATATTATTTCCATTTTGTTTATTCCGAGGCTAACTACGTTTTTCGGGGAGAGCGTTCATCGCAATTTGCGGTTTGAGGATCTTCTTTTCCCAATCATGTTTTTTGTCACAGTGTTTTCCATACACCGCCGCACACTAAACTATGCTCTCGGACCGATTCTTTACATCTGCTATGGTCTTCTCGCTACACTTTTGGGGCTATTACTATATTCACTGCCGCCAAAAGCCTTGTTTATCTGGGGAAAGGAGTTCCAGTACATAGTTGGATTTATACTCTTTTTTGAATGTATGAGGTCAAATCCAAGGCTTCTGTTGTTTTTTGAGAGGGTGGTGATCGCGGCCGGTCTGGCTGGGGTCGTGTTCCTGTTGGTATGTATGCTTGATGTGAATTTTATTACGAAAGGTCATGGCATTACTCATTTTGCCACGCCGTTTGCCTCATCGCTTACAACTTGGATGTATTTTAATTTATTATTTCTATGTGCGGCAATCGCCGGTTTTGGTGATGTAGGAGCTCGCACCAAATCTCTTATTAAAATCTGTGTCCCGCTTCTTGCCGCAGGAGCCCTTTTGTCAGGAACGAGAACGAGCTTTATTGTCCTGGTGCTTTTTGTCTCGGTCTATGTTTGGAAAACCTTGCAGCCGGTGAAAATAGGGATGTGGCTTCTGATGATGGTTGGAATTGTTATCTTCGCTATTTCTCAGGATGATATTGTTTCATATCTGTATTCGATTGACGCTAAAATTTTTGCGTACCCTCTTGATCGGGTGAGGGCACTCTTTTGGTATGTGCAAGGAGATAAGTTGGATTTGTTCATGCTCTCTCGTGGACACTCGTGGGCAGAGATCTTAAATTCAGCTTTTGAGCATTTTGTATTTGTTATCGGTGGAGGAAGAGGCTTCACTCATATAAACTCTTTTGGCATGATCCCAAGTCTCGGTTTGGGGGGTGACAATCAGTATACCGTGAATATTGCAGAAATCGGAATCTTTGGAAGTGCTTTGTTCTTCTTGGCCATTGGAAGTGTGTATTCGTTTGTTCATCGAAGTTTCCGATGCCTTTACTTCCCCTATGTTTTTGTTTATCTGATAGCAGGAATGTCGTTGGAAATTTTTCAACTTTCTAAACCAGGACAATTGTTTTGGCTTGTTACTGCTTACTTTATAGTTAAAACAGAAGAAATAAGAAAATACAAATTAGAACCGGAACAGGCGCACGCGTATATGTCAATCAATGAAGGCATGCGGGCGCCTTTTCAGGAGACTAAAACCATCTATGCTTGAGTTATTCAGTTCTTATCTAGCAAAATAATTATTTCTGCATTTGATCATTTATGATGTCAAAAGGATTTATATTATGTTGACAATATTTTCAATACCCAAGGCATTTGTAGGACACACTAATATTATCCAGAAGAATGCTATCAAAAGTTGGCTTGAACTGAAACCTCAATGTGAAATTATTCTTTTTGGGGATGATAAAGGCGTAGCTGAGACTGCCAAGGAATTGTCCGTTGATCATATCCCGTTCGTCAGAAAAAATGAATTTGGCACACCATTACTGAGTTCAGCATTTACTTCTGCTCAGCAAGTTGCAAAAAACAACACCTTAATGTACGCCAATGCAGACGTTATTTTTTTCCAGGGTTTAATAGAAACAGTGTATAAAATTAAGCAAGAATTCTTTTTAATATGCGGCAGACGGTGGGATTTGGATATAAGAGATCATGTTGATTTTAAGAACAGTACATGGACGACAAAACTATTTAGTAGGATCACAAAAGAGGGTAAATTACACGGATATGCAGGAATAGATTATTTCATCTTTCCGAAAAATATGGTGAATATGCCTGAATTTGCAGTTGGAAGGCCTGGTTGGGACGGTTGGCTTGTCTACGATGTTCGTATGAGAAAAATTCCAGTCATCGATGCAACAGATTCGATTACAATCATTCACCAAAACCATGACTACTCTCACTCGAAGTTTCCTGAAAGGAATCGTGTCGGAGGTCCTGAATTAAAAGAAAATACAATGCTAGCCGGAGGTGGTGCAAATATGATGACGTTACGGGAGGCTGACTGGGTGCTTAATAAAGAGGGATTGAAACGTCCCCGATTCACTCTACGCATTCTCTCATTTTTATCATTGTATTATCCGTGGAGATGGTTATTGGGAGTCAAAAGAACAATCCGGGGTGAAGTTTAATATTGCACAAATGAGACCAGACTTCGTTTTTATTCACCTACTGCAAGGGCGGATCACCGCTGGTTCCTAAGCACATCTTGGAAAGTTCTAGTGCCTCCATACGACATTAGATGAAAACCCTATGAAAATATTATATTTGCATCAATATTTTAATACCCCGGAGATGTCCGGCAGTACACGTTCATATGAAATGGCGAAAAGGTTGGTTTCTATGGGTCATGAGGTTTATATGGTAACGTCATGGCGCGAGCAGTCTTATGAGAAGGACTGGTTTTCAACTCACGAGGAGGGCATTGCAACGTATTGGCTTCCGGTTACCTATTCCAATCATATGAGTTATATAGATCGCTTCCGGGCTTTTATTCAATTTGCCTGGAAGGCATCCATTATGTCCGCTTCTGTGCCGGCGGATATTGTCTTTGCAACCAGTACCCCTCTGACAATTGCATTGCCAGGAGTATATGCCAGCCATAGACAGCAGATTCCCATGGTATTCGAAGTGAGGGATCTGTGGCCGGAGTTACCGATCGCAATTGGGGCACTCAAGAATCCGGTGCTAAAATACCTGGCCAAGAAACTGGAGCTGTTTGCTTATCGAAATTCCGACGCTATTGTTGCCTTGTCTCCAGGGATGCGCGATGGGGTTAAAGCCAAAGGATATCCGACCGATCGGATATCCGTTATCCCGAATGGGTCTGATCTGGATCGATTTTATCCAAACAAGGCAGCAGGAATAGCCTTTCGCAAAAACCATGGCATCCCTGAAGACGCTCTTTTGATGGCATATGTAGGAACGTTCGGAAAAGTAAACGGTGTTGGCTACATCGTTGAATTAGCCGCTGCTTTGAAGGAAGATGGGAGGATATATTTTCTAACGGTTGGGGACGGTCAGGAATACGAAGAAGTCAAAGCCCTGGCAACAAAAAGGGGCTGTCTGGGAATCAATCTTCAGATGCTTCCTAAAATTCCCAAGTCCGAAGTGAGTACTGTTCTCGCTGCGGCTGATATGACGGTTTCTACCGTCATCCCCCTGCCAGAGCTTGAAGCCAACTCAGCCAACAAGTTTTTCGATGGCCTTGCAGCTGGATGCTGTATGGTCATAAACCACAAAGGCTGGCAGGCAGAACTACTGTCATCCAGCGGTGCGGGATTTCATTTGTCGGCATCGGTAGATGAGGCAACTCGTGAGTTAACTGATTGGATTGAAAATCCCCAGCGCGTTTTCAAGGCCGGAAGAAATGCCCGAAAACTGGCGGAGGAACAGTTCTCAATAGACAAGCACGCCACTGACTTGGAACAGGTACTGCTGACCACATATGAGCGAATAGCTCTCGGGTAAGACATTTCTGCAAAATTGCTCTTGCGGAAGGGCTGCATAAGCAATCCGCATTACAGGAAGGAATTCTCTAATGGAAAGGGTTTAACAATGGATTACTATCAAATCTGCACCAATTGCGTCATGGATACATCTGACCCCAAAATTATCTTCGATGAAAATGGTGTGTGTGACCACTGCAATGGATTTCATAAGTATGTACTCCCCAATTGGCATCCTAATGAGCATGGAAGAGCGATATTCAGGAAGAAAGTTGAAGAAATTAAATCGAAGTCAAAAAACAAACAGTATGATTCTATCATGGGTTTGAGTGGGGGTATTGATAGTTCTTACCTTTTACACTTGGCGGTTACGGAGTTTGGTTTACGCCCGTTGGTGTTTCATGTTGATGGTGGATGGAATACAGATATTGCTGTCCATAATATACAGGTATTGGTAGAGAAACTGGGACTCGATTTGTTTACCGAGGTTATTGATTGGCAGGAAATGCGCGACTTTCAGCTTGCTTATTTTAAATCAGGCACGCCCCATTTAGATATTCCACAGGATCACGCATTTTTTGCGACAATGTATCATTTTGCCAATAAATACAAGATTAAATATATTTTGAATGGGGGCAATTTTTCTACCGAGTGTATACGAAACCCCAAAGACTGGATTTATTACGGGACCGATATGTCAATGATAAAGGATATACGAAAGAAATTCGGTACCATAAAGATGAAAACGTATCCCTGGAGCGGAATTCTGTACGGTAAGGTGTTCTTACGATACGTAAAAAATATTCAAGTAGTCAGACCGCTCAATTGGTTGCCCTACACGAAAGAAATTGCGATCGATACCTTATCCAAGATGTATGGTTGGAAATCATACCCTCAGAAGCATTTTGAATCACGCTTTACTAAATTTTATGAGGGATATTGGTTGCCTACGCGTTTTGGGTACGACACGAGACGTGTTCAATTTTCGAGCCTTATTGTTACAGGACAGATGACTAGAGATGAGGCACTGGAAAAATTGGAAGTGCCGCCATATGACCCTGATACCATTGATGAAGAGTTTGAGTACATCGCAAATAAGCTTGAAATATCGGTTGATGAACTCAGATATTATCACGAGATGCCTAAAAAATGGTTTAGAGACTACAAAAATGAAGAATGGCTCTTTGATTTAGGTGCTAGAGTGTTGAATATTATAGGATTCGATGGGGCTATTAAGAGATGATTGCGATCATCAATTATGGATCCGGCAATTTGGCTGCGATCTCTAATATCTATAAGCAATTACGGATTACTCATAAAATTGTTGATGACTCCCGGTTACTTGCTGGTGCCGACCGTTACATTCTGCCCGGCGTCGGACGCTTCGATTTCACGATGCGCACGATCCGAAAATCGGGAATTCTGGAAGTACTGCAGGAAAATGTCTTTGTAAAAGGCAAACCCATACTCGGAATCTGTGTTGGGATGCAGGTTCTTGGAGATTCGAGTGAAGAGGGAGAATCTTCGGGGTTGGCTTGGATCCCGGGGCGGGTAAAAAAAATGCAGGCCCAGAAAAGAGAAATTCGTTTACCTCATATGGGGTGGAACTCGATTTCCATTAAGAATGATCATGCAGGGTTGTTTAGAGGAGTTGATACATCTGTTGGGTTTTACTTTCTTCATGGTTACCATTTTGATACCGAGGTAACTTCAAACATACTGGCGACGACTGATCATGGTGTGGAACTAGTGTGTGGAGTTACTAATTTATGTAATATCTTTGGGGTGCAATTCCATCCAGAAAAATCTCATAGTAACGGAGTCCTTGTCTTAAAAAATTTTGCTGGTATATAAAAATGCTTAGACCTCGAATTATTCCCTGCCTTCTTATGCAAGAAGGTGGTTTGATAAAGACAAAAAATTTCAAGAATCCCAAGTATGTAGGTGATCCGATTAATGCCGTCAAAATCTTTAATGAAAAGGAAGTTGACGAGCTAATATTGCTCGATATCAGGGCGTGGGCAGATGGTGGTCCGAACTACAAGCTGTTGGAAAAAATAGCCATCGAGTCTCGCATGCCCCTGTGTTATGGTGGAGGTATTACGAATCCCGAACAAGCCCTGCGTATAATCAATATGGGTTATGAAAAAATATCCATTAGTAGAGCAGCAATGACCAGTGTCAATATCATAGGGGACATGGCTTCTAAAATTGGTAGCCAGAGTGTTGTGGTTACACTGGATGTGAGAAGTGATCCCCATTCTGATGGATATTCAATACATACTGAAAATGGTACAAGGTGCCTACGTCATGACCTGATTGATGTCTGTCGTAGGGTAATGGAGATGGGTGCAGGTGAATTGGTTATTAATTCTATTGATCTTGAGGGAGAGATGACGGGCTATGATCTTCCTCTGGCAAAAATGGTTGCAAAAGAGGTGTCAATTCCGATTACCTTTATCGGTGGGGCTGGGAAGTTGATGGATATGGCGCAGTTAATCAAGGAAGTCGGTGTGGTAGGTGCCGGTGCAGGGAGTATGTTTGTTTTTAAAGGACCATTTAGGGCTGTGCTTATAAGTTACGATCGTCCCCAATCGTTATTATTCTGACATTCACTATACCATTGCTTATTGTTTTCCGAGAGCTTTGAACTCTGCTCTATTTCTTCAAGGCAGGTTTTTGTAGCATTATTTAGAAAATTCTATTTTAAGGTCCCTCTGCAGGCCTGACCGGACATGATAATTGATCGCGATGCGTTCGCATTACCTCTGCCAATATTCAATCTCAGAGTGGTACAAACCGTCTCGGGAGAATAAAAGGATACTATCTTTTACCTCATGCCGATTCCATCCCCCTTCTTTTCAGAAGATTGAACGCCGTTTGCCTGAAGAGGCCATCGATGGCATGGGAGGTCAATCTTGGAACCGTGGTTTGAGAGCGTTGTGGCGAAGATGAGAGAGACCAAAATACTTATTAACTCAACTTTCGGGTTTAGATTTCATTGATAACAAGTTTGTTCTTTGACAGATTGACATAATTAAGTGCTGCTTCCATTACCGTATCAAAGAACGCCTGTGCTGTTTTTTCGCAGAAGGCGCCCATTTCACGAAGGCGATCCGCTGCCAGAGTAAGGATTCGGTACAATGCTTCAACGAACGATATGTCGCCAAGTTCATCGCAACAGGCATAGAATAGATCACCGAAGGTTCGATGATCGGTTTCCAGGCGACACCGATAGGCCAGAAACATATAGCGCATGAACACAATGGTTGTGTGAGCGATCAGGGCATCGAAGTCTCGGCACTGGATCTCTTTGGCCAACTTCAGATATTGCTTGGCCATTTTGAAGAACACTTCGATATCCCATCGTTTACCATAGATCCGGACGACATCTTCATCGGGAAGGTGGATATCGGTAGACAGCAGCGCAAGCCAGTCTTTCTTGCGACGGTCGCGGACAAAGACCAGCTTGGCCTTGTGTTCGTCTTTGAGCGTTACAATAACACTGGCCAGAATCTTTGCCCGGCCTCGACGCTTTTTCAGGCATCGGTAAAGGGTCACCAGGTCACAGCAGCGATCCCCATAACCGTAGAGGACCTTAGGTGTCTTTTTCACCATGCAAATAACCGGCAGATGATTACTCAACCTTACGATGGTTGTCGGCATGGCAAACCAGCTGTCCATAAGAAGGTAGCTGGCGTCAATGCCCGCAGAGAGAGTCCTTTTGACCATATCCGCAAGGTGAGTAGTGCTCTTAATCGTGGCCTCTTCGCGTCGTTTGTAGGCGCAACAGCGTTTATCCACGATCTTGGTGGCTTCACAAAATCTCTTGGCGGCATTGGTCGATGACAGCAGGGTAAAATCCAACGGCAGGCAACTAACGCCATCGGACCAGCAGAGAGTAAGCATTCGAAAACCCCTGACAAAACGACCGGTGGTGTGATCCCAAACCTGGCTAAGCAACTCGACCTTTTTGGATCGGGACCGATCGTAGGTGCTGTCATCAATGATCAGCACGGATTCCCTCTGATCTCCGGTAAGTCGATCGAAGAAGCGGTAAAGCCGGACGCCGAGGGTCAGCAAAAAACGACGCCAATTGGAATGAGACCCCTTGAGCAGATCATAGGCCGCATCCTTGCCGAAGGGTACCTCGTCGTTGATGACGATGCCACGGAAAAAGTTCTTTCCTAAGAAGGGCAAAGAGAACACAGGTTTTATTAAAGAGCGAACGCTGTACCCGTGCCGTTTACGAACACCGCAGCGGTGCAGCATGGTTGAAACGTGAAAGTTGTTGAAAAACTCGTCAATCTTGTCAAAAATACGAACATCAGCTTGTGTTCGAGAGGCGATCTTGATATGGTTCACATGAGCCCTTTCCTTTTGATATTATTGTGTTTTGTCACAGATTCACTATAAATCAAAAGACTGGGCTCTTCAAGTATTATTTGCTATAATATCAACATATTAAACCATATTACGCCTTGTATTTGTTAAACCCGAAAGTTGAGATCATTACATATAGCATTTTTCAGAAACTCTCTTGTTTTGTTCTTTCTTATGACCAGTTGCTTGAACACGCTTTAAAGGAGGTTGAATAAGGAGAGCTTTGCACAACCCCTCCATTTCTTTCTCAGATGAGGTATGTGTTGTGTGCTGAAAATTGACACTATTCAAAGCTAACATACTAATTATACTTGCTATAATGCTCATTTTATGCCATAATTTC
>Ga0272441_10012284_pt1 | contig 12537 bp, 13 predicted proteins | sample SSMProp6N_FD_193582 | JGI IMG/M metagenome (GOLD analysis project Ga0272441, IMG submission 193582) | Marine sediment archaeal communities from Little Sippewissett salt marsh, Falmouth, MA, United States - SSM-Prop-6N | ecosystem: Environmental > Aquatic > Marine > Wetlands > Sediment ...
GAGATGGGGATAAATTACTGGGGACCTTTCGATGGTCATGATATCAGGGAAATGGAAACGGTATTCACCCTTGCAAAAAAATACGATAAACCCGTTATTATCCACTTGATAACAGAAAAGGGCAAAGGTTACAGAAAAGCCGAGAAAGAACCCTGGACCTATCACGGCATCTCCCCTCGATATGCCCATAAATGCGGCAAATCCTGGAGTTCAGTTACGGCGGAAACAGTAGAACAGATCGCAGCGGTGGAACCATCTGTTGTCTGTCTTACAGCTGCCATGAAAGAGGGCAACAAGTTAAATCATTTCCAGGAAAGATTTCCAGACCGCTTCTTCGATGTAGGGATAGCCGAAGAACATATGTTGACCATGGCCGCCGGGATGGCTGCAGGAGGTCTGAAGCCCTTTGTGTTTATATATTCCACTTTCCTCCAGAGGGCAATGGACCAGCTTGTCCATGATATTGCGATGCAGAACCTTCCTGTAGTGCTTCTGGTGGACAGGGCTGGCCTGGTAGGAGAGGATGGAGAGACCCATCATGGACTTCTGGACATGGCTTGGAACCGCTCTGTCCCCAATCTTGAGATCATGGCTCCAAGGGATAGGGTAGACCTGGATCTGATGATATCCTACGCTTTCCATAGAAATGGCCCGTCACTGATCAGGTATCCCAGGGGTGAAGCATGTGAAAAGCTCCTGCGAAAGGGCTTTCTCCCAAAAACATTCGACAGGAAGACCAAGATCCTTCAACGAGGGAAAGAATGGGTATTGATAGGAATAGGAAACACCCTTGCCCTGGCCCTGAAAGCCTCAAGGACCGCATTCGAGAAGGGGCTACCTGAACCAACTGTGGCAGATCTGAGGATCTTAAAACCCTTTGATGAGAAGACTCTCCAGGACCTTTTTGAATCCCATACCCTGGCGGTGGTCCTTGAGGAAGGTTATACGAAGGGTGGTATAGGTGAGGGGATCGCGTCTTTTGTGAACGAGAACCAGATCAATTGTAAAGTTGCAAGAACAGGAGTTCCTGATATGTTCATTCCTCAGGGAACCATAGAAGAACAATGGCACTATTGCGGAATTACGGTGGACCAGGTGGTGAATTTCTATATTGAGCAAAAAAGGGGAAAGACTGGATAAACTCATGGTTAAAAAAGGCCTGGTCAGTTCCAGAACAAAAGCTCAGGCACTTATCATGGCAGGAAAGGTGATCGTCGACGGTAACAGGATAGAAAAAGCAGGGTCCCAGCTGGACCCTGAGGTCGAGGTATCAGTGATTGAGGAAACCTCGAACTGGGTTAGCAGGGGAGCCCATAAATTACTGAAAGCCCTCGATTCCTTCAGGCTCTCTCCTGAAGGAAGGGTCTGTCTAGATATAGGAGCATCGACTGGAGGATTCACCCATGTCCTTCTTGAATGGGGTGCTAAAAAGGTATATTCAGTTGACGTGGGTTATGGTCAATTGGCCTGGAAGATACGGCAGGACCCTCGAGTGGTGGTCATGGAGAGGACGAATGCACGATACCTCAAACCACAAGACCTACAGGAACTGCCAGAACTAATTACCATAGATGCTTCCTTTATATCCTTGCGGATACTCCTTCCCGCTATAGCAAAACTAATGGATAAAGAAGCTGTCCTGGTTTCTCTTGTTAAACCCCAGTTCGAGGCAGGAAAGAACAGGGTTGGCAAAAATGGAGTAGTACGTGATCCCGAAATACACTTTCAGGTCATAAAGGATCTTTGCACTTTTATCTGGAAGGAAATTCCAGAACTGAGCCTCGAGGGGATCGAGCACTCTCCCATTACCGGTCCAAAGGGCAACATAGAATTTCTTCTACACCTAAGGTCCGCAATAACAGGAAATCGAAAGATGCTGGATGAGAGTACAATAGAAAACATTGTCCAGAAAGCTCATAATGAGCTTCTACCAAGGTAAATTCCGAGGGAGGGAAATCTTTATTGTCTAAGCGAATCGGATTATTGGCAAACACCCAAAAACCCAGGGCAAGTGAAATGGCACGTAAAATTATTGCCTGGGGCAAGAGGGAGGGACTTAAGTTCCTGCTCCCTCCCAATGAAGCTTCCATACTTGGGTTACCAGGTCTTTCAGATGATGAATGGAGATCAGAGGTCGATTTTGCCATAGTGATCGGTGGAGATGGTACATTTCTCAGAGCAAGCCGTTATGTGATGAATTGGGATATTCCTCTTTTCGGTATAAATGTAGGGAATCTCGGGTTCCTTGCAAGTGGAGATCCAGAAAACGCCACTAGGGACATTCAGATGATCCTTGATGAGAAACATTCCATAGAGGAAAGACATGTACTGGAAGGTCAGGTCATCAGGAGAGGATCTGTGAGATATACCATGTTCGCCCTTAATGATCTTGTCCTTACAAAAGGAGCTATTGCAAGGGTTATCCATGTTGAAGTCAGGATCAAGGGACAATACCTCACAAAGCTCCCTGCAGATGGGATGATCGTAGCCACACCAACAGGCTCAACAGCTTATTCCCTGTCAGCCGGTGGACCTATAGTCCCTCCTCATGTCCCCTGTTTTGTCCTATGTCCTATCTGTGCGCACACATTGTATGCCAGACCTGTAATATTCAGTGACAATGACAGGCTTTCCCTCATTCCCGAAGGTGATCATCGGGATCTCGTCCTCACACAGGATGGTCAGCTTAGCTATGAGATCCTTCCCTCTGACAGGATCGATATACGCCTTTCCTCCGAGAAGAAGGTCAAGCTGATAATGCTTCCAAGCAGAAGCTATTACGAACTCCTGCAGGAAAAACTCCAATGGGGACAGGGTATTGTAAGCCCTGGCCAACCATACAGGGAGTGATATTACTTGATCGAATATCTTCATCTGACCAATCTTGGGGGCATTTCCTCGGCACAACTTGATTTTGGAGGTCCGTTCATCGCAATAACCGGAGAAAGCGGTGCAGGAAAAACAAGTCTCGTGCGGGCTATGGAACTTCTCTCCGGGAAGCGTGCCCAGACTTCTACCATACGATATGGGGCTGAAATGTCCACACTGGAATCCAGACTATTCACTGAAGACCCCCAGGCATGTAGCCACGAAGGCGTTGAACCTTCTGAAGGAGATATTTTCATTAAACGACAGATATACAGAAATGGCCGGGGTAAATGTTTCCTTCAGGATCACCAGGTTTCACTGGGACTGCTTGCTGAATACATGGATCCTCTTTTGCGGATCCAGAGCCAGTTCGCCCAGCTGAATCTACTGGAAACAGACAAGCAACTTAAAATACTTGACAGTTGCGGCGGCTCTGAACTTATGGACTTGTTCGATCATTTCAGCAAATCCTACGAAAAAGCTTACACACTGGAAAAAGAAGTCCGCAAACTGAAAACAGAAAGATCCGAAGTACTTGATAGATTCAAGGATGCGGAGGAAATATTAGGCCTCGTCGGAAAGATCAATCCATTCTCTGACTGTGACCTGACTTGGAACACAGAACTGGATAACCTTAACCAAAAGCTGTCGCGGAACCTAAAAATCAGGGAAACCCTTTTCCGATTCCGAGGAAACGAGATGAACAAGGGCATAATGGATCAGCTCGAGGAAGCCCTGCCCCTCTTGAAGGAACTGGCAAAAACAGAACAGGAAGACCTTTTTCAGACAGGTATCGACTCTATCCTGGACAGGCTCAATGAGATCCTTACAATATGTGAATCCCAATTGAGCCAACAGGATATCAGAAGCATCCAGGAAGAGATCGACCAGAAAGAAAAGCGAATAGGCCTGCTAAGGAAAGCCAAGAGGATTGCCGGTGTAAACAGTACAGAAGAGCTCATCGAATATGCCGTGCAGGCTCGGAAGGCATTATCATGGTTATCAGGAATTCGACAGGAGATCATTGACAAGGAAGAGGAAAGCAGGATCTCGAGAAAAGAGGCCAGTGAAGCTGCCCTGAGATTGAGAGATCTCAGGCTTAAATCAGGAGATGAGCTTGCACAAAGGGTCAACTGGGCCATGAGAGATCTGGCTATGCTTGGAATGCACTTTGAAGTCCAACTCTTACAGCTTGACAAGATCCGTGAGAATGGTGCCGATGAAGTACAGTTTCTTTTACGAAATACAGAAGGATTCAGTGGCCCTATCCATAAGGTAGCTTCCGGAGGGGAATTGAGCCGTTTGCTCCTTTCCATTGAAGTATCGCTGCCTGACGAACAGATACCAGACACTATTGTATTCGATGAAGTAGAAGCAGGGCTTGGCGGAAGAGCCGCAGTCCTGGCAGGGTACAAACTCAAGGAACTCTCTCGAAAATGTCAGGTTATCCTTATTACTCACGAAGCATCCATTGCTGCTATCGCCGATCAGCATTTTATGGTTTCGAAAGAAGGTGACCAGGCAAAGGTACAAGAGGTGAAAGGAGAGGCAAGGGTCAGGGAACTGGCCAGAATGCTCTCTGGTGATTATGAAATGCGGGAAGCACTGGATCACGCAAGAAAACTGCTTTCAGAGGAATCTCTTTTGTCAAGTCGGATCGATTGAGATATAATTCCCGGAGGTTGACGAATTCGTCAATCCCTAATAGAATTCATAGGTTAACGTAAATATGCGCTTGGATCAGGTTAATCAAAGGTCGGTAGACCAGTCCGGCACCTGCAGGTCCAGCGGAAGGAGGAAATCATAACGATATGTATGCAATAGTTGAGCTCGGAGGGAAACAGTATAGGGTACAAGCTGGAGATACTCTGAATGTGGAGCTTCTCAAAGCTGAGCCGGGCGAGAAAGTGAATTTCGACAGAGTCTTATTTCTGGCCGGAGACAGTGATGTCAAAATAGGTGACCCTTTCGTTGAAGGGGCTTCAGTGGATGCAAGTGTTATCAAGCACGATAAGGACGACAAGATCCTCGTTTTCAAATACAAGAGCAAGAAGAACTACCGTCGTCTTCGTGGTCACAGGCAGAATTATACCCAGATCAGGATCGAGTCCATCAACGGATAGGATCCTCAGTCAGCATAGTCAATGGTAGTTATAAAGGTAGAAATAAAGAACGATCAAGTGTTCTCCCTTTCCTTCACAGGCCATTCAGAATGGGCTGAAAGCGGGAAAGATATAGTTTGTGCGGCCATATCAACACTTCTTCAGGCCCTGGAGATAGGATTTACAGAAGTTCTTCAAAAGGCGGAAATAACCAGGGAAACAGTAACTGATCCTTATACACCCCTGGTGAAGATATGGACCCCTTTCCCCTACGGACCTGAAGAGGCTATCTTGGTAGATACTGTTATGGCCACACTCAGGGAAATTGAGAACAGTTATCCGGAGAATGTAAGATTAACGGAGGTGCGGATATGATCTTCGGAAAATTTGAATTACAGATCTTTGCCCATAAGAAGGGGCAGGGGAGTAGTCAGAACGGAAGAGACAGTGAAAGCAAGAGACTCGGTGTCAAGAGGTATGCAGGGCAGCATGTCAAGGCTGGAAATATCCTGGTCCGCCAGAGAGGCACCAAGGTACACCCAGGTATGAACGTGGGCAAGGGTAAGGATGACACCCTTTTCGCCCTTTCTACAGGCTTTGTAAGGTATGAAACCAAGGGTTCCAGAAAGTATGTCTCCATTGAAGAAACTGTATAGGTCCGGAGCATATTTTCCAAATTGAACCTCCCGTATATTTGTGAATTTGAGGAGCACTGAAAAATGGGCCTTTCATTTTAAGAAAAGGCCCATATTTTTTTATGGGACATTAGTATCAAGTCTCTGGAGAAGTTGAGAAAATCATGAAATTTGTTGATCTCGTAAAAATCAATGTCAAGGCCGGACGCGGCGGCAACGGTTGTCTGAGTTTCAGAAGGGAGAAGTTCGTTCCAAAGGGTGGACCCGATGGAGCAGATGGAGGGCGTGGGGGCAGTATCTACCTCGAAGCTTCTCCGGGACTTCACACGCTTGCAGATTATGAGTTCCGAAAGAGGTTCAACGCACCTAATGGTGAACATGGACGTGGGAAAAAACAGGTGGGGAAAAACGGACAGGATCTGACCATCCATGTTCCCTGCGGGACCATTGTCTATAATAATGAAGATGGGTCTCTCCTTGGAGATCTGGTAGAACCTGGTGAAAGGATCATGGTCGCCAGAGGAGGTCGGGGAGGACATGGAAATGCATACTATGCCAATTCAGTCAGACGGGCTCCCAGATTCGCCGAAAAAGGCGAAGAAGGAGGGGAAAGAAGCCTTCTTCTGGAACTGAAACTTATCGCAGATGTAGGTCTGGTGGGTTTTCCCAATGCAGGAAAGTCAAGCCTTCTCAAGGCAATTTCAAATGCTGAACCCAAGATCGCAGGATATCCCTTCACTACGCTTTCACCGAACCTGGGACTATTGGCTGTGGATGACGAGAGAATAGTCCTGGCGGATGTTCCGGGTCTTGTAGCAGGAGCCTCCAGGAACAAGGGTCTTGGCATCTATTTCCTGAGGCATATTGAAAGGACTAGGGTCTTACTGCATGTTCTGGACATAGGTTCCCCGGAATCAATTGAAGAGATCATTGCACAATGGAAAACCGTACGAGAAGAATTTTCTGCCTATAACTCGCACCTTCTTGACAGGCCTTACATGGTCGTGGGTAATAAGAAAGACCTTGTTCAGGAAGATTGGCGAATAAAGAAACTTTCAGAACACCTTGGTGCTCTGAATATACCGTGTATCTTCACCAGTGCCCTCACGGGGGAAGGAATTCAGGATCTTATTGATACGATCGTGAGAACGGTCAGAGATAATCCGAGACCGGAAGGATCCACGAAACTTATAGCTCCTGAGATCCCGAAAGTTAAGGTACATACCCCTGGTTCAAGAAAAATTGAGATCATCTATATTCAGGAAGAAAAAGCCTATAAGATCATCCATTCTTACCTGGAAAAAGCGGTCAAGCGCTTTGACTTTGAGCAGGATGAGGCTATCCTTCATTTTGCCAGGCTTCTGAAAAAGTTCAGGGTCGAAGAGAAACTTGAAGAAGCAGGAGCCAAAGAGGGAGACACGGTTTTCATAGGAGACTTTGTTTTCGAATTTCAGCCGGAGAGGGCAATGAGGTAGTAAAATAACCCTGTAATTCATATTTTCAACCTTTTGCAAGTCATAGGGGAAGGAGATCTATTTTGCCTGCCAGACCTTACTCTTTCAAAAGAAGAAAGATAGGCATTATGGGAGGGACCTTTGATCCCATCCATTATGGACATTTGTTGGCAGCAGAGGAAGCCTGCTTCGAAATAGGACTGGAAGAGGTCTTTTTTGTCCCCACGGGGGACCCTTATCATAAACGTGAAAGAAAGGTTTCTTCTGCAGAAGACAGGTATAACATGGTTTTGCTTACCACCCTGGATAACCCTAATTTCAGGATAAGCAAAATTGAAATAGAGAGGGAAGAGCCCAGTCATACCATAGACACGCTGAAAGAGATGCGACACTGGTTCGCCCCCCAGAGTACCGACTTTTACTTTTTAACAGGTCTGGATGCCGTTCTTGATATTCCCAAATGGAAGGATTTCAGACAGATCTTTGACCTTGCTACTGTTGTGGCAATTAATAGGCCAGGATATCAATCCTCTCGCTTATCAGGCCTTCCCGAAGAACTTAGAGAGCGCATATTACCTCTTGAGATCCCTCTGCTTTCAATATCTAGTACTGAGATCAGGGGCAGAGTAGCGGAAGGAAGGAATATCCGGTACCTGGTCCCTCCACTGGTAGAAAATTACATCTACAAAAAGGGACTCTACAAGAGAAACGGACGGTGAAATTTATGAAACTAAGCAAGATCATAGCAGTCATTCTGGTGGCATTTGTTTCTCTTGCCTCTGGTTCTGCACTCAAAATACATAACCTTGTGCAGCCCGATGCGTCAAATATTCGTGAGAATATCAATTATGATGAGGTCTCCGGAAGTATTAATCTCATGATTGTTGGGATCGACGATGTGGAGGGGATTCATAGATCAGATACGATCGCTCTTGCCACAATAGATATCGACAACAAGATCGTTCGTCTCATGTCCATACCGAGAGATACCAGGGTACAGATCCCTGGTCACGGATGGCAGAAGATAAACCATGCATACGCTTACGGGAAGGAGCAACTTCTCCAGGAAAGCCTGATCAATTATCTTGGAATACCCTTGAACTACTTCATCATCGTAAATTACAAGAGTTTTCCGGAAATCGTGGATCTTTTGGGTGGAGTGGATATCAACGTTGCCAAAAGACTGTCATATCATGACAAGGCAGGTAATCTTCATATCAATATTCCTAAAGGACTTCAACATCTGGATGGAAATTCTGCGTTGGGATACGTCCGTTTCAGAAATGACGCACTTGGCGATATCGGAAGGGTGCAAAGGCAGCAAAAGTTCCTGAAAGCTATCCTCAACAAGGCTCAAGACCCTTCGATGATATCCCAGTTACCAAAACTCGCGAAGCAGCTGCTCAAGCTGGTGAAAAGTGATCTTAGTCCTTCCCAGGCTATCCAGCTGGCTTCATATCTAAGCGATATTCCTCGTGAGAACATGATGTTCTTCACTCTTCCCGGAAAAGCAGCCTATATATCAAATGTGAGCTACTGGATAGGAGACCTTACGGAAGCCTCACAGATGTTGAGCAGTATGCCTGGAGATCTTCCCCGGACTGTAAATAGCTCTACCAGTGAGAAACCTGAGGAAAAGGAAGAGATCCTTCCCCTGGAAAGGATCTTGACCTCTATCAGGACACCTGTGGCAGTCCTGAACGGAGATGGAACATCCGGGATAGGTAAAAGAGCAGCAGACTATCTTCAGAAAATGGGAATCGATGTTGCTTATATCGGAAATGCTAAACATTTCGATTATAAATATTCAAATATATTGTACCCAACTGCCTCTGACATGGATAAGCGCTCCTCAGCTATTGCTCTGGCTCAAATTGCAGACATACCTAAAACACTCGTGAGAGAAGACGATAATGTTCCCTATGCTACAATAATTTTAGGTCACAATTATTCATTGCTTCTTAAAAGATTTGAGACCCTTAACAACCAGATGTAACATCTGGTAATTTCCGATCAAATAATTTACGAGGTTAACAGAGATGGGGGAATGCTAATTTATGGAAAATCACATGCAACAATATGAAGGAGTCCTGTCTGCACTGGCCGAAAAAAGGGGACTTGATATCGTTTTCATGGATCTGCAGGGAATCTCGACTATTGCAGACAGCTTTGTTCTCGTAACAGCCAATTCAGATATTCATATGAAAACACTGAGGGATGCGGCAAAAAAGGTACTTGACCAGATAGAAGTGGAATATCTGGTGGAGGGAGAGAACAGCTCCCAGTGGTGTCTTATAGATGGTGGGGATATCGTGATCCATATCTTCAGCAGGAATGGAAGGGAATTTTATCGTCTGGACAATATCTGGGGAGATGTACCTACTGAAAGATATGAGTATGAGGATTAGGTTTTATTGGAACCTCTGGTTCTTACAGTTCCTGAAACCGTAGATTCCAAAAAGCCCTGAATAAAGACCAAGACAGGACGCATTCCTTTAAAAGCAGATCATTCTCTTTATAAGGATTTGCTGTTTCCGGATCTTGGGATCACATATTTGAGTCACTGCACTCGAAAGATCCCGGAACGCGGGGAGATAACATATCGGGATATTGGATTAACAGGGGGAATATGTTCAGATGTCAACACATGAATTCCTGTCGGAAGAAAAACCGGAACTTTTCAAATCAAGATTCCATACCACTCTGGAAACAGCGTGTTACAGTAATAATGTCCAGTCCGTCATGTCCCTTATTGAGGCATACGAGCTGGCCAGATTAAGCCCTGGGACCATTGAGTTAACCGGAATGCCCATCTATCAGCCTATGGGGCAGGGGCTTCCCATACATGCTAACGTTCTTTTGTTCAATGATGGAGCAGTGGTGGGAAGATGTGCTGCAGCAAGGAAGATCCTTGGCGAACCGGATGTTATACCAGATGAATATTCGGCCAAGATCAGGGACGCAGTTTACATTTCGCGAGACAGGAAACTCTATCACACTGAAGCCATAATAGGCCTTGAAAAAGACTTTATGGTCAAGGCTCATCTCCTTATCCCCAAGGGGCACGAAAACCTCCTTTATAACTGGCTCCTTAACTTCCAATATCTCAATAATATCTACACTGAAATGTACATGGACTCGAAACTCTACCCAGAAGGGGATATATATATCTATGGTGATCCTGACTGGAAACACCCAGAACACCCTCTGGGACTGACTTTCTTTGATCCTGAACATAACTGTGCAGCCATTCTGGGCATGCGTTACTTTGGAGAATTCAAGAAGGGAACCCTAACACTTGCCTGGGGCATTGCAGTCAGAAATGGCTTTGTTTCCTGTCATGGAGGTCTTAAAAGATATAATCTGCCATCCAAGGACGATTTTGTTGTCGCAGTATTTGGACTCTCCGGATCGGGAAAATCAACCATTACCCATTCTGACCATGATGGAAATTATGATATAACGGTTCTTCATGATGACGCCTTTATAATTAACAGCAAGGAAAAATATGCCATTGCCCTTGAACCATCCTATTTCGATAAAACGGCAGATTATCCCATGGGATGTGAGGACAACAAGTTCATTCTCAGCGTTCAGAACAATGGGGCAACTAAATTGCCCGACGGGAAACTGTATCTCATAACAGAAGACGTCAGAAATGGCAATGGAAGAGCCATTAAATCCAAGCTATGGTCTCCCACACGGGTAGACCGGATTGATGAAAAAATAAATGCCATTTTCTGGTTAATGAAAGATCCTTCGATCCCTCCTGTCATAAAGATAACCTCACCGGAACTTGGCGCAGTTATGGGAGTTACTCTGGCAACAAAAAGGACTTCCGCTGAACGCCTGGCACCAGGTGTAGATCCTGATGCGCTGGTAATTGAACCCTACGCAAACCCTTTCAGGACCTATCCACTCAGGCTTGATTACGATAAGTTCAAAGATCTCCTGGATTCAGGAGTAGCCTGCTATGCCCTTAATACTGGCGAATTCATGGGGAAAAAGGTCAAAAAGGAACATACCCTTTCTATTATAGGTTCTATAGTTGAAGACACAGCTGTTTTCAGACAATGGGGAAACTTCTCATCCCTGGAGACCATAGAACTTGATGATTTCCCCATAAACATGAATGATAAAGCCTATACTGATCACCTGAAAGCACGCTTCCAGGACAGGTTAGACTTCATACTGACCAGAGAATCCCAACGGGGAGGAATAGACAGGCTCCCATCGGATGCGGCCGAATGTCTGAAAAAGGTTCTGAATGAAATAGACTGAGAGAATGATGGTGTCCATCCATTTTTCAACTGATCAGGGGAGCCCGGCAGGGCTCCCCTGATCAGTTTCCGAACAGGAAAGAGATCATCAGCTATTACAGGAAAAACCCTGTTTGTCCAGGAAGCCCTTCGGTGTATACACAGGTATTCTCCCGCCCTGAGCGCCAAGAAAATAGTGTAATTCAGGCTTTATCACAGGAATACAACCCGATGAAAAGGAAAGCGAATGCAGGTGATAGTCCTTTCCATAATATTCTTTTAACCTTACCGGAAGGGGCGTGGGGAGTATCAGTTCTGCCAGATCGGAAAGCTTGCTCAGGAAATCTCTTGTTCGACCCTTGGGGAGACCTATCTGCGGATGGAGAAGCAGGATCTCATACTGGTCCTGAAGCATTGAATCAACAACATGTATATTTACACCCTCCAGGACCAGGCTCAGGAGTTTCGCATCATTAGAAGAGGGGAACAGAATACCTGACAGCAGGACTCTTGGATCAATGATGATCCTGGGGTCAGCTATCTCTTCAAGAAGATCCATGGTTAGAAAAGCCTCCTTTGCTCCCTTAATATCTCTTCTGAAACGGCATCCACAGCAGCCGGATCATCAGGGAAGGACCGATTATCTCCCGGATCCATCGATCTTCTTTCACTACGGAGCCTTTCAAGGGCAACCTTGGCACGGGAGTGTCTTATGGTCTGGATAATATCCTCGAGATAGTTCTGCTCAAGCTCATCAATGGGAAAACAAATAGCCTTGGGACGACCTCTCGAGGTAATAATCGTCTCTGAAGGATCGTCAAGCAGAATGTTCGGGTTGTTTTTAATATCCCGGCTGGTAACGATCTTCATAGAATGACACCTCCAATGTATAAGTTTTCTTAAATTATCTGCACAAAACGAGAGATTCTCTTTGTAGATTAGCATAAAGTTAAGCGTATGGAAATGGAGGACCAGCCTGGTCGTTTGTCTATGGCGGGATAAAGGTGTAAGAAAAGAAAGGAAAAACCGGTAGGCCCTGTCAAGGCGATTAATCTGACATAGGTCTCAGAGATAGAGAGAGTTATGAAAAAACTGCATATCTTCCAGGTGAAAATTATGTTTATTGTGCTTCATAATAGGTTCCGCACTTTTCTGAGTTTCTGATATGAAATCGTGGGGTAGATAGGGAACAGAAAAACTATGTGTCTTATAATATATC
>Ga0272441_10012285_pt1 | contig 12537 bp, 10 predicted proteins | sample SSMProp6N_FD_193582 | JGI IMG/M metagenome (GOLD analysis project Ga0272441, IMG submission 193582) | Marine sediment archaeal communities from Little Sippewissett salt marsh, Falmouth, MA, United States - SSM-Prop-6N | ecosystem: Environmental > Aquatic > Marine > Wetlands > Sediment ...
CGCGGATGAATCCGTTCAGCACCAAGCTGTCGCCGGATTCCACCACACTGCCGAATATGATGGCGCGCAAGGCGGTGGCATACAGGGGATCCGCTTGCAAGTGGTTTACGTCCCGCCGCTCTTCAGGATCCATCTCCTTTTCCTGGTACACCTTAAAGTAGCCTGATATGGATAAATCAAAGCGCAATATCTCGTCCATTTCCCGTGTGGTCCTCGTTTGCCGGCTGTTGTGCATATCTCGCAGGTACATCAGGCCGATGGGGGTTTTGCCGCTGCCCTGTTTTGAAATGGTTAAGTAGACATCGTCATCAATGGCCCAGCATAGCGGGCAGATACAAACGAGCAGTATAATCAAGGGTAACTTCATAGCCTAACTCCTACAGGTTTTCAAAAGCAAAATGAATGGTCAGGCGCTCCTTTTTGTAACTGGGCGGCAACGGCGGAAAGGGGGACGCATTTTCAATGGCCCGCATGGCCGCCCGGTCAAAATCATAAAACCCGGAGCTGCGTTCCAACCGCAGGCGTATCACTTTACCGCTGCGGTTTACCTGAAAATACAGAATACAGCGTAATGTGAAGGGCCGTTCACTCACCTGCCAATTGCGGTAGACCTTGTCCCGCATGAGCCCCAGGTAGTAATTGGAGGTAAACTCCTTTTCCTCCACCATGATAGGCGTTTTTCGCTCGGCGGGCGTTTGTTGCCGCCGCTTCTCCGGCAAGGGTTTACGTGTATTTTCCTGCAAAACGGGCTTGGGATTGACCACATGGGCGTCCTTTACTTTCTTTTTGTCCGGCCGCTTGAACCGTTTGGGCTTTGCTTTCGGTTTGCTTTTTTCGGGCGGTTTTTTCGTCTTTTCTTTTACCTCCACATCCAGCCGCGGCTTGCGGACAAGGCTTGCTTTCATAAAGCGCTTGGGAGTAGCAGGCTCCACGGCTTTGGCCGGTGCAAGCACAAAGATAAGCACGCACACATGCAGCACAAAGGACAGCACAAATCCGATTTTCATTTTGTCTTTTCTTCTATCACCAGACCCACCTGGGGAACACCGGCAGCGCGTATGGCGTCCATGACCTCAATGACAAAGCCATAGGCAATAGCAGCGTCCGCTTCGATAAAAACGCGCTGCTGGCGGTTTTCGAACAAGCGCCGCTCGATTTCCTTGCCAATGGATGTGACATAATAGGCTTTTTTGTCAATATAGAGCACCTTGTCCTTGGTTATTGTGACAATAATGGACTTCACCGGTTCCTTTATGGACTGTGATGCTTTGGGGAGATTAACATCCAGCCTGCTCTGCAGCAGGGGCGCTGTAATGATAAACATAAGCAACAGGGTAAGCGAAACATCCACCAAAGGGGTAACATTGATTTCACTTAAGGGTTTACGCTCCAGTTTGGGATTAGCGTACATGCTTGATGCGTTCCGTTAAATACTCCTTGCTCACAAACAAGAACCGTTCCACCAGGCCCTGCACCTGTGCGTTAAACGCAAGCATTTCGTTCTGCAGAACGCGAATGGTGTTGACCAGATAATTGTAACTTATCACCGCGGGTATGGCGGTAAACAGGCCCGCCGCGGTGGTGATCAGCGCCTGGGCCAATCCAGGGGCCACGGCGCCGATGGAAGTGGCGCCTTTTAAGCCCAATGCTTGGAACGCGCTCATCAGTCCCCAGACAGTGCCGAAGAGACCCAAGAAGGGCGCCACGCTACCGGCTGTGGCCAGGAAACCGATGGCGCGCTCGAAGGAACCGAGGATTTCGGCAATTTCCGCCTGCGCGGCTCGCTGAAAGGCATTGGAGTAAAACACCATGTCCTGGAACACCCGTTTGTCCCGTTTTACTTTTAGCTGATCTTTGATCTCCAGTAAGCCCTTTAAGGATGAGCGAGCCAGGATGTTGCCCCTGGTGCGTGAAAAAATGGCAATAAGGTCTCCGGGATTCTTATGGCGCATTTTGGCCTGAAACAAGCGTTTGAACTTCTTAATTTTGCGCTTGTTGATGGCAAATACCAGGAACTTCTGAATAAAAATCCCCCAACTGAATATGGATATGAGCAACAGAATCAGCAGGATAATCTTGGACACCCTGCCTGTCTGATAAATCAGCGTAAACACCGCGGAATCTATGTTCAGGTCAATGGTGTGCGCGCCCTCCACGAGCATGAGAGGTATGTGTATCATCTGTCTTCTGCCTTTTTCTTTAGTCTCTTTATACAGAAAGCGTATTTATTTGCAAACATTTTATGGCGCGCATAAAATGGCCTAAATCAAAAAGGGGACTCCCTGGTGCGCAGCTTTTTCTCCTCGTTACTCTCGCGCTTTTCAGCCCATTGCGACTACCTGGACATCCGCCACCAATACATAGAAACACTTACCATCGCCTGCCGGGACGGCCGGCCGCGGGTACGCACGCATTTAGAGCGGGGTGTAGCCGCGCGCGCGCTTTACAAGGGCGGCTGGGGCTTCGCCAGGTGCAGTGATCCCGCATACACCGCTTCCTGCGTGGACGCAGCTATCCGCCAGGCGCGCCTGTTGCAAGGCGCGCCCTGCCGATTGGCTCCTGTTCCCGTATTGGATGTGGAACACCTGCTTGCCGCGGAATCAGACCCCCGCCAAGCACCATTGGCGGAAAAAGTATCCCTGCTGCAGCGCTACGCCGACATGGCCGGGCGCTATGCAGGCAGCGGAGTCGGCTCCGCACTGCATTACCATGAGCGGGTGGTTTTATCCTTATTCATGGATACAGCGGGCAGCTTTGTGTACCAGGAAATACCCGACATTTCAGGCGCGCTGTGCGCCCATGCCCGCAGGGGCGCGAATCGTCAGTCCGCGAGCGTGAGTTTTGGCTCTGCCGCTTCATGGGAGGTGGTATACGGTCACGACCGGGAATGGCTGGACGCCGTCCGCTTGGCGCGCAGCCTGGTAGACGCGCCGGTGGCCGGTAAGGGCAGCCTGCCGGTGATACTGGCGGCTGACGCGGCGGCTGTATTGCTGTTTCAGGTGGTTTCCGCCCTGCTGCACCGCTGCCGGGCGGGCGCATCCCTGGGCGACGCCGTCCCGGACGTGCCGGGCGCCAGGGAGCTGCACATATACGATTCCGCGCTGGAACCAAGCACCCGGGGCTTTGAACCTTACGACGCCGAGGGCGTGGGCAACCGGCCGCTTACCCTGCTTAAGGACGGTCGCTGGCGCAATTGCCTGCATACCCGTGAAAGCGCGGCGCGCTCCGCTGTGCCGCCTGCCGGCCACGCCCGGGCGTTCTCCTACAAACACCGGCCCCGTCCCTGCCTGCACGCGCTGCGTGTGACCCCCGGCAACGCGACGTTGCCGGACATTCTGGCCGGTGTCACACAGGGGATGTATGCCTTTAACCCCAGGTACGCGGCATGCGACGGCCGGACCTATACTTTAAGCGCCAGCGGGTACAGGGTGCACCGGGGCAGGCTGGAGCGTCTGGTTAGGGATCTCAGGTTGCACGGCAGCGTCAGCGCGCTGCTGCAGCATATCGACGGCATCGCCGATGCGCCGGAAATCGTGGAAACCCCTCTATGGCGCGCAGGTGGTGCGCCGGGCGGCATGGCACAATCCAGCACAAGCCCCGCCATGCGCATAAGCAGAGCAGAAGCAGGAGGCAAATAAATGAAACGCTTTTCAGAAGTCGCGGCTGAACGCAAAGCCCGGCAGTGGGACCTTTTCCAATTAAACCGCACCGTGCGGGCGGTTACCATTGTGAACAACACGTTGCAGGAACTCACGGATCAACAGGAAGAGGGCATAGCCGTCCGGGTCGTCAAAAAGGAGCGCCTGGGGTTTTCCAGTGCGTCCGCCTTTGACGACAAATACACCTGCCTCGACAATGCCCTGGCGGCGGCCGAATACGGCGAAAAAACCCGGCTGCAAATGCCGGCAGCCTCCATGGACCGCGGAAACGGCGTGTATGAAGGGCGGATGGCTGTGTCTCTCGAGGAAATGGTGGAACAGGGCAGCGCCTTGGCCGCCAGGCTCACGCAAGCGGGCAAGGGCTATCTTGTTTCCGTGCGCATCGGAACCTCAGAGGAAGAAACCAGGGTGTACAACTCCGCCGGCCTGCATTCCGCGCTCCGCTGCGGCCGCTTCCATTGCCAGGCCGGATGCCAGCTCGCGGACCGGCCGCTGGTGGGCCGCCACCTTGGCTTGTGGTCAACCGGGCCGGACCGGTTGAGCGAGGAGCGCTTAGACAACCTGCTGACAGACATAGGTATTTTAGAAAAGGCCGTGCCTGCGGCAAAGGGCGTTTACCAGGTCTTGTTCACCCCCAACGCCGTTATGGACCTGCTGTTCGTTCTTTGCCAGGGCCTCGCGGGCACACCCATCGCAGAGGGCACATCCCCCTTAACGGGGCGGCTGTCGGAGCCGGTCTTTTCTCCGCACATCAGCATACAATCCAATCCAGGCAAAAAAGCCGGCAGTTTCGCCGCCCCTTTTGACGATGAGGGCTCACCCGGCCGGACGGTGGACCTAATACGACAGGGCGTATTCGAGGACTATCTCCTGGACCTGCATAGCGCCGGCGAGCTGCAGCGAGGCGGCAACGGTCATGGCAGGCGCGTGCGCTGTCTTAAGGGTGTGCGCAGTCATGCCGCTCCCCCGCGGCCCCTGCCCGTTCACCTGGACCTGGCGCCTGGAACCGAGCCCTACAGAGACCTGACTGCAGGCATGCACACAGGCGTGGTAATCGACCATGTGCATGGATGGCTGCTGGGCGCTATGCCGGCCGGCGAATTCTCAGGCACTATCCATGGGGGCATGGTGATACGCCGGGGCCGGCCGCAAGGCCGGACGGACGGGCTGCAGTTGCGAGGAAACGTCTACACACTGCTCCAGGACCATGTGATCGCCTTGTCCCGGGAGCGGCACACTGCTTTCAGCCTGGGAGTGCACGGGCGGATACCCTATATGCTGTGCCGGGACGTGGTGCTGTACTAAGACGCGCGGCCGGCCCGCTACAGGGGGTATATGAGCGTAGCGCCGGGAGCTACGGTATCGCCCACATTGTTGATGGCCTTTAATATGGGACAGGGCACTCCCAAGGCGCGGGCGATTTCCGTTGTTTTCATCTTTTTTTCGCTCGTGAACCTGCCCCATTGCAAATGCAAGCGCCCTGGGACTTCCGTAAGGGCGCCGGCATCGCGTGTAAGCAGAACAGGAAATCCCTGTGCCGCGGGCGGAATGATGTCCCGCTTGATCGCGGGATTTAAGGCCAGAAACTCCTCCCTGCTGTGCCGGAGAAAAGGCAACAGGTGCTTGACCCGAATGGAAAAAGGCACTGTCTGCCATAAATAGCTGGATACGGACGGAAAGCGCCGCCAATCCACATGGTCCAGCAGGCAGACAAAGGCGGCCACGTAATTGCGGGTTTCGCGGGGCAGCAGCGGGGACTGCAGAATGACCCCCATGTCCGTGGTGCCTGCCTGGTCTATGACGCGCTGCAACCGGCCTTCACCGCAGTTGTACGCCGCTAAGGCAAGCTCATAACTGCCGAACGTGGCATACAAGTAACGCAGGTAACGCGCGGCGGCGTAGCAGGAGGCAATCGGATCCAAGCGCTGGTCCACCCACAGGTTGATCATCAACCCGTACTGCCTGGCGGTGGGCGCTAAGAACTGCCACATGCCTAAGGCCCCCTTCGGGCTGCGCGCAGTGACATGAAAACCACTTTCAACCGCGGGCAGCAAGGCCAGTTCCTGCGGCAACCCGTGGGCGTTCATGATGCTGCGGAACCAGGGGACATATTCCCCGCCCATAAGATACAGCGTGTCAATGTAATTGGTGTTAAACGTAACGGCATCCGCAGGCTTAAAAGCAAAGGGGCTGGACCCCGGCCCATCCTCCCGGGGCGGCACAATCAGGGACCTGCCCTTGGATGACAAGCGCATTTTGAAGTTTAACGCCATGGCCATATCCAGCAAGCGCCCGTACTGTTCCGGATGGTCTGCTTTGGCCTCTGTGAGCAGCAGCAGGGCGTGATATACCCTTTCAGAAGCCAATGCGTACAGGCCCTGTTCTGCGTATACATCCGCCTCAGCCAGCAGTGACTGAATGCGCGCCTGTGGATGCGCGGACGGTCGGGATAGCCGCCCCGGATCTCCGCCCGTGTACCGGGCGCTGCAGTTCACCAGGCAGAGGCTGCTAATACACAGCAGGATGAAAAAACAGCTTTTCATATTGCACCCGTTTACGCAACACGCCGCCTTCCAGTTCATAACCGGCAAAAACACCGTCGCAGCGTGGTTTTTTTCCGCTCACCACCTCAATCATAGCGCCAATATCGTAGCCCAGCAAAAAATATTTGTCAGGTACGGCGTTAGCGCCAAAACGGCTTTTTACCCGCTTGGTGACGGGAATATGCCATACCAGTTGGTTGTAGCGGAACCATTTCAACCGGCTGTGGTATCCGCTCATATCGTTTAATACCACCACCCGCTCCATGGCGGGCAAGTCTTTCATGTTCAACGCATTGAGCAGGATATAGGCCTGTTCCGGTCCTGCCGAGACAATCAGGGTACGTATATCCTTGAGCAGCCACTCCATCACGGGCAACCGGTCCGCACCGGCAAAATGCACCCCCGGCAAGCCGGCCAGGATAACCTGCTTATCATCACTGTGCTGCGCCGTGACGAGCGTGGTATCCGCACGCAGGCCGGGAAAGGCGTCCCTAAGGGAGGCCATGCGTTCGGCCAGCGATACCACGGGGGACAACGCCTGCTCCCCGCCGGCCGGCCCATGCAGGTAAAACACCCGGCTGTCCTGAGCATACACGTTACGTCCGCAGGCAATGATATAATCAACCCCCTCCCCCGTAGTCACCAGGGAATAAGGAGCGTGCATGCCCTGACGGGCGTAGGCGGCCAGCCCATCCTGCAGATGTTCGCTGTTGTCCATGCCGCAGTCCACCCAAACCGTGAGTTGGGTATTGCGCATCTGCCGCAGGGTACGCGCCGCATAGGTTCGGGACACATAGCCGCGGGCGCGCAGTTTCTGCAAAAACACGGTTAACAGTTGGTAGCGCCGGCTATCCTTCAGCAGCCGGACGGTACGGTTCACTATCACGTTGCGCAGGGATTTGTCCATGTGACGCTGCAGGGACATCCTGCGCAACAGGTTGATGTCCATAACGTCCGCGAGCCATGGTTTGATGGGATACTCCTGCAACAGGTAAACCAGGCGCTGCACATCCTTTGCTTTTAGGTACATGTCAAACAGGGCCCGCAGGTAGCGCGTCTTCTCCCGCCGGCTTAAACGATTGGGATTGATGCGGTTAAAGGCCGCCGCCGCCCGGTTGTACTGCTGCTTTTGCAACAGAAAGAGGCCCAGATACAAGGGAAACACCTGTTCCCTGTCCGCGAGCCGCTCCATGTGGCTGATGAAATCAACGGGAAAGCAAAAATACAGCAAGGCCAGCACCCGCCTGTCTCCGGCAAGCCGGGCCGGCCAGTCCGGCGCCGCCGGGCACGCGCCGTCCACGCGTCGGTAAAAGGCGATAAATTGTTTGTTAAGGCGAAACTCGGCCTGGGAGATAGCCCCCTGCTGCCGCTGCTTGCTGTTCCAACTCACTGCGTTGTCATATTGTTCCATGTACAGCAGGTAGTACAGTTGGTTGGTGCTTGCTAAGGCGGGAAGGGCCACAATCAGCAGGAGGAGGCACCCTCCTTTCATCGAAAAACTTTGCCGTGATAGGTGATGGTCAGCGTTTCGGCAATATCGTTGGCCCCGGCTTGGATGGTAAACCGGCCAAAGAAGTCTTCCTGTACCGTATTGACCTGCAAGCGGACGGCTATGGCGGCCATATTGTCTGAAATTTCCAGAATTTCGAATGTCAGGCGCCCGGAGGGATCGCTCATTTCTCCGATGGTCAGGGTGTATCCCTTGGGCGCGCGCAGAACCAGTTGTTTTTCGATTGCTTCGTCCTGGTGCTTGATGATGTCCACGGAGCGAAAGGGAATGTCCCATTGATCAGGGGTAATGTAGCCCACAAACCGGGCCAGCAGATCAATGGTAATGCGCTCAAACGCCTTGTTTCCCGTGGGCAGGCTGATGGTACCGAAAATGCGGCCCTTTTCCTGTGCCAGCAGCGTAACGGTCACGGCTTTGCGAAACGGGGAGATAGAACGGATCGTTACGGACTCAATCACCCCTCTGTTCGGCGTCTCAATGTCCCAGGTCGCCTCTTGCAATGTAAAGGGGGAGCGATCATTGGACTCCACGTAGAGCGTTTTGGTTACTTTTTGACCCACTACCGCCTTGTTTACGACCAGTTGGGGAGGTGAGACCATGTAGTAGGGCTTCACTTGGGCCTGTAAGGGAATGGCCATGAGAATCGGCTTCTCTTTCGGGGTATCGGCAAGCAGGTAGCGGATGTGCAGTGCTTTCTGATAGGTACCGAGTACTACACGGGGCAGGAAGCGGACTTCCACTGTCATGTCCCGCTGCAGTTCCAGGGGAAACTCCGCGCTTGCCGACACTTCCACCTCCCGGCTGTCACAGGAAATGTCAACCAGGGTAACGGTGTCTTCGTGACCGTCCTCGGTAAGGCGCAGCACCAGGTTTTGTGTTTTGAGCTGCCCCTGGTAGACCATGCCGAAATCAATGGCTTCAGGCACTACGCTAAAGGGCAGACACCAAGCCGTGGCACCGAGCATCATGGTCAGGAAAAAAGCTGGCAAACGCATGATGTTACTATAGGAACGACGCGCTTTACAGTCAATATTATTTTATTGCACTACCACGGGCGTCTGTCTACAATAGAGAGTAATTCAATCGCAGGGGAGATTTGTATGGAACTCTATATCGAAAGAGCCAGCCTGCTGAAGGCTTTAGAAAAAATAGACGGTATTATTGATGTAAAACGCGTCTTGCCCATCCTGACCAATACGTATTTCAAGGCGCAGGAGAACCGCATTACCCTCTATGCCACGGATCTCAACCTATCGGTCATCACCGAGACACCGGCCGAGGTCACCGTGCCGGGGGAAACGGTCATCCCCGCCAAACCCTTCTATCAGCTCATTAAAGAGCTTGAGGACGGCAAGCTGCATCTTTTGTACGACGGCAAGAGCAACCGCATGAACATCCGCATCGGCAAGTACAGCGGCCACATTGCCTGCCTTTCCCCTGAGGATTTTCCCAATATCCCAAACTATCAATTTCCCCAAACCGTTGAATTTCATACGTCCCTGCTGATTGACATATACAAAAAGATAAAATTTTCCATCTCGGATGTGAAACAAAAGTTCGGCTTATCGGGCATCCTCTTTCATTTCAAGGAGAAATCCGTTTCCTGCGTAACCACTGACCGCCACAGGCTGTCTTTCGGCGAATTTTACCTGCCGAAATACTCTCCGGACTTCCAGTACAAGCAAGTGGTTCTCTCACGCAAATGCCTGGATGAGTTTAATAAAATGTTTTCCGCTGAAGACAACATCATTGCCTATGCGTCGGATAAAAACCTCACCTTTGCTCAGGAAAACAACATCCTGATCACCAAATTCCTGGACGAGGAGTTTCCGGATTACAGTGTGCTGATCCCCAAAGAGTTTCATAAGGTATATCAGGTAGACCGTAAGGAACTGATTCTAGCGCTCAAGCGCGTGGTGGTACTCTCCAATGAGATCACCCGCGGCATTATCATGGACTTCAAGGGTAAAACGCTGACTGTGCGCTCCACGGAATCCGAGCTGGGCAAGGCGGAAGCCACCCTGGACGTAGCACCCGACCTGGGCAGCTACAGTATCTGCTTTAACGCCCGCTACATTCTGGATGTTCTGGACGTGTTGACCGAAGACACGGTGGAATTCTGCTTCAAAGAAGATAACGAGGAAGCAGCCGTTCTGCGCGACAAGGAGCGCTATCCCTTTATCTACGTTGTCATGCCCATAAGCTGACGCTTCCCCGCGGACATGGCGGCGTATCAATGGCCCGGCCGGGCAGGGGGGTGCCTGCCGTTTGCGGCTTGCGCACCTTTACCGGCACAACCGGAAACATGTACGTAAAGCAACTGGAATGGCATCATTTTAGAAGCCTCACCTCAGGCAAATTGGCCTTCACCCAGCCCATGGTGTTGGTTACGGGCGACAACGCCCAGGGGAAAACCAACCTGTTAGAAGCCGTTTATTTTGCTTTAAACGGCATCAGTTTCCGCGGCGCGAAAAACGAACATATGCTGCAGCAGGGCCAACGCGCGCTGTATGTGAAAGCAGCGATTCGCGCTAAAGCGGGGTGCCGCCACAGCGTGGTGTCCTACAGCAAGGGGAAAAAACGGGCCCTCATAGACGACCGCCTGGTGCCCACTATTTCCCGGTTTAGGGCGTCCTTTTCCTGCCTGGCTTTTTCCTATCACCAATTGCAGCAATTTTTGCGGGCACCGGCCTGGCGCAGGCGCATACTGGACACCCTGGTGCTGGCGCTTGCGCCGGATTGTTTCGCGGACATGGCCCGTTACCGCCATGTGGTGAAAAGCCGGAACCGGCTGCTGCAAGGACCATGCTGCTCCCATGACATGCTGGCGGTGTACACCCGGGATTTGGTACGCTTGGCGGCACGCATCACCAGCAAGCGCCTTGCCTTTCTGGCAGACTGCCAACAGGCTTTGGAGGACCTGCTGGACGCCTTCCCTGTTCTGCAGGGCCTGCAGGCGCGTTTACTTTTGCGCAACCGCCCGGCGGACAACTGTTTTGATACCCTGGTTGATTGCTTTACCCGCATAAGCCAACGGGCCCTGCCCAAGGACCGCGCGCTGGGCTTTACCACCTGGGGGACAGCCTACCAGGATTTCTCGTTTTTCCTTGCTAACCGCCCCTTGCTGGGGTATGCTTCCAGGGGTCAGACAAAGTTGTCCATCATACTACTGACATTGGCTGCAGCCACGCTACTGTATAAAAAAAATGGCGAATACCCTGTGCTCATATGTGACGATTTGGCCAGTGAAATGAGTCCGCAAAATACGGCAGCGCTTGTTTCGTTGCTGGCAAAAAGGCCGCAGGTGTTTATCGCGGACTTGTCGCAGACACTGTGCCCGCCGCAGTCGATGATTGTGCGTATGTGCAACGGCAATCCCTGCATAGAAAGGAAGTAATGCCATGATACGATGCAAGGCCTGTGGGTTTATTGTTTCTAACAATTACGAAGGCAACCTCTGCCCCAATTGCGGTCTTGAAGAATTGGCAAAGGTATATTCAGCGGACTCGATTAAAATCCTTGAGGGCCTGGAGGCGGTGCGCAAGCGCCCGGCCATGTATATCGGCAGCACCTCTACGGAAGGACTGCATCATCTGGTCTATGAGATTGTCGACAACAGTATCGACGAAGCCATGGCCGGCTTTTGCAACCATATCGCCCTTACCCTGTATATCGACAATTCCATCCGCGTAGAAGACAACGGCCGGGGGATCCCCGTGGATGTGCATCCTGAAGCCGGGATATCAGCCGCTACGCTGGTGCTTACCAAGCTGCACGCCGGCGGGAAATTCGACAAGTCCGCCTATAAGGTATCCGGTGGCCTGCATGGTGTGGGACTGTCCGTGGTGAACGCCCTGTCCGAGTGGCTGGAGGTGGAAATCAAGAACAAAAAACACGTCTATCGCCAAAGCTTCACCAAGGGAGTCCCGGACGAAGACATCCACATTACCGGAAAAACACGCAAATCCGGCACAATCATTACCTTTAAGCCCGATCCGGACACCTTTGAAACATCCGCGTTCTCTTACGAAGTACTGGCCAAGCGCATGCGCGAGCTGAGTTTTCTGAATCCCGGCATTCGCATTGACATTTCCGACGAACGGGAGGAACGGTCCAACCAGTTCTACTACGAAGGCGGGATTAAGAGCTTTGTAGAATACATTAATCGGAACAAGCACCCCCTGTACGCCCCGCCCATCTACCTGAAAGACGAAAAAGACAACGTGGTGGTGGAGTTGGCCATTCAGCACAACGCCGGATACAACGAAAACCTGCTCTCCTACGTGAACAACATCCACACGCGCGAAGGCGGCACGCACCTGTCCGGCTTTCGCCGGGCCTTTACCCGTGTGTTCAACACCTACCTGGAGAAAGAGGCCAAAAACCAAAAAATCAAACTCACGGGCGACGACCTGCGCGAGGGAGCGAATGTCATCCTCAGCCTCAAGGTGCCTGACCCCCAGTTTGAGGGTCAAACCAAAATGAAGCTGGGCAACAGCGAAGTGGCCGGCATCGTGGAGTCCATCGTGTACAACCACCTCAGCGACATTCTCGAGCGCACTCCCCACATTTCCCGGTCCATCTTAGACAAGGCCATTACGGCCGCCCGCGCCCGCATAGCCGCCAAAGCCGCCCGGGATCTGACGCGGCGGAAAAGCGTGCTCGAGGGATCCGGCCTGCCCGGCAAGCTCAGCGATTGTTCGGAGAAAGATCCCGCCAAGGCCGAGCTGTTTATCGTTGAGGGTGATTCAGCCGGCGGCTCGGCCAAACAAGGCAGGGACCGCAAATACCAGGCTATCTTGCTATTGCGCGGCAAGGTGCTGAA
>Ga0272441_10012286_pt1 | contig 12536 bp, 13 predicted proteins | sample SSMProp6N_FD_193582 | JGI IMG/M metagenome (GOLD analysis project Ga0272441, IMG submission 193582) | Marine sediment archaeal communities from Little Sippewissett salt marsh, Falmouth, MA, United States - SSM-Prop-6N | ecosystem: Environmental > Aquatic > Marine > Wetlands > Sediment ...
CAAGGGACAACTTTGCTGAAGCATCGTTCCTGGTACGATGGCGATTCACAGCCGTGGAGTGTGATTATGTGGGCGATATGTCGTGTTCCCGTCCGCGGCGAGTTGACACCGGTCGCGCAATCCCCTATACTCGCGTACCATGCAGGACAGTGACCCCCGACAGATGTGCCACATCCCCTCACCGGCAGAAGAAATCACCAGTCTGAGAAAGCGCTGGCGCCATGGTATTGTGCCGGAAGCGGCCCCCATCCTCTACGAAGGAGGGGGACGGGCGGTACTGCTGCTTCATGGATTTACCGGGTCACCCCGTGAATTCGGGACGCTGGCAGCGGCCCTCCACAAAGGGGGTTTTACCGTCTATGCGCCGCTCCTCCCCGGACACGGTACCGATCCCGATGATCTGCGAAGAACAAGGGCCGATGAATGGATCGCTGCCGCCGTCGGTGCCTTCGATGGACTGTCCCGGCGGGGGATGTCTGTATCGGTGACGGGCTTTTCCATGGGGGGCACGCTGGCCATGTATCTCGCCGCAACGCGGGAGGTGGAGCAATTGCTCCTGCTGGCCCCCTTTGTGCGGATCTACCGGCCCCCCGGGGCATGGCTGTCTCCCGAAGTAAAGGCACGGACCGTGGGGCGCCTGGCGCGCTACTACCGCAAGGACCGCATCGGCGGTATCAATGACTCGTCGGCACTGAAGGATCATTTTGCCTATTATAACATTTCCCTTAAGGCCCTGCGGGAGGCCCTGAAGAATGTCGGAACAGTGAAAAAACTGATGAAGGACATCACGGCTCCCACCCTGATACTGCATTCCAGAGGGGATGAGACCGTCGATTGGAGGGGATCGGAAGCAATCATCGAAGGGATCTCGTCGCCATCGAAGCGGATTGTCTGGTTCGAACGGTCAAACCATATCCTGACCCTCGATCACGACAGGGATGCAGTGATGGACTGCTGCCTCGCATTCCTGAACGAGCCGATTATCCGGAATCGAGTACCTCGCGGACCGTCCGGGACAGGAGTTCCATCCTGAAGGGTTTCTGGAGAAAACTCCGGCAGCCCCGATCCATAATCTGCAGGGCGGCTCCGCTGATACTGTAGCCGCTGGCCAGGATGACCTTGATCCCGGGCTCGACCATCCTGAGCGTGTCAAAGGTTTCGCGGCCGCTCATTCCCGGCATGATCATATCGAGAATGACGAGGTTGATATTGTTCCGGTGTTCCTTGTATGTCTCAACGGCCTCACTGCCACTGGTCGCGGTCAACACTTCATATCCGAGTCGTTCCAGCATTTCCCTGTTTACATTGATAATCGTTGTTTCATCGTCGACCAGCAAGATGGTTTCCTTTCCCGTCAGCATCTTCTCCGAATCTCCTTTCGTCGGTGATATGTCCCTCGTTGATGCGGGAAGATAGATGGTGAATATTGTCCCAAATCCCTGTTCACTGTGGGCGGTAATAATGCCCCCGTGTCCCTTGATGATACCGTAGGCAGACGCAAGGCCCAGTCCCGTTCCCCGTCCCATTTCCTTTGTGGTAAAAAAGGGTTCAAATATCCGTTTCATTGTCTCTTTATCCATGCCCGAACCGGTGTCTGTTACCGATACCTTGGCGTATGGTCCCGGTAAGACATCGTGTTGCGCCGCATAGGAGGCGTCAAGATCGACAGCCTCCGTCTCCAGGTACAGTTCTCCCCCCTCGGGCATGGATTGAAAGGCATTGACATAGAGATTGAAAAGGACCTGTTGAATCTGACCTCGATCGACGTCGACAAGACAGGGATGACCGGCATATCGTCCGTGTATGCTGATCTCTTTTCGGACACTGCCGAACATCTCTGCCGTTTCTTTGACAATCGTGTTGAGGTCGGCGGTTCTCACTTCATATTTCCCGTTTCGGGCAAAGCCCAGCAACTGCCTCGTCAGATTGGATCCGATTTTGATCTGTTCTTCGATGTGTGTCAGTTTTTCGCAATGGGGGTGACCTTCGTCGAGATCGGCAAGTATGAGCGATGTATATCCCTGGATGCCCATGAGAAGATTGTTGAAATTATGAGCTATACCGGCCGCCAGGGTCCCCACCGACTCCATCTTCTGGGCCTCCATGAGGTGGGCCTCCAGCTTTTTTCGATCCGATATATCCCTGAATATTCCCAGGGTACCGATGACCTCGTTCCTCTCGTCGGTGACGAGTGAAAAGGAGCCGCTGATGTCGATCAGGGTCCCGTCCTTTCCTTTCATGGTCAGCTCATAATCCCGCAGTTTATTGTTCTCGGTCAGTTTCTTCATTATCTGTATGGCGTCCCGCTTGCCCTTGCCGTATAAGCGGTAGGCCTTGGCGCCCTTCAGCTCATCCTGATTATGACCGGTGACATTTCTGATTGAAGGCGATGAATAGATAATGTTTCCGTGGAGATCTGCCCTGATGATAACATCCGCGGAGCTGTCCAGGATACTCTGGAGAAAGTTTCTCGTCTGAACGAGTTTTCTGTTCTGGCGCTGAAGCTTGAGCTCACTCTCCAGCAGTGCCATCTGGGTACGATTTCGTTCAGTCATGTTCCTGATGATAACGATACTTCTGTCTTCAAGAAAGGGAACAAACCTGGCCTCACAGACATAGACGATCCCATTGATCACAATGGAAAATTCCAGGCTGACGCTTGCCTTTGTTATCTTCATCCGTTCATAGGCGTCCTGAAGGGGTGCCTTTGCCTGATACCGGAACATGGCATAAACCGGTTTGCCGATGATTTTTTCGGAATGTGAAAAAAGGTCATTGATCCGGCCTGTTTTGATACCGAGGACGGTGCCCTCGGTATCGAGTGTCAGGAGATGATCGGGCAGCGCCTGGAGGAGAGCCCGCATCTCGGCGTTTGTCTCCAGCATTTCCTGTGAACTCACTTCAAGTGTGCGCTCCAGCATCTCGCGGTCCGTCTCAAAATCCCGGTATGTGTTGTCAATCGATTCTATGAAGGTCTTCATGGCAATCGATTCTACGAAGTCTCTCATCGCATCGGGAACATGTTCAAACCCCCCGAAAAACTTCTTCACCTGCCGTTCGAGTAGACTGTGTCTCTTTGTCATAATCTATCGTTCCTGAAAGGCTGTAATCGTCATGGTCTGATTATGCAACCCGCATGGCCCCCCGTGGGACAGTGGTGCAATTTCTCCATAGGAATAAAAACCGGCGAGAACGGTGTGTTCTCCCAGTGCCCCCTGAACGCCTTCAATCTCTTCTTCCACCCGCTGTTTGAGAACCATCCTTCTCCCCAGGCAGCTGATGAGAATGGCCAGATCGGGTGATTTTCCTCCCAGCAATGTACCGCACTCCTCTGCCGCTTCGACGGCGCCATCGATCAAACGGCCCACATTGGCCTTCATGAACCGGGCACACGCACCCTCCGGTACGTCGCCCGCGAAGGTCATGCTGCGGTCATGTTCATCAAGTGACAGGATCGTCCTGACCTGCTGTGTTTCACCGTTTTTATATCGAACACTGAGGGGGAAGAGGAGTCCCGTTGCCGGCAGGTCGTCTGCATGTCTCCCCAGATATCTCTTGTACAGTTCAAGAGCGGATTTTCCATCCAGTTCATAGAGGATATTTCCCCGAGAGCGAGTCACCAGTCTTTCGGGACCAAAGGGGTCCCACCCACCCCGGGAACCGTATCCAATGTCGATGTTGTCACCATAAAATCCTGCAATGACGACGCGATTCCTTTCGGGAAGACCGTCGCAGATCACCAGCGTCTCACTGAATCTGTCGTCGTCACCGGACAGCCCCCCCGTGATGGACACACCGTTCGTCAGATGCTTTGCCAATCCCGCGGTGAGGGCACTGCCGTTTGCCGTGAGGCCGTCCGATAGTACCAGGACGTGACGAAGACCCTCTGTCTCGATGGACCGTGCCAGGTCTTTTCCTGCCTCGAAACTCTTTTCTCTTTTCTTGATTGTAGCGTGTGCCACCGTGACCGGTGTATGGGTGAAATGGATTGCAGTGGTTATGATGGAATGATCGAGAACCTCTGTGCCGTATATCTCGCCTGCCGTCGAACACCCGATAATGTGGGACTCCGGATAGAGGGACCGGATGTCCCGATAACGGGTCCTGTCTCTAAGGAGTGCAGTATCACCGAAAACAAACACCAACTGCGGTGGGTCCGCAAACCCCGTCGGTGTGCCGGGAATCCATCCCTCTTTTTCTGTCCATCTCTTCTGTTCTATGTTCATGCGAAAGCCCCCTGTGTAGCCTTCCATGGCCATATTTCAGAACTGATTAATGAACATTTCCCAGTATGGTACCGCTCTCTTTGCTATCACGCATGTCTCATAGATAACACAGCGTGCAGCAACTGCCAGTCTCAGACGGAACAACGAACGCTCCTACAATGTAAAACTGAAACTCCCTGCCCGCGTCAGGTAGAAAAGTAAAAGGTGGAAAATATACAGACGATGTGGGACACTAGCCAGCATCAATTACATAACTACCTTAATATAAGATAAAATTAAGAACAAGCAAAAAATAAATGGGGGTGTACATGATGTTTAATATCGGAATCCTGGGAACGGGGGGTATTGCGACCAACAGCCTGGCGCCGGCCGTGGCCGGTGCCCGTAATGCACGAATCTGGAGTGTTCTGAGCAGGGATCTGTCACGGGGAGAACAGTTCGCAAAACGGATTAATGCACAGGCACCGCGTCCCGTCTTCACTGACCTCGACGACATGCTTGCCGATAACGAACTCGACGGTGTCATTATCGCGACACCCGATAAATTGCACGCCCGTCAGGCCATCATGGCGCTCAGTGCAGGCAAGCACGTGCTTGTCGAGAAGCCCATGGCTACCGACATCGAGTCGGCGTCGGCCATGGTCACGGCGGCACGGGAGGCAGAGCGGTGCCTGGCCGTGGCCTATCACCTGCGGTGGCACGCCGGGCACCGCCTCATGCGTGATCGGATTCGACAGGGAGAGATCGGCAGGCTCCGTCACATGCGCGTTCTGTGGAGTTCCAGGGCACCCGACGGCGACAACTGGCGTGCCGCTTCTGACGTGGGTCGGTGGTGGAGCATGGCAGCCGTGGGGACCCACTGCCTCGATCTCATACGCTGGTTCATGGGTGAGACATGCGGTGAGATTAAATCGGTGAAATCGATGATAGCATCGACGGTTTGGAAGGTCCCTCATGACGAAACGGCACTGATTTCCCTCGCCTTCGAGTCGGGTGCCACTGCGGAGATGTGTTCCTCTGTCCTCTTTACTGCACCCCATCGCGTCGAGATTTATGGCGATGAAGGCTATGTCATTGGTGAAAACACACTGGGACGCGACGGCGCGGGAACAATTGTTACCAAAGAGGGTGCGGTGGCCTTTCCCGTCACCGACCCCTTTACCGGAGAGATCACGAATTTTATCGAAGCGGCATCACGGGGTATAGCGCCCGAAGTGGACGGCAGGGAGGGGGCACGCAATGTCGAGATCCTTACCACCGCGGCCCGGGAGAGCGGGCTCGCCTACTATGGCGGGTGAGGGATCGTGACGAGAGAGCCGATGTCTGTGAATCGAAGGATAATCCAATCACCCTCCACGGGGATGAGGGCCGTCGTCTATCCCGCCCGGAAGGGCGGGGGAGATGAACGGCGGGTCATTGTGTACCTGCACGGTTCCGGCGGCTTTACCGCCGGCATGACGGGGCTCTATGAATATCCCGATTTTCCCGGCCTGCTGGAAGCGGGCATGGCACTCGATTGTGATGCCCTCATTCCCGTCTGTCACCGTGGTGACCGGTGGACGTCACCGATGATCGATCGATTCCTCGATGATTATGAGAGACGGTTCGACGGGCCCGACCACGGGTATGACTTCATCGGATACAGTCGCGGCGGCCTCGGTGTGTACCGCTATGGGGCCGACCAGCCCCAACGGATGCGGACCGGTGTCGTCGTATCGTCACGGGGACTGGATGCTGCGTGCGAGAGGATTTCCACCGTCCCGATGTTCCTCATCCACGGAACGGAGGATCAGCTCATTCCGGCGACGGAGTCGCAACGGATGTGTGATCGCATTGTCGCATCGGGGGGGACATGCATACTGCGCCTCCTGCCCGGTGATCACTACATAGCCGGTGCGGTCCTTGCCGACCCCTCGGTATACCGGTGGCAGCGGACGGCACACGGTATATCGGACGCAGTGCCCGGCAGTCAGTGAACCCATGCAACAAAATAGAGGCCGCCAGGGGGATGAACGACGTGACCGTTCAATGGAACCCCTTCCTGGGCAATTACATCCTTGACTTTTCATCTGATGAGCGTTAGATAGGTTCCGAAGTTCTTTTTTTTCATGCTCTATACGTTCCATCGGGCGTCATCATTCTTTGCCGTATCACAACAGAGGGAATTATGATCTGACACACATACCCCGTCTCACACTATCTGGCGGGGTTTTTTTATTGCGTAATGTGGATCATCTTTTCAGGCGGTGCCACAGGGCTCCCGGCACTGAACGGGAGTGACGGTTCCTGTGCGAAACGGGATGACACGGACTCGGGACGGCCTTGTGCGATTTCAGTAATCACTGTGAAGGCAATACAATAAAAGGAGGTATTTCATGGCCAGATTTTTGTTTGTATTGAGTCGGGATGACAACGAACAGGCGACCCGATGTTTCCAATTCGCCTACATCGCCCATTCAAAGGGACACGACGTCAATATATTCTTGATCGACGGCGGCGTATTATGGGCAGACAAGAAACGGGATTGCAAGCAGCGGACAGAAACGGGAGACTGTCCCGATGATTATCTTCCCTATCTCATCGAACGCAATGTCCCTATCGGCGTCTGAATCCCCTGTGCCAGAAATCGTCAGGTTGACGAATCGGGATTCTTTGGAAACATGGTGCTGGCCGGCGGACCTCATCTCATTGATCTGGCCGCAGAGGCCAAGGTCTTCAATTTCTGACATGCCTGCTGTCGGATACGGGGGTGCCGGGCAGAAATGGTACCCCCGGTGTGATTCGAACACACGACACACGGATTAGGAATCCGTTGCTCTATCCTACTGAGCTACGGGGGCATGGATTATCTGTCTGAAAAAAAGAGGTAAATTTGTAGCACCCCCGCAGGGGTGTGTCAATAGTTAATTTGGCACGGGCGATCTCTTCTCTGCATCGCCGCCGATACCGAAGAGATCGACGGCATTGTCCGTGGTGGCCCTCCCCACCGCTTCGAGCGTCAGTCCCCTGATTTCGGAAATTTTTTGTGCCACATAGGCCACATTGGCCGGTTCGTTGCGTTTCCCCCGGTTCGGCACGGGTGTCAGATAGGGGGAGTCCGTTTCGATGAGCAGCGAGTCCAGCGGTACCTTTTGAACGACCTCCACCAGTGCCTCCGCCTTGGGGAAGGTAATTGTTCCCGGGATGGATAGGTAGTACCCCAGATCGATATACCGTGTCGCCATGGTATAATCGCCGGAAAAGCAGTGAAGGACACCCCGGAGCCTTCCCCGCTGTCTTCTCAGCATCTCGTAGGTCTCCCGGTGGGCATCCCTGCTGTGTATGACGACGGGAAGATCCAGTTCGGCGGCGAGATTGAGCTGCTCTTCGAACCGCCTGATCTGTATGTCGCGGGGAGAGCGGTCCCGGTAAAAATCGAGGCCGATTTCACCGTAGGCGACGACCTTCTCGTGCTGTGCAAGTCGTCTCAGGCCGTCGTAGGTGGCATCATCGATGCCCTGTGCGTCGTGGGGATGGACACCGACAGTGGCGTAAACGGCGTCATACTGTTGCGCCAGGGCCAGCGCCGCTTCACTGTCCTCCAGCGAGATCCCCACGGCGATTATGGCGTGCACGCCGCTTTCAATGGCTCGTTCAATAACGTCGTCTCTGTCTTCGTCAAAATCGCTCATTTCCAGATGTGCATGTGTGTCTATCAGCATGGTGTCTCCAGTCAGGGATATCAGTCTCTCAGGCGGGGATCGAGGGAATCGCGGATACCTTCGCCGAGGAGGTTGTAGCCGAGGACGGTAATGAGGATGGCAAGCCCCGGATAGAGGGAAAGCCACCAGGCGATATCTATGTTGTCCTTGCCGGCGGTGAGGATATTCCCCCAGCTCGGTGTGGGGGGCTGGACGCCGATGCCCAGAAAGCTGAGGGCCGACTCCGTCAGGATTGCACCGGCCACCCCCAGCGTGGCGGCCACCAGGACGGAGGCCATGGCGTTGGGCAGGATGTGGGAAAATATGATGCGAAGATCGCTGACTCCGATGACCTTGGCGGCCTGGACAAAGTCACGTTCCTTCAGTGATATGAAATCGGCACGCACCAGACGGGTAATTCCCATCCAGCTCGTCAGACCGATGACGATCATGATGTTCCATATGGAGGGTTCCAGGATGGCGATAACGGCCAGGATGAGAAAGAAGGAGGGGAAACAGAGCATGATGTCGACGAAGCGCATGATGACGGCATCGACCCACCGCCCGTAATAGCCTGCCAGTGCCCCCAGTATGGCGCCGATGACAATGGCGATGCCCGTGGCGACGAATCCCACCTTCAGTGATATCCGCGAGCCCCAGACCATGCGGCTGAAGACGTCGCGTCCCAGTTGGTCCGTTCCGAAGAAATGCGCGCCCGAGGGGCCCGCGAGGACATCCCTGAGGTCGATTGCACTGGGATCGTAGGGGGAGATCCAGGGGGCCAGCAGGGAAACCACGAAGAGGAGGAGGACCACGACGCTCCCGGCGACGGCCATCCTGTTTCTCATAAATCTGTTCCAGAAGTCACCTTTCATGGTCTCACGTCACCCGTATCCTTGGATCGGCCACGGCGTAGGAGACATCGGCAATGAGATTGCCCAGGAGCGTCAGGACGGCACCGATGAAGAGGACGCCCATGACGAGGGGATAGTCTCTCGACATGACAGACATGTAGAAGAGCTGCCCCATGCCGGGGATCGCGAAGATCGTTTCAAAGATGACGCTCCCCCCGATGAGACCGGGTATGGAGAGTCCCAGGATCGTGATGACCGGCAGGAGCGCGTTTCGCAGGGCGTGCTTGTATATGACGACCCCTTCCCTGAGACCCTTGGCCCGTGCCGTGGTTATGTAGTCCTGTCGTATCACCTCGAGCATATTGGCCCGCATGTACCGCGACAGTCCCGCCAGACCGCCGAAGGCGGAGAGGATAACGGGCATGATGAGATGTTTGATCAGGTCCCACAGGGCGCTCAGGGGGGGCAGGTATTCGTAATTGAGCGATCGTATGCCCGAGATGGGGAGCCAGTCAAGCCGGACGCCGAAGAGGATCATCAGGAGGAGTGCCAGCCAGAAGGTGGGGACGGCGAAACCGACGAAGACAAAGACACTGGTTGCCTTGTCGAAAAAGGAGTCCTGCCTGACTGCCGACAGGACGCCGATGGGAATGGCCACCAGCATGATCAGTATCATAGAGAGGACATTGATGGCGATGGTAATGGGAAGGCGTTCAACGATCTTGTCAAGGACGGGGCGCTGGTCGGGCGAGAATGACCGGCCGAAGTCGAGGACGGCGAGCTGCTTGAGCCACAGGACATACTGTACATGGAGCGGTTTGTCCAGGTTGTAGAGTGTCCGCAGCCGCTCCTTCGCCTCCAGTGACACCTTGGGATTGAGATTGGTCTGCATGTCCGTGGGTGACCCGGGTGCCAGATGGATGACGGTAAAGCATATGATGGTGATACCGATCAGAAGCGGTATCATAAAGAGCAGTCTTTTTGCGATATACCTGAGCATGGGTGCCTCCCGATGATCGGCCCTCAGCGGTCGAAATAATCAAGAAGTCTCATCTCTTTGATGTTTTCCAGTGTGCGTCCGAGGGCCTCCTCCGTGTGCGGTTCCAGTGTTATTATGGGCCTGATGTCCCGTTTCGTCAAGATGTTAAAAAAATCATAAAAGGGGAAGGTGCCGTCGCCGATGGGGGCGTGGGCATCGGTAGTGCCGTCGTTGTCGTGGAGGTGTACCTCCCCGATGCGATGTCCGATGGCATCGACCCATTCCTCCATGGATGAAGTTGAAAAGGCGTTGCAGTGTCCCGTGTCGAAACAGTAGGCTATCTGGGGGATATCGGCAAAGGCTTCAAGCAGGCGGGCGGGATGGTCGGGGGCCTTTTCATAGACGTTTTCGAGGGCTATGATCGCATCGAGATCGGCGGCCACATCGACGAAGCGGCTCCATGTGTCGATACAATTCGCCAGCCACTTCTCTTCGAGACCGATGTAGTATTTTTCTTCGAAGGACACGTGACAGACCATCGATTTCGGCCTGAAGAGCGGTGCAAGGTCGAAGAACTGCTTGAGTCGATCGATGGTGGCATCCCGGATCAGGGGATCGACGGCACCCGGTCTCAGGTCGAAGAAGGGGGCGTGCATCGTCACGGTAAGGCCGGCATCGGAGATCTTCTCTGCGATATCACTGAACTCTTTTTGTGTGAATCTGTCAAGGACGAAACAGTTGAAGCCGATCTCCATATTGATCCGCTTTTCCAGGACCAGCGGGAGATACTTGTCATGAAGGTGCTGGAAGGGCATATTGATCTGAACTCTGTCTATAATGTCGCGCATGGACGTTCCTCGTTATGGTGTGGTGGTAACGGCAGGTCCGGAGGCAGTGGATGGACCGTTACATAGTATCGATTATTGAAGGTCCCTTACCACATACTTTCCTCTATAACAATACGGTGCATCGATTTTGTCCCGATGGCTGCCCTGCGCGCCGCCCTTTTTCCCGGGGGTACCATTTTCTTCTTGACACCGGAAAGTGCTTCCTGCTAGTTATTGCGCTTTCTGAAGAGAGCCGGGCCGTTAGCTCAGATGGTAGAGCAGCGGACTTTTAATCCGTTGGTCGCGAGTTCGATTCTCGCACGGCCCACCATATAGGCCCGCAGTGTACACTGCGGGTTTTTTTTATAATCCCTGGAGCCGGTTCTTTGGTTTTATGGTCAATATGAGGAGTGAGACGGTGAGGAGCATGACCACGTTGAAGAGCCATGCGAAGGTATAGGTTCCAAATGCGTCATAGATCAGTCCACCGATAAGGGGTCCCATGCCGCCGCCGATTCCGGTGGTGAAGAAGATGAGAAGACCCAGGGCCGAGCCGAGAACACCCCTTCCGAACCTGTCCGACAGCAATGCCGGCATGACGGGTGCATAGGAGCCGTAGCCGAAGCCGAAAACCAGTGAGTATATGTAGAGGTCGGCGGCGGAGCTGATATTGAGAAGCATCATCATACCCAGGGCGGTGAACAGAAGACCCAGTGATGCGGAATATTTGGGATCCGTGAAGACATCACAGAGCCAGCCGAAGAAAAATCTTCCGAAGATGCTCCCCACACCGATCAATCCCAGCGAAGACGCGGCGGCGATCTTCTCGATGTTGATATTGACGGCGTAGACCACCTGGTGAACAAAGGCCATCATTTCCGCCATGATACCGATGCTGAAGCAGACGGCCATGATCCAGAAAGTGGAACTCCTTGTGACAGAGGACAGCGATACCTTCGGTTCGCCGGTGGGAAGACTGTCACCCCGGTGTGCCGTTGTGACCGAATCATCGCCGTCGGGAAAGAGGCCGTAATCTTCGGGAATGGTCCTTTTCATGAGGAACTGCGCGGAGAGGGTGCAGACTACGAGCAGGAGGACCCCGAAGACCACAAATCCCTGGGACCAGTGATAGTGCTTTACGATATAACCCGCGAGAGGTGACATGGTCATCGTTCCAAAACCGATGCCCGTCACGGCAAGACCCACGGCGATTCCCTTCTTTCTGACGAACCACTTGCCCACGGAGGCCCCCGTTACGACATAGCCGGCGCAGGCCGTTCCGAGACCGCACATGACACCGTAGGCGAGGTAAAATTGTATCGGTGTCTGTGCCATGCTGGTCAGAAAGAAACCGACGGCACCGAATATTCCTCCGATGGTGATCATCCATTGCGGTGAACATCTGTCGATGATGCGGCCACACAGAATACTTGCGGTGGCGTATATCAAGACATTGAGCGATGCGCCGATTGATATGACAGACATGGGCCAGCCATATTCGGCGAACATGGGCCGGACAAAGACACCGAAGGAATATCGTGCCCCATAGGTGATGGCCAGCATCAGGAAGGCGCCGAAAACGATATACCAACCCCAGAAGATCCGTGTTTTACTGTTCACTGTTTCGCTTTCTCATGCTCATATATAAACAGGGAGGCAGCATGCTCCGGGACCTGTCATGGAGAGGAACTGGTCACTCTGCGCTTGCAGCACTACCCGTGTTGATCTATAACCCTCATATACGTTGTCCGGTTCGATATGAACGGTCAGGGGGTCGACTCCGTCCCCTTCCTTGCACAGTGAAGAATGTCGTGGATTGGCGGTTGTTTTCGTCAGGGTATGATGGTATAAACGTTTGATATGAAAGTAAAAATATGAAAAAGGTGGTGATGCGACAACGCTGCTGTTCCGCCCTCGATATCCGGATGCATGACGTAGCGTTACCACGTCTCTGCATGATATGAGGCAAC
>Ga0272441_10012287_pt1 | contig 12536 bp, 14 predicted proteins | sample SSMProp6N_FD_193582 | JGI IMG/M metagenome (GOLD analysis project Ga0272441, IMG submission 193582) | Marine sediment archaeal communities from Little Sippewissett salt marsh, Falmouth, MA, United States - SSM-Prop-6N | ecosystem: Environmental > Aquatic > Marine > Wetlands > Sediment ...
ACCCCGCCTCCGAGGTCGAGCAGGTAGTCGCCCAGCACGCCCTCCTGCCGCCGCTCGGGCGCGTCCCAGCCCGGAACCGAGTCTCCCTTCTCGAGGAACGCCCAGTCCGGCTTCACCCAGACCGGCTTCTTCTTCTTGCGCCAGACCGTCATCTCGCCCCGCGGGGTCTCGAACACCCACTTCCGCTTCTCGTGCTTAAGCGTGTCGCTGCTGCCGGTCGAGATGACCGCCTCGTGGATGAGCCGCTGCCCCCGTCTCAGGTAGAGCCGGTTGGCCGCGCTGTTGATGGCGAGGTAGAGGTCGTCGGTGAACGCGCTCGCGAACTTCTCGGCCAGCTCGGCCACCGCCCCGCCCAGCCACTCACGCTGGGTCTCCAGCCTCGGGATGTCGTCACGGAACTCGGCGGCGCGCTCCCGCGCGTCCCGCAGCTCCCCGGCCAGCCGGATGACGTCCACCCTGATGCTCTCCTCGATGGGCAGGTACAGCTCGGACCATCCCAGCGCCAGCAACGCCAGCACCAGCACTCCCCCGGCCTGCAGCCAGCTCAGCTTCACCGGTGCCAGCGGGTCCTTTCGCCCCTCACGTCGGTGTGAACGAAAGGCCCGCGCGACCGGGTGCGCCGGTACCAGCCGCAGCCGCCGACCAGCTCCGGGTGGGCCTCCTCCAGTTCGTCCACGTAGCTCGCCAGCAGCCTTGAATCGCGCGAATCGGATGCGCCGTCTCCGCTGATGTCGTCCATCAGCCCGTCGTCGTTGCCGTCCAGGAAGATGTCGGCCGCGCCGCCGTAGACATGGGCGCTGTTCGTCCCGGACCCGCGCCGGTGATGGAAAGAAGGCGTCCTGAACCCGCTGAAGACCGTCAGCGCCTCGCAGTCATGCCCCTTCTCCCGGACCAGGTCCGCGAGCAGCTCCAGCTTGATGACGAGTTCCTCTCTCAGCACCAGGTACTTCGGGAACGAACCCGGCTGCCGGGAGACGAACTCGCGCAGCGTGTGGCCGCGGGAAACCCGGGTGTCGATGTTCTCCTCGGTCACCTCGATGAACCCGCGCGGGATGACGAAGTTCGGAAACGGGTTCGAGGACGGGTACGTGCCGATGCGGTAACCGTTCAGCTCGCCGTTCATCATGCTGTCGAACGGCACCATCACGAAGACGTTCACCGCCGCGGACAGCGTGTCGCGGCACACGGTAATCGAATGCAGCCCCGGCTCGCCCGGCGCGACCCAGCGGACACGCTGCTGGTCGAGTATCGCCAGCTCGCCGCCGGAAGCGGCCCAGCCGCACGGCCCCCCCTCCGCGGGTGCGGTGATGCTCACCGTGTCCCCCGGCAGCACGAACCGGCCCACGTGGGACCAGTCGTAATCTCGGCCATCGATGTTCAGGGGCAGCCCGGCCGCCTGCGTGGCCGCCGCCAGCAACAGCGCCACGCCGAACGCGCGGCCCAGGCCGCGCGCGGATAGCTCAGACAGGTAGCCAAACATGACGCTGGTACGAAACGGTTCGGCGTGAAGTATAGACCAACCGCCCAACCCGGTCAACTCACCGGCCGGCCTGGTCGCCCCGCCTACGCCTTCGGTTCCTGGAAGCTGAACACGTCGGTGCGGACTTTGGCCAGCACCGCCGGGTCGCAGCCCCGCGCCGCCACCGCTTTCACCGCTCTTCCCGGCTAGTCCACAGCGGCAGCGATCAGCACCCCGGCGCTGCGCCGGGTCGCGGCGGGTCGCGACTCGCTGGGCCGGTCGCCCGGTGTGCGCCGGGGGACCGCGGCCGCGAGCATCATCGCGTTGTAGCGGTCTTCCCCGAGCGCGCCGATGCGCTCAGCCGTCTTCTCGAACGCTCCTGCCGCGTACCGGGACTGCCCGTCGAAGTGCAGGTACATCGCCGCCAGGTTGACCACGACGTCAAGCGCGGCCGGGTTCTTCGGCAGCACGCGCAGCAGCGTCTTCCAGTAGAGCAGGCCCGTCCGCCGGCTGAACCCGGCCTTGACCGATACCCGGACAAACCCCCGCGCCAACCTCAGCGCCTCGCCGAACCCGACCCGGTGTTTGTAGCCCGGCCGCAGGCGGGTCGCGGTCTTCCGGACCTTCTCGTAGTAGCGAGCGGGGTCGTAGATGTGCCGGAGGACCGCCGCCTGGTCCCTGATGATGTCGACGCGCGGCCGCTGGGTGACGAAATTGAGCCCGGTGGTCGTCTGGTCGATGTCGACCGCCGCGTTGACCGTCTTCTGCCCGTTCCGGAACAGCCGGCCTTCTTCCCGCAGCCGGCGCGCCAGCCGGGTCCTGGGGAGCGCGTAGAGCGTTCCCACCATCGCCAGGCAGATGCCGGCCTCTTCGATGAGGCTGACGAGGCTGCGGGCGATGCCGGGCGACTCGCCGTCCATCCCGAGGATGAAGCCGCCGTTGACGATGAGCCCGTGGTCGGCCAGGGTTCTCGCCGCCGCGGGCACCGGGACCGCCAGGTTCTGGGTCTTGCGGGCGCGGGCCAGGACGGCGTCCTCCGGGCTCTCGATGCCCACGAAGACGTAGCGGAAGTCGCACTCGCGCATCAGGCGGAGCAGTTCCGGTTCGCGCGCCAGGTTGATGGACGCCTCGGTGGTGAAGTAGAACGGGTAGTGGCGGCGCCGGCTCCAGTTGGCGATGGCCGCGAGCGCTTCCAGCGCCCTGGGCTTGTTGCCGATGAGGTTGTCGTCGACAAGGTCAACGTGTCCCCGGTAGCCGAGTTCGTAGAGCGCCTGTAGTTCGGCGAGGACCTGCTGCGGCGACTTCGTGCGGGGACGGCGGCCGAACAGCTCGATGATGTCGCAGAACTCGCAGTTGAACGGACACCCGCGCGAGAACTGGATGCCGACCTGGATGTAGTCTCGGAACCGGATGAGGTCGAACCGGGGCACGACGGCCCGGGTCATGTCCGCCTTCTCGGGCGAACGATAGCTGCCCGAGGACGCGTGCCGGTCGAGGTCGGCAAGGAAAAGCGGCACCGTCACCTCGCCCTCGCCCAGCACGAGGTAGTCGGCCCTGTCGTACAGCTCCGGCTGCTCGGACGGGTCGGGCCCGCCGAGCACGACCGGCTTGCCCGCCGCGTGAGCCCGCTCGATGAGCGCCCGCGCCGCCGCCTGCTGGGGCAGCATGCTGCCGACCAGCACGACGTCCGCCCATTCGAGCTCCCCGGCGGCCAGCGGTCGTACGTTCTCATCGACCAGCTGGATGTCCCAGGCCTGCGGCAACAGCGCGGCGACGGTCATCAGGCCGAGCGGCGCGGCCGGGTACCGGGCGCCGGTCAGCCGGCAGGTTTCCGAGTAGTTCCAGAAGCTGCGCTTCGAGAACTCGGGCTGAACCAGCAGGGCGCGGGTCCCGGCGGCCAGCAGGTCCTTCATCTACCGCTCCGCGGGTCGCGTCGAGTGGGTCATTCCGGCAGCGACCTCGGCCGGACCGCGGACTCGCGGCGGAGTCTCCCGGCCCGGGCCGGTCGCGTCGATTCGCCAGACTGCCGGCCGTGCCCGCGCGCACTCCGGCGGCGGCACGGAACACGGCAAGCGCCCTGGCTTCCTCCAGTTCGACATTCGGGTCCCGTCGGGAAGTCGAGGACGCCGGGTTCTCGCGCTCACCTCGTCACGACCACCTTGCCGACCTCGCGGCCGGATTCGGGAACGATGAAGTAGATGCCGGGAGCGAGGTGCCGTATGTCGTTCGCGCCGACATGCAGCACCGCCACCCGCTTCCCCGCCCCATCCACCAGGACGGGCCCGTGACGCGACCCCGACTCCCCCGGGAAGACCGGGTTCTGACTCGCGTCCAGGTTCAGCATGCCGCGAACGAATGTCGCCCCTGGCTCCTGCCCGCCGGCCACCCCTGGCAGGACCTCCGCGATGCCGGTCACATCGACGATGACCGAGACGTTGCTGGCAAAGTAGTTGGCCACGTACATCCGGTTCTGGGCCGGACTCCACACCATGCTGCGGGGCTCGCGTCCGACAGTGACGAGCGCAACTACCGAGTCCGTCGCGCCGTCAATCACGGTCACGGTGTTGCTGACCCGGTTCGCGCAGTAGACTTTGTTGTTGGCCGGATTGTGGCAGAGGGCGCGGGGCTCTTCTCCCACCGTCACGGTGGTGATGACCTCGTCCGTCACGCCGTTGATCACGGTCACGCTGTTTCCGTCCTCGTTTGCGCAGTAGACTTTGTTGTTGGCCGGATTGTGGCAGAGGGCGCGGGGCCCGTTTCCCACCGTCACGGTGGTGATGAGCTCGTTTGCCGCGCCGTCAATCACCGTCATGGTCGTGTCGTCCTCGTTGGCGCAGTAGACTTTGTTGCCCTGCGGGTTGTAGCAGAGGGCGCGAGGCCCGTTTCCCGCCGGCACTTCGTTGATGACCTGGTTCGCCGGGCCGTCAATCACGGTCACGTTGTCGCTCGAGGAGTTTGCGCAGTAGATCTTGTTGCCCTGTGGGTTGTAGCAGATGGCCTGAGGAAAGTCCCCTGCGGTAATGATGGCGATGACCTGGTCGGTCGCACCGTCAATCACGGTCACGTTGTCGCTCGAGGCGTTGGCGCAGTAGACCTTGTTGCTCTGGATGTTGTAGCAGAGGGCAAAGGGACGGTTCCCTGTCGGCAGGGTGGCCAGCACCTGGTTGGTCGCGCCGTCGATCACGGTCACGTCATGGCTGGCCCGGTTCGCGCAGTAGACCTTGTTGTCGGTCGGGTTGTAGCAGAGGGACTGGTGGGACCCTCCTGCTGTAACGGTGGCGATGATCTCGTTTGTCGCACCGTCAATCACGCTCACGTTGTCACCATCCTCCCAGCCGACATAGATGGTGTTGTTCGTCGAGTTGTACGCCAGGCACTGCGGACGGCCCAGCGAATCCGGGAACAGAACAGTCGTCTCGAGCCACTGGCTCCAGGCAAACGACGCCGCCAGCAGGACGCCGATGGTGACTATCATCGCGGACGGCTTGCGCTTCACGTCTCCTCCTTGTCCATCCGGCTCGATGGCGGGCCGGGGTCATCGGGAACACCTCCCCGTTTCACGCGCGGCTACTCCTTCTCGGCGGGCTCGGCGGGCCGGTCGCGGCGCCGGGACAGCAGCAATCCCACGATCATCCCGACTCCTCCGCACGCGCCGATCCAGATGCCGAGAGTGCCGATGATTGCGCCGACCACGAGGCCGGCGCTGAGCCCGAGAAGTGCCAGGAGCACGGTCGTTCGAGTCACGGTAACCTCCTGTGTCGGGGCCGGCTGTCACGGCCCCTGGCCTCGCCGCGCGGGACCGAGTCGGCAGGGCCGACGGGACCCGGAGTTCGACCCGGGGCCGCTTTGCCCGGCGGCCTGATGAAACAGCCTGTGCGGCGGGGGCGAACCCCCGCCGCACAGGCAACCGGGCTGTGGCTATCTGTTGCCACCGAGAATCACGAACTCGACCCGGCGGTTGAGGGCCTTGCCCTCGGGCGTGCTGTTCGACGCCACCGGGTTGCTCTCGCCGTAACCCCTGGCGGTCAGCCGCATCGGGTCGATGGCGAAGTTCTGGATGAGGTAGGTAACGACCGACTGCGCCCGGCGCTCCGAGAGTTGCTGGTTGTAGCTCTCCGAGCCGTCGGAGTCGGTGTGGCCCTGGATTTCGACCCGGATGCCCGGATTCTCGTTGAGGATCTTGGCGGCACCCTCGAGCGCCGGCCGGGACTCCGGCTTGATGGTCGCCTTGTTGTAGTCGAAGTAGACGCCGCGCAGGGTGATGGCCATCCCTTCCTTGACGAGCTCGAAGTTCTTCACCTGCGGCTTGCCCTTCTCGACGACAACCGCGGCGGTCTGGGCGATGTAGTCCTCGGCCTCGACCTGGACCGCGTATGAACCGACGGGTATCTCGGTGGAGAAAACCCCGGTGCCGGCCGCGCTCTTGATGGAACCGACGCTGCTTCCCGGGAAGCTGATGGTGGCCACCAGCGGCCCGTTCGTCGCCTTGTCGGACACCTTGCCCGTGAACGTGCTGACCTCGGTCAGCGGCTTGAGCGCGAACATCGGCGCGGCGACCTTGCCGTCTTCCACCTGGACCGTCCGGGTGCCCTTGAAGTACCCGTCCGCATCGGCGGTGACGGTGTAGACCCCGGTCGGTACCTTGTCAACCCGGAACGCGCCGGTCGCGGCCGCCGAGCTGACGGACTTGAGCTTAGCCTCGGGGAACGCGATGGTCGCCGCCAGCGGCCTGTTGGAGCCGGCGTCGGTCACCGTGCCGGCGATGGTGCCGTAGGAGACGAGCGAGCGTAGCTTGAAGTCGTAGTGTGCCACGCCGCCCTTCCTGACCTCGAGCGGGACCGACTGCGGCTGGTAGCCCGGGGCACTGGCTTGGACCACCGTCACGCCGGTCCTGACCTTGTTGACCTCGAACACGCCGTTGGCGCCGGTGGACAGGGACGGCAGCTGGGCATTGGCCGGGAACTCGACCTTCGCGGCGAGCGCGGCGCCGGTCTTCTCGTCGGTGACCTTGCCGGTGATCGTGCCGAACTCGGGCTTGGCGCGCCTGCCGAACGGCGTCGCCAGGACGACCCCGGCAATCAGCTCGTTGTTGGCTTGGTGGCCGAAAGCAAACGAGTAGGCGGCCTTGAACGAGAACGAGCTGACGTTGCCGAACACGACACCGGGAGTCAGGTAGACGCTGCCGGAGTCGGTGTCGAACAGGCCGGTGGAGCCTGGCCCCTGCCTCGAGAGCGCTTCGGCGAACAGCGCAAAGCCCCGGCCGGCCAGCTCCACTCCCAGTCCGTACCGGGTTTCCTCGTTGAGCTTGCCGTAGTTGACCATGATGTTGGGCGCGGTCGGCAGCACGTCCTGGAGCTGGAAGGTCGCCAGCGCGGCCCAGGAGAACGGCGAGGAGCCGGCGATCTCTTCGTCCCCCGCCTGCGGGAGCGCGTGCTTATCGAGCCATTCCACGCCGTCCCGGGGCCCGCGGCCCGACAGGAAGGTGTAGGAACCCGCGAAGCCCAGCTTCAGGACCGGCAGGATCGGAACCGAGACCTTGCCGCCGGCCTTGAGGTCGTGGGTGGACATCGTGAAGCCGTCCTGGGTCGGCGTCTTCGGCATCTGGAACACCCCGCCCCACGAGCCGAACAGCTCCATGGCGACGTACTTGGTCACGAGCGGCGCGTAGCTCAGCTCCGGCGCGACCAGGTCAAGGACCCAGCCCTTCTTGTCGGCATTGGAGAGGAACTTCGCGTTGCGTCCCAGTCCGTGGGCCGATATGGTCAGCCCGGCCTCGTCTTCGACGAGCGCGTTCTGGACGCGCAGCAGTCCTCGCCCGCCACCGATGCCCGGGTATGCGAGCACCAGCGCGGGAAGCACTACCATCAGTAGTGCCGTCAGTGATACGATCTTCTTCATCTTTCCTCCTTGCAGCTGCTGCGGGACGCCGTACCTGTCCGGATGACCGCTGCCGCCGCGCGGGCGCTTCCCGGTCCGGTCCCGGTGGCTCGCCGCAGTCGCCGAAGCACCACCCCGGCGCAGTGTCTTTCCAGGCATGAACAACGCCCGCACGCCACCTTGCCTACTTGCTTCTCTTGCTCTTGTGTTTCGCGGTCGCGGCGCTCTTCTTCGCCGCCTTGCCCGCCTTCTCCACCTTGCCGGCAACGGCGACGGCGGCGCCGCCGAGCGCGGACTTGACCCCGGCGTACTTCCGGGCGACGCCCTTGCCAACTTTCCTGCCCTTTTCCTCGACGGCTTCCGTCGCAAGGCGGACTCCCTTGCGAAACTTCTTGCTGCTGGATGCTTGCTTGGCCACTGCTTGTTCCTCGCTTCCTTTCTTCTCTCTTCTCACGGAATCCTCTTGCCCTTCACCAGCCGATAGATTATCAGCACCAGGGCGACGATGAGCAGGATGTGGACGAGCGGACCGCCGATGTGCGTCAGCAGGCCCGCCAGCCACAGGAGTATCAGGACGATCGCTATTGCCCAGAACATGCCTTCACCCGCCTTTCTTCGTTTCGTGCTTGTCCTTGGCTCTCGTCCAGGTTCTCCGGGTAGTCACCATAGTCGCCAGCCGCCAGACCACAAGAATGACGGCGATGATCATCAGCGCGTGAATCAGCGGGGTACCCATGTGGAGCGCGAAGTAGCCCACGGCCCACAGAATGAGCAGGACGACTGCTATTGCCCCGAACATGCTCCTGCTCCTACGAGGTCCCGCCGAAGTAGTAGCGGAACCCTATGGCGCTGTTGCCGCTGAAGCCGGTTCCCGGGACCAGGTCGATGACGGGCACGACTTCCAGGAACAGGCCGATGGGAACGCTGGCGAACACGTATTCCAGCCCGAACGGAACCCGGATTCCCACTCTCATGTCCGGGTACTCGTGCTTCTCGTCGGCCAGCTTGACGCGGGCGCCGACGCCGATGTAGAACGGCAGGTAGCCGTCACCGGAACGAAGCAGGCTGTTCGTGTGCCAGAGAACGTCGCCGTGGATGTGCAGTGCCTGCCCGTGCCACCAGTAGGAATATCCCAGCCCGGCGTCGAACGCGATGCTGCCCCCGGTCCAGACCTTGGCGCTCAGCCCGGTCGGCTCACCGGCCATCAGGCCCAGGCCGAGGCCCTGGGGCCGGGCGACGGCGACGCCTGCGCCCAGGCACAGGACCACGAGCGCGGTCAGTGCTGCTCTCTTCATGCTTCCTCCTTGCCGTTGTTGCAGATAGTCGGCGTGCCCGGGTAGCGGATGGCGCTACCGGTTCTTCCTGCCCCGGCGCTTGGCCGGTGCTGCGCGCTTCTTCGCGGGGGCCTTCTTGTCGACCGCCTTGCTCGCCGCCTTGCCGGCCTTCTTGCCCGCCTTCTCGACACCGCCGGCCACGGCGACCGCGGCCTTGCCGAGCGCGGACTTCACAACGCCGTACTCCTTCTTGACGAACTTCTTCACTTCGTCACGGCCTTCTTCGGCGACGTCGCCCGCGAAATCCACCGCCTCGCGTATCCTGCTGGTGTGGGCTGTCTTCTTCTTTGCCATTTCTGACTCCTTTGCTTTCTTCCTCTCGGTCATGGATGAAGTGGAGCCGGCATGCCGACGGGGCCACGGTCAGATGCGCTTCTCGTCGGGCGTCGACCCCACACCTCTCGGGATGACGGCGCACCCATCATCCCCGGCAAACGGCACTCGCGTCGGAAGCTCATGCTGCGAGCGCATACCTCCCCGTCTGCTCAATTCCTCGTTAATGGTAGTGCACGATGCATGCCAGCGTGGTCGGCGCGTCGCGGATGGCCTGCGGGTCGTCGCGTCCAGTATAGCGGGCGACAACCCCGTGATGCGCGCACCCGGGCAGCGAGCGCGGTTGTATCTTCGAGGAGACAAGCACCGTGCGCGGCGGGCCGGTTGACTACGAAGGATTCCTCCTGGCGACGCGCCTCGGCGGTGCAATGCCGTGACGCTTCATTATGCGGTACAGGCTGGTGCGCAGGATTCCGAGCACGGCCGCCGCCTCGGTGACGCTGCCGTTCGTCTCCGCCAGCACCCGCTCGACCGCCTCGCGGGTGGCGCTATCGACCGCGCCCTTGAACGCCTCTTTGTCCGACCCGGGGCCTGCTCGCGCCCTGGCCCGGTCGTCCCGTCCCATCCCATCAGCCCTGCGTCATCCGTGCAGCGATTCCCGGTCCACCGGTACCAGCCAGTAGTGTCCCCTGGCGGCCAGGGCTGTCCTGTTGGCTTCGCCCCCTGCGGCCGACTCGGCAGTGTTGAAGCGAAGCGGTTCGCTTCCACTGCCCGTCCCCGCGTCCCGGAAGGCCTGGCCGGCCTTCACGCTGCCGGGGCGGCTTTCGTTCAATTCCTGTTCCGCTGGCTTCCGCATTGTTACTCCTTTGCGTCCTGTCGGGATGGTTGCCCCGGTCCGGGCGGGTCCTGCCGGTCAGGCAGCAGGCCACCGGAAAGGAGCACCCGGGAGTCACGTCCGTCCAGGCGGCACGAGTGCCGCCCGGTTCGGTCCACGCCAGGTCGAATGACGGCGTCACCCCCGGGCATTCCGGTTCCCTACTTCAGCGTGAAGGCCAGTCGGGTGCTAGCGGTAGTCCCGAGTTGCTTCGCGGTGTCCGGGTGGATTCGGACCTGGCGGGGCTCCAGCGTGGCGTTCCCCTCGGCCCGCAACTTGCGGGTCTTCCCGGCGTGTTCGGCGGTGACCCCGGCGTTCGCCTTCAGACCGAACGCCTTCATCGTGTCGGGGTGCATCTGGGCGCGGTCGGCGGAAACCTCACCGCTCGTCAGGGCGGAGAGACGGCGGGTGGTTTCGAACTTCCCTGCCGCGGTCGGGTTCTTGCCGCGCAGGTCGGTCGCCACGCGCGTCCGGAAGGACTTCGTCGTCTCATCCTTGTTCGGGGTGAGCCGGTTGGCGATGTCATGGGCCTCGGTCTTCTTGGCCCCAGCGCGCGTCAGGGAGCCTTCGAGCTTGGTGGAAGAGAACTGCTGTTGAGTTCCCGTCCGTTTGGCGAGTGTATTCACTTCGCCTCCTTTCTTCGTCTGTGCTTGTGCACCCCTCGTGCCATGTGCACGTGAGCACGTCGACATGGTCAAACTGACCCGCGAGGGCGGTTTCTATACAGGGAGGATGGGAAGCCACGGGAGCAGGCGGCTGCGTGGAGGCGCACGGAGGGACCCGGTCCGGTCAAGTTCGTCTCCCTGGGGCGTCATCGATTCTCCCCAAGGAGACAAGAACCGGGCGCTGTTGGTTGACTAGTCCGTGGACTCGCTCGGCGTGGCGATGCCGTAGCGCTTCATGATGCGGTACAGGCTGGGGCGGACGACGCCCAGGATTGCGGCCGCCTCGGCCACGTTGCCGTCGACCTGCGCCAGCACCCGCTCGACGGCCTCGCGCTCCGCGCGCTCCAGGGCGACCTTGAGGGTCCCGTCGGTCGGGACCTTGGCCTCGGCGCCCAGGAACGACCGCAGCTCCTCGGCCTCGACCGGGTTCGTCTCCGCCAGGATGACCACCCGCTCGACGAGGTTCCGCAGCTCGCGGACGTTGCCGGGCCAGGGGTACGCCTTCAGGACGTGCCAACTCTCCGGGGTGAAGTGCATCACCCGGCCGTACTCCGAGCAGAACTGGTCGAGGAAGTACGTCGCCAGCAACTCGATGTCCACCGCCCGGTCGCGCAGGGGCGGCACGTCGACGGTCACGACGTTCAGGCGGTGGTAGAGGTCGTCGCGGAAGCGCGCCTGCTTGATCAGCTCCTGGATGCTCTTGTTGGTCGCGGCGACAATCCTCACGTCCAGGTGGATGACGCCGCTGCCGCCCACGCGCTGGACCTCCGAGTCGTTCAGGAAGCGCAGCAGCTTCGCCTGCGCGGGCAGGCTCAGGTCGCCGATCTCATCGAGGAACAAGGTGCCGGTATCGGCCTCCTGGATCTTGCCCATCCGGGCCGCGCCGGCGCCGGTGAACGCGCCCTTCTCGTGGCCGAACAGCTCGCTCTCAATCAGCTCCGAGGGAATCGCCGCGCAGTTCAGCGGGACGAACGGCCGCGCCGCCCGCGGGCTCTGGAAGTGAACGGCGCGGGCGACGAGTTCCTTGCCCGAGCCGCTCTCGCCGGTGATGAGCACGCTCGCCGAGGTCGGCGCGACCCGGGTTATCAACTTCCAGACTCGCCGCATCGCGGCCGAGTTGCCGACCATCTTGTACCGCTCCAGGAGCTCGTTCTTCAGGTCCTGGACCTGCCGATGCAGGTCCGAGGTCTCGAGCGCGTGCTTGACCGCCACCAGCACCCGCCCGGGGTCGCCCGGCGAATCCAGGAAGTCGACCGCCCCGAGCTTCAGCGCCGCCACCGCGGTCCGGACCGAAACCTCCTGCGCCATCATGATGACGGGCAGCGACGGGGCGAAGCGGTGGATTGCCTTGAGCACCTTGGCGCCGCTGCCGTCCGCGAGCAGCAGGTCGAGCAGGACCAGGTCCGGAACCTGGGCCCGGACCGCGGCCAGCAGGGCCTGTCCGTCCGGGTACGTCCGGCACTCGTATCCCCCGCCGGTCAGCACCTTGTCCAGCGCCGCCGCAGTCTCGGGACCTTCGGCCGCGACGTACAGCAACTGCTTCGCGCCGCTCATCCTGAGTCGCTCTCCCGCGGACCGCGGCCTGCCGGCCGGACTACGACTGCCATCGTGACTTGACTATAGTGTCTCAGGCAAGGACCGTCAAGCGGGCACCCCCGCAACCGCCCGCCGGCAGCCGGCCGGGAACCGCCGCGCCCCGTCAGCTACGGCTTCGGTTCCTGGACGCTGAAGACGTCGGTCCGGATCTTGGCCAGCACATCGGGGTCGCAGCCCCGCGCGGCCCATTTGTCCAGCAGCACCTGGGCCGACATCGCCAGGCTCTCGCCTTGGATGTTCTGCTGCCGGCTCAGCTTGTAGAGCTGGCGCCCGAAGTTGAGGTAGGGGACGTAGAGTGCGGTCGAGACCCCGCACCCGTTCAGCACCTCTTTCACCTTGCCTTCCATCGTCACTAGCGGCGCGACCGCGGCCCGGTAGCGCTCGGCCATCTTCTCGCGCTTGTCCTCGAGCGTCTGCTTCACCCGCTCGACATTGTACTTGGCCTGCCAGTTGGCGGC
>Ga0272441_10012289_pt1 | contig 12534 bp, 7 predicted proteins | sample SSMProp6N_FD_193582 | JGI IMG/M metagenome (GOLD analysis project Ga0272441, IMG submission 193582) | Marine sediment archaeal communities from Little Sippewissett salt marsh, Falmouth, MA, United States - SSM-Prop-6N | ecosystem: Environmental > Aquatic > Marine > Wetlands > Sediment ...
CATTACATCAATCCAGTTCCTTTATATAAATATTGGCGAATTGAACGGGATCGCCATGATGCTGCAATGCAATCGGTCCGCGCTCGGGCATTCCCGGAAACCGGGCCTCGCGGATCACCGTCTTGCCGTTGAGCACTACGGTGACTTTATCTCCGATAGCGGTAATCTCGAACCGATTCCATTGGCCGACGGGATGATCCGCATTGAGGATCGGCGTCGCGGCTTGCCGCACCTCCGGCGGCATGTTCTCGTCCGTGCGGTAGCCCCATATCTCGCCGGAGCCGACCGGCCAGTTCCAAATGTTGATCTGGCTCTTCGAGCTGCCTCGCAGGTAAATACCACTGTCTCCCGCAGCGGGCACAGCGACGGTCAATGCCTTGCCTTCTGCACCGGCCGCTTGTGAGCCATCGGGCCCAATCACGGGAACCTGCTCCGTCCCCGATTCGGCAGGCAGCCGCCAATCCACGATGAGTGTGAAGTTCTCGAATTCCTGCTCCGTCCACAGGTTCTTATCCTTCGCCTCGCTTTTGCCGTCGTAGTCCAGAATCCAGTCTTTTGCACGCCAGTGGTTTTCATGCCCCGGCGCTTGTTTCCACCCGCGAAGGTCCAGCCCGTTATACAACGAGCGGAAGCCCCGGGCCTTCTTCGCGACCACGTCGGGTGGCGGATTCGAGCCGGGCAGCTCGCGGATGCGGATGTTGCGGAAATGCACTTCGCTGCCCTCGGATTCGAGGCAGATATACCCTTTGCGCGGGTTCAGGTGATAGCCGCGAGTGACGATCTTGCCGTTCACCGCCAGCGTCGCGGTCCCGTCCCGGCTTTCCACGCGATAATGGTTCCACTGGCCGGTCGGATTCATTCGGTCCTCAGAGGGGAATGAACGCACCCAGCCTTTCGGATGGGGCTTGTCCGGCGTCATCGTGGCGCCGTGGATCGAAAACATATCGCCCGCGTTGCCGTCCATGATCTGGATCTCGATCGAGCGCGTGAACGGTTTGCCCATCGCGGTGACCGGATCGGAGTGGACGAACAGGCCCGCATTGCCGCGCGATCTCATGTGGCGCCATTCCAATTCCAGGATGTAGTTTTCGTAGTGCTTTTCCGTCCTCAATACGCCCGTTGGAATGCCGGTGCAGTGAATGATCCCGTCTCGGACCGTCCAGGTCTCCGGCGCGCAGTTGACGTTCACCCAGCCGTCCAGATTCCTGCCGTTGAACAGGGATACAAAACCGCCCCCGGCGGCCCGTGAAGTAGCGGTCCAGAATACAACGCTGATAAGAGTAAAAATGATGATACGTTTCATAGTAAATCTCTTTCAATGTAGGGTGGGGCTTGCCCCACCGCAAAGCTATCGATCCTGAGACGTCACGAGATGACCAAACGGCCCCAGGAGGTCATATTTATTCCGCCAGGTCGTGTACATAATCCCGCACGCGCCCGGCGTTTCGTTCAAGACGTCGAGCCATCCGGCTGGATTCTCCAGCGTATCGCCGTCGTAATACGCCCCGGCCAGCGTCCTGAAACCCAGCGATGAAAAAAAGCCCAGGCTCTCCCGGCGCTTCTTATAATACCAGCACACGATCACCAGGTCTTTCGGGATGCATTCCCACGACCCGGCGAAATCGCCGTCCACGAGGAAATAGTCGGCGTGGGCGTTGTGGTTCGGATCGAACATGTCCGACCAGACGAACAACTCGGCTTGCGGATCGACCTCGCGGATGATCCGCACCTGCCGCGTCACGCAATCGCCGAGGATTTGCGCCATCGAAAGGCCGCGCTCCTTACACGCCCGACACGCCCCGCCGGCCCGAATCTCGTCCATACTGAGCAAAATCTTATTCGGCGCCAGATGCTCGTGGATCAGGCGGGCCTGCCTGGCCCAGATGTCATACACCTCCGGCTCGGACATACAGGTCGTCACCTGCCCGCGGTTGACCGCCATCCCGTGATAGTAACTGACCCTCAACCGCTCCCGATTCGTAATGGCGCTGCCCGGCGGTATCTCTATCGGGGCAGATTCATGGTCGAACCTGAAGTTCAATCTCGGATCGCTGATCGCGGCGAAGTCCTTACCCTCCTCGTAAGCCCGGCCCGTTTCGGCGCTCTGCACTTTCACGGGCGTCCCGGGCCGTCGGAGTACGTTGACCAGGCCGACCTCCTCGACGCTCAGATCGTCGATCCAGAATCGCCCGGACTGCCCGCCCCAGGCGCCCATGTAAATCCTGACGGTGTCGTATTGGAGGCTGTTGAAGCCCATCACGACCTCTCGCCAGTCGGCGGTCGAGGGCACGCGCGGGTCCCAGGGCGCCAGGCTTCGCCCGTCGGCGGTCAGGACCTGGACGCGAAAGCAGCCTTCGGGCTCGAGCGAATCGGTCCGGACCCAGCAGCGCACGCGGTAGCAGCGGTTCGGACAGACCTTAAGCTCCTGCATGAGCCGGGCGTGGCCGTGCTCGTAATCGCCGAAGTGCTCGAACCGCAGGGAGGCTCCGCCGCTATGAACGACGTCTGTATCCACGAACGAGACGACGCCGGGCTGATCATGGAATCGATACCCCGTCAGCCGGTGGCCTTCGTATTGCTCGAGGCCGGGATTGGCGAGCGCCGCGGGCGAGTCGGGCACGAAACGGGCTTCGTCGCCCTCCACGATGTATAGCGCTTTTCTGACGGGTATCCCGGCCGCGAGGTTCTTGTTCTGAGCGAGAATCGCCCCGCCGTACCCGGCGGAAAAGACAATCGGGATGATCTCGACGTTATTCTGTTTGCATATTCGTTTGACCTGTTCGAGCCGTCTGAAGTAATCCGCACTCTGCCGGTCGAGCCGGTCCAGCCCCGCCGCCAGCACCATCCCGTTCAGCCCGCTCTCCGAGGCGGTTTTAGCAATGTTCCGGATATCCTCGACATCGCCATCATTGTGGAGCGACCGGGAGACATAGACCCACCGAAATCGTAGGGTAGGGCTTGCCCCGCCGGAATTGGCCCACACGACAGAACTCGTCAAGTGGAAAGAAGCAATCCCAAGAACAAACATGGACAGCATCAGATGTCGTTTCACTTTCACCATAGATCACATTGTCTCCTAAAGAAATATGGACATGTATGATACCGACTTTATATGTCTAACGCCAACAGATTTTGGGCTGTGCTTGATTAAAGAATGCAGTTGAATGGATGGATAAATGTAGTAGTCAAATAGTATATTGAAGGATAAGCCGAGCGAAAAGGGCGCGAACGTAACTATTAGCTGTTGCGGAAACACGATTTGCCATTTCCGCGAAGGGGCTTGTTGCTAAAGTAGAGATTGCTTCGTCGCTTCGCTCCTCGCAATGACGACGAGTGCGTCTCCGTGTCATTGCGAGCGATTCGAGGAATCGCGCGGCAATCTCAAATGCAACGATAAGACTTTTTCAACAAGCCCGAAGGCGGGAATCCGGCTTCTGCGCCCCGGCCCCCTGCCTCCGCAGGGGTGACACGTGAGAAATCGCAGGGTGGCGGCTCCCTTCGGCAGTGAGCCCAGGATCGAACGGTGCCCCACTTGTCGTTTCTAAAAACGTGTGCGAGAAGTTCCAATTCCCCCCCTTGTCATGCTGAGCGAAAAGAGCCTTTAGCCCTGAGTTTGTCGAAGGGGAAGCATCTGGGATAACGACGGATCGTTGAGATTCTTCACTTCACTTCGCTCCGTTCAGAATGACAACGCACACTTGTCACACACGCTCTAAAAAAAATGGGATAGTCACGACAGTAAGGGAGCCAATTTATTTGCTTGAATATCGACGAATATTGAATATTTAAGTTACGATCCCGTTTCTTCCCTTGGAGGATGAACATTGACTATAAAATAGTTTTCTGTAGTATCTATTTGATATGAAAACCTAAAGAAATTGGTCAATTTTTTAAATTATTTGCAAAATCTAAAATGAACCTTGAGAACATTGGTCACATTGGGGGTGTGGTTTTGGGACTTTGCATAATCCTCTTTGCCTATGGAGTGATCCCAAACAAACTCATTGACAAGGGATATAAAGTCCCTTGGACTATCAAGGCGATAGGATTTATTGTTCTTTTGGGCAGCATCGCAAGACTTTTGAGAATTTGTTGACCATAATAACGTAATATTCTGATACTCGGTGGTGCGAAGGAGCAAAGGAGAATGCATTACAAGGGTCTGACTTGGACGTCCAAGTTATTGCTGATGTCAAGTTGCCTCGTGACTGGACCCCTTGTTCTTTTCTCGTTCTATAAAGAGAAAGGCCATCCACCTAAAAGTGTAATCGCAGGGATTATTGTTGCGTCTTTGTTCGGCTGTTTGCTCATAATTCTGGGGGATCGTTCTTGGCGAAAATACTACATGGACAAAGAAACGACAACTGACAAGGACAATGGGGGACGGTAGCAGACCGTTGGGGGCCAGAGTTTGATCTTTGCATTTTTACAAATGATCGCAAGAATTAAAACCCAACCCCTATTTCCTTCTGTTTGTAGTATACCTCAAGGCCGTCGAGAAGGCAAGAAATAGCCCCGTTTTTCCTTGCCTGGCAACGGGACACAATCTACAATCGAATATGACGATAGACGATCAGAACCTGCCGAAATTAGCAAAGGAAGTCCAAAGGCGGTTGGCTCTGAGCCCAGACCTGGACGAAGACATATATGACGAAGAACCGTTGGGGAAAGACGAATCCAGAGACTTCATAGAATTTGAGGATGATTACTTGGAGCGTGACCGAGCGTGGCAAGAATACCGGCTAACCCGAAGATTTATCACCTTACACACCTGCGGAACCTACCGCAGATCGTGCGAGCGGGTGTGCTATGGTCAGATGCAAAAAGGATCGAATTGGACTTGAGCTGTAATCTAGTTGGAATGTCGCACATCAAACAGCGACGACTTCACGATATTGAAGTCGCACCGTGTTGCACTGGCACAAGAGTTGGCGACTATGTGCCGTTCTATTTCTGCCCAAGGTCGATCATGCTTTATATTTTGCATAAGGGGAACCACCTGGACTTGGACTATCAGGAGGGCCAACATCCTATCGTACATCTTCAGGCGGACCTGCATTCGACAGTGAAATGGGCCGAACAACAGCGGCGGAAATGGGCATTTAGTGACCGAAATGCCGGTACGTATTACGCCAATTTCTATGCAGACTTGGGCATGCTTGATGAGGTGAATTGGGATGCAGTGAATGCCAACCAATGGAGTGAGCCGTCCATCAAGGAGGACAAACAAGCAGAGTTCCTCATGTACGAGTTATTCCCCTGGCACTTGATCGAAAAGATCGGCGTATACGACAACCAGATCGCCAAGAAAGTCCGGCGAATTATTGCCGGGACGGAACACGGACCAAATGTTACAATAGCACGTGGTTGGTATTATTAGACGGAAGGAACAACCATGATCGAATTACGTCAGGGTGATATCCTGAAAGCCAAAGCTGACATTCTAGTGAACACGGTTAACTGCGTGGGCGCAATGGGCCGAGGGATCGCATTGCAATTCAAGAAGGCGTTCCCTGAAGTTTTCAAGGCTTATGAGGTTGTTTGCAAACGCGGTGAACTGAAGCCAGGCATGGTGCTGGTGCATGATCTGAACCGACTCGAACAGCCACACTATGTCGTCAACTTACCGACCAAGAAGCACTGGCGTGGCAAGAGTCGAATGGAATATGTGGAGTCAGGTTTAAAGGCACTAGTAGCGGAAGTTCGACGACGGGGTGTCACCTCTGTGGCAGTGCCACCGCTGGGCTGTGGACTCGGAGGTTTGAACTGGGAATTTGTGCGCCCGTTGATCGAGCGGGCTTTTGAGGAGTTGCCGGATGTGCACGTTCTGCTGTTTGAGCCTCAGGGAACTCCGTCGGCAGAAGAGATGGCTAAGAGCGAGAAGACACCAAACATGACGGAGGGACGTGCCTTATTGTTAGGGCTTATGCGACGATATTTGGCAGCAGTAATGGACCCGACCGTAACGCTGCTGGAAATCCACAAGCTGATGTACTTCATGCAGGAATCAGGACAACGTCTGCGGTTGACGTTTACAAAGGGCCCATATGGACCTTACGCGGAAAATCTCCGGCACGTCCTAACACATATCGAGGGGCATTTTATTATTGGCTACGGCGATGCGGCGGACAAACCTGACAAGCCCATCGAGCCAAAGGCAGAGGCCATCGCGGCGGCGGAAGCTTTTCTGCAAGACCATCCCAAAGTGCATGGACGATTCGGTCGCGTGGTGAGATTGATTAAGGGCTTCGAGACGCCGTTCGGGATGGAACTGCTGGCTACGGTGCACTGGGTGGCGAGGTACGAAGAAGCGACCGATCCCGATAAAGCTATTGAGAAAGCCTACGGCTGGAATCGTCGTAAGCGAATGTTTAAGGAACAGCACATTCGAATTGCCTGGGATGTACTGAATCGTGAGGGGTGGCTGCCCCTGGCATGGAACGGAAGGCAATAGGATGCAGACGACCGACACTTCCGCGAAAAGACTGGAGATTCTAATCGTCGAATCGCCAGCAGATATAGAGCAGATAGAGGGGCGAGTCTTAAATATTAAATGTTCATTTCTATTTATCCAAGGGACAGCCGGATAAGCGGTTATTCGATCTATGCCGATCTTGTGAATTTAGTCTCGAAAAAGCAACGTTAGGGGTCCGGGTTTCATCTTTGCATTTCCACAAACAAACGCAAGAATTAAAACCCAACCCCTATTTCCTTCCTTACGGCGGGGCAACCGAGTTGCCTATCCTACATGGCTTTATTTGTTTGAAGATCAACGAATATTGAATATTTGAGATACGACCGTGTTTCTTCCCTGAACAATAACGTACAGGCAAATGTTGCCTGATTGTCAGATTAAGTCCTATCCACTACAATTAAGTCAATTCATTTGTCGTGAGTGTGCGAATTGGAAACCAGGCGCGACCCCGTGTCGATCAATAATTGGAAAGTTCATGATCAGCTATCTCGTTTGATAACACCTACAGCGAGTCCTAAGATCTGCAGCTGATCGCCAGATAACATGATCGGATCGTATTTTGGATTATCGGATTGCAAGATTGCATTGTTTCCCATCTTGCTGAAACGCTTCAGTGTGCCCTCATCACCAAGCGCGACCACAACGATGCTCAGATTGTCTGCTACGGACTGTGCTTTGACCACAACGATGTCGCCGTGGTCTATACCGGCGCCAATCATACTATCGCCACGGACTTTGAGGCCAAAATGTTCTACTCCTTTGACCCAAGCCTTTGGAAGGTAGATATCATTGTCAAATTCGATGTTCATGTTCAACGGCTGACCGGCAGCGATACTACCGTAGACAGGTATTCTAACGAGCTGGTTTTCTACAAGGAACTCGCATTTGCCTTGTCGGTCGAGTTCCATCGATGTCGGATCTTCGGGATCATAACATAACATCATGTCCTGCCCGGTCTTTAGATCGTGGTAATTCAAGCGATTGATATTTGACAGTCCCCAGGAGCTTCTAAAAACAGGTAAGTCATCCACCGTTTCCTGGTTTCGATTGATTACCTGTATTATGGCTCCGTCCGTCACTACACCGTGAATACACGACTGGCAGTGACTCATGTAGCTTTGAACCTGCTTAAGTGCTTGATCCAAATTGTGACCGCGACGCTTTGTTTCAATAAACGCAATTGGAGTCGGTTTACTATCTATATTCACTACCAAAGCAATATCTACATAGCCTGTTTTGGAAAAGGCTTTGACTGGGTATTCGACGGCAATGCAGTCCAGCGGAAAGCCGTAAGTGGATATCAATTCTGAAATTACCCATTGGCGAACTTTTTCCTCACTACTGTGTATGTTGTTGAGTTGTTCCTTGTAACGGTATTCATCAATGGGAACATTGTAAAAAGACCTGACAAGCATATCTGACGATGGTCTTAAATAAATAGGATCAATATCTCGAATAAAACGTGAAGGGCCGGAGCTGCTTGTCAGGTACAAGCTTTCGGTTGCGCGTGTCATACCGACATAAAAAAGTTTCCTTTCTTTTACTTCATCATCATGCTTTTCCTCCATGTTCTTGTCAGGCAAAAAGGGTATGACATTGTCATTAAGCCCTACAATGAACACTAAAGGAAATTCCAGGCCTTTAATCGAATGCATCGTAACAAGCTTGATATTGTCCGAATCAAAGCGGATGCTCTTATCTGTAAAATAACTGCAGGCAATCCCTTTTTTATTCAGTATAGTCTGCATTCGTTCTAACTGGTTCTTAAACCGCGTAACTATGACCATATCCTTAAGTGAGTGCGACTTTTTCTGTTTGACTATTTCCTCGGCCACGAACTCGGCCTGATCGTTTTCAGTGCGAAATGACCTGTAAACCGGATAAGCTCCTTGTTTGTCAATCAAGGCCGGTTTCACAAAGTTCTCATCCTCAACGATTTCTGGACAATTTTCGATAAGGCTATAGGCCGCCTGGGATATTTGCGTAGTTGTTCGAAAGTTTTTACTCAAGGAACTGCCCCGTCCTTGCATGCTGAATCCGATGCTGGCAAAGCTGTTTCCGCTGCTCAACCACGACTGGCGGTAAATGTTTTGAGCGGTGTCAGCTATGAAAACAATGCTGGAATAATCTTTACAATTGTAGATTGCTTTTAAAAATAAAAGTTGGCTACGTGTTAAATCCTGACTCTCATCGATAATGACGTGAGTATATTTTATGATTGGGGCTTTTTGAACCTGTGACAAGGCTAAGATGCGCATCCCACTGAAATCGATATGCCCCATACTATGAATGGTCCGGTCGTAAAAACGCCTCAATTCATAAATTGCTTTGCGAGTTGTTGAATTTTTCTTCAATCTCTGAGGCTTGTTTACATCCTTTGCCTTAAGCACTCCTTTGCGGTCTGCTTCCTGATATTCCTCCTCTTCAAGGTAAAAACAGTTTTTAATCCAGTTTATCTCCTGAAGCAAAAATACGGTATTTCGTTGATTAAGAATTTTTACATCAGGAAATTGCTTTTTAAGCTTGGCTATTCCCTCACTTATGATTTCGTAGCTGGTCGGATTTGGGACACCGAGCTTGTACTTGCGGTTTTTTTCCGATACGTAGGTCTCGAAATAGGGAACCATCAAACTATCAACCGTTTTAATATCCACCTTTCTGTCCGACGTTTCAAATAAAGACATGAATTCGCCGTGTTGTATCCTTTCCATTTTTTCATAGAGATACGCCATGTAGCTAATCAAAGTTCGATTGTACGTGGCCAGCAGGATACTATCATCCTTGGCAAAACAGTAATTATTGTACAAAAAGAATGCGCGGTATAAACCCACAGAGGTTTTCCCTGAGCCTGCCACACCTTTTAGCAACTGATGTCCTTTGGGATCCATCGTTGCAATTCGTTTTTGTTCAGCATTAAGGTCCATATCAATTGAGGATTTAGGATCTCTTAGATTCTTATTATATTCAATCGGCTCAAATACCTGAAGGCTTTGCACAAAAAAATAACAGTATACAGATGAATCAAAAAAAATAGGTCAAAGGGCTGTTAAATAATCATCGTCAATTTCCATCAAGTCGACTAACTCTTTCGATTTCTCCAGTGGATGGTCCAGGTACATACCACCGTCTTCATAATCGGAATCCCAGAGTATACGGTCGGCAAGTTCTTCAACTTCACATGTCCATCTGTCAATATCTTTACAGTTAGCTGGCGGTATATCCTCTCCACCTACTTCTTTCCGAGCGGCAGTATTAGGGGGCAGTATTAGCAGTATTAGGGTCGAGCAGTATTAGGGTCGCATCTCTTTTTACAGCTTATTTTGGACCCGTATGAAAGCCCTCTGACATTTTCTTATTAAAACGTTCAATTACAACTAGGCGAGGAGGGAATAAAGGGTCGAGTCTTAAATATTAAATATTCATTTTATTTATCCATGGGGCAGCCGGATAAGCGGTTATTAAATTTTTGACGATCTTGTGAATTTAGTCTCGAAAAAACTGTTGACTTTGGGCTGTGTAATTAGTATAATGTATAACTAATACAGTTTATGGTACATGGTTCATAGTTTTTAGTATATTGTATTTAGTGGATGGCGATCTGGGAGGCAGAAATCAGACCATCAGGTTATCAGGCTATCAGGGAGTGGGGATCAGGATATCAGGAGACCAGGCATTGACTATTTCTCGGTGTCCTCTGAGTTCTCTGTGGCTATGAATCATTTGAAAAAATCGAACCCAATTTAGTTCGTATTGCGTATTGCGAAAACGAATTTGGAAAAACGAACCCAATGCTATTTTCATGAATCGTGTTCATTCGAGTTCATTCGTGGTTGCTTTAAGCTCAAAAGTGTTCAAAACTTGTCATATTTTTACAAAAATTTACAAAAATTCGCATTTCGTACAACATATTCTACATATCGCTACGGATTTTGATGGTTTATGCGAAAAAACAAAGCCAAATTGCTTCGTATTGCGTATTGCGTGGTGCGTATTGAGTAAACGAATTTGCAGAACAAAGCCAATCTTCTTCGTACTGCGTATTGTGTGATGCGTATTGCGAAAACGAATTTTACAAAACAAACCCAATCTACGCCAAAAGGGGTAGGGCGGATATCCGAGTATCGAGCCTCTTGTGTCGAGCGTCGAGTCTGAAGGCTCTTTTTCGGTTGACTTACGCCATTGCCAAGGTACACTAAATGGCGGGTAACTGCCCGGAAACGACTGTTTTGGATACTCCAAACCATACGAAAGGAGACATAGGATGGCTATAGATCGTCGAGATTTTCTGAAAGGTTCCGTGGCTTCGAGTTTGGCCTTTGCGGCTCCTTCCATTCTTCGGGCCGGCTCCGGCGGCACGTATCGCACCGCCCTGATCGGCTCCGGCTGGTGGGGGATGAACATCGCCCGGGCGGCGCTGCAATCCGGCGAGTGCAAGATCGTCGCGATGTGCGACGTGGACAGCAATCAGCTCGACCCGGCCGCGAAGGAAATCGAAAAGCTCAGCGGCGATAAGCCTAAGAAATATAAGGACTTCCGGGAGCTACTCAGCCGGGAGAAACCGCAGATCGCCATCGTGGCCACGCCCGACCACTGGCATCCTCTGATTACGATCGCCGCCGTCAAGGCGGGCGCGCACGTTTACGTGGAAAAGCCCATCAGCCATACGATCAAAGAAGGCCGGGCCATGGTGAATGCCGCCCGCGCCGCCGGGCGGGTCGTTCAGGTCGGTACGCATCGGCGCATCTCGCCGCACAACGTCTCGGGTATGAAGTTCCTCTGGGAAGGCAACGCCGGCAAGATCGGCATGGTCAAGGCGTTTGTGCTTTACGGCGGCAGCGGCCCCGAGGAGCCCAGGCCCAACCAGGAACCTCACAAGGGGCTGGATTGGGACATGTGGTGCGGGCCGGCGCCGGTACGCCCGTTTAATACGAAGATCCACTCGAGGGGTTTCCGCCAGTTCCTCGATTATGCCAACGGCACGTTCGGCGACTGGGGCATTCACTGGATGGATCAAATTCTCTGGTGGGCGAAGGAAGAACGCCCCAAACGCGTGTTTTCGACGGGCGGACGGGCCATTAAGGGAGCGCCCATCAACGATGCGCGGGGCCAGACGACGGACGCCCCCGATCACCAGGTGGCCAGTTTCGAGTTCGAGAATTTCACCGCGACCTGGGAGCATCGCCAGTTCGCCGGCAATAACGTCGCAAAGGGCGAGACCGTCGGCTGCTATTTCTACGGCACCAAGGGCATCTTCCACATGGGCTGGCGCCAGGGCTGGACTTTTTATCCTTCCCGCAGGGGGCAAAAAGAGATCCACGAGGAACCCAAGCTCAATCTGCCGGACAACCAGAATATCTTTGAATTGTGGGTGGATTTTCTCAAGGCCATCAAGACAGGCACGCGGCCGGTCTGTGACATCGAGCTGATCCACCGCTCGACGTGTATGAGCTTGCTGGGCATGCTTTCGCTCAAGATCGGCCGGAGCCTCGAATGGGACGGGGAGAAGGAATTGATCGTCGGCGATCCCGAAGCCAACAAACGGCTCAGCCGCACGTACCGAGGCCCCTGGGTCTATCCGCAAACGTAGCTATCAATGCTATGTTTTGTGCTATCTCGGAGCGTCTGAAAAGCCAGCAAAGTGCTTTCTGTGGATTTGACTAACGTGCTGGCGTATCAGGCACAATAATAGCGATCGAAGATATTGACCGTGGTGCGATAATTTTGGGGATAGTGGCGTTTCTTTTCAAGAATTTTGTTAAGTCTGTCGAGGGTCTTCCCATCGCCTGTTTCGGCGTAGTGCAGCGCCAAGGCTGTGAATCGCAGCCCGACATTCTCCGCTGTGCAACCTTCTTCAATCGCGGGTAATGCCTTTGCCCCCAGGAGATCGTAATAGGCCATGAGAGCAAACGCCCTGACGACGGGATGATTATCGTTGAGCCGCACCTCGACGGGCTCGACGAGCCGCCGGAGGCGGAGATCGCCGATCATCTCGACGGTGCTCGCCCGAATCAGCCATTTAGGGTGTTCGACGAGGTCGGGAATAAGCGACTCGAAATGAT
>Ga0272441_10012291_pt1 | contig 12533 bp, 12 predicted proteins | sample SSMProp6N_FD_193582 | JGI IMG/M metagenome (GOLD analysis project Ga0272441, IMG submission 193582) | Marine sediment archaeal communities from Little Sippewissett salt marsh, Falmouth, MA, United States - SSM-Prop-6N | ecosystem: Environmental > Aquatic > Marine > Wetlands > Sediment ...
TCCAGGGCAGGATCGACCACGTCCAGAGAATCGGGAGACTCTGAATCCACCCACTCTCCATCAATGTAATTTTTCAGTCTGCCGTAATGGCTCTGCGGTACTTCAAGCACTTTTCCCGTACTTTTCATGATTGACCTCCGGTTTTTTTTAACATTTAGGTTGAATAACTGTTTATATACCTGAAAGAACTGTAGAAGAAGCCGATGAAGCTCTAATACAGTAGTACGGTATTATGGTACTTCGATACTACTATAATCGGAGGATGTCAAGGATTTTTGGCAGGATTTTTTTGGGTTCGCCGAAAGGACTGAAAATCTTTGGTTTTTACAAAAAAAAGACTCAACAGACGTATGATTTTGGGTTTGCATTTATAAAAATACCGTTTCTGATTGTATGTTGTTTCAAAATGACGGCTGAAACCGGGAACATGACCCCTTTTGGCACCATTCCCTGAACAGACAAAATATTGTGAATTAAAAATCGGTGGACACGACCGTTTCCGTCTGTCCTCAAACGGATGCACGAACGCAAATCCCCGGGATATGGCCGCTGCATGCACAATGGCCGGAATATTTCCGTTTTTGTGATAATGTTGATTATTTGCGGCGAGCCGGTACGATGTGGTCGCGAAGACATGAATAAAAAAGGGAAAAGCTTTGTTCATGAAGCTTTCCCCTCATAAAAACTGGTGCCTGGGACGAGAATCGAACTCGTACAGGGACAAGCCCCGAGGGATTTTAAGTCCCTTGCGTCTACCAGTTCCGCCACCCAGGCCGATCAATCAATGATTTGAAGTCTGTATTATATGCAAACTTAAGGTTTGTCAAGGACTCAGGAGGCCAAAATCTCAAATGCATGCATAACGCCGTGACAGCTGCAGGCCGTACTGAGCAGGATGGGTCCTTTTGCCTGCAGCACCTGGCCAAGGGCACGGTGCAGATCCCCGGGAGGATATCCGCCGACACCCGGGGCCAGTTGCCGGCTCCGGATCACCACGGATGTATGATGCGGATATTTCAGGTCCCGAAGCGTCTGATGCAGTATCCTGGGCCGTGGTTTGCCGGTATAGGTACATATGTCATCGGGTTCAGGGCAATTTTCAGGGCACAGAAAATCCGCGTTGCTCACATAAAGTTGTCCGTTAGGCCCCGCAAATGCATTGGGAAGCTGTGTTGCCAGTTCAAGCGGGACCGTCAGCGGCTGCAACCAGTAGTCTGTCTGCTTCAATCGGCATTTGATCCATTCATACGCCACATGAACCGGTATGCACGGCACTACCCAGTCCGCGTGGTCCACGGCATCCGGGTGCTCGCACAGCCACCGGATACCTTCGGTACAAACGGCTTTAAAGGCATCCGCCTCCAACGTACGGCAGACCTCTTGATTCTTATCAAGAATAGTAACTGCGCTCTGACCGTATTGCTTTGAAAGTTTTTTTGCCGCTTTGATGCCGAACCGTCCGGCACCGATGATCAATATAGAATTCATTTTAATGACAACGCTGCCAAAATGAGTTAAACTTAAAAATTATGTGTGTCGCCGGATAATGCACAATTCTTATTTAAATCGAAGTTCGTCGGATTGTCAAACATCTTTCAACGTGTTATGTCAGCGCATATGAATACTATTTCGATTAAATCTCCGATAATTCTGGCGTCGAAATCTCCCAGACGTCGATATCTTTTAAAACAGGCGGGGCTTTCGTTTTCCGTCATTCCCGGCACGGTGGACGAAAGCCGTATGCCCGTGGGTTCCCCTGTGGATTACGTCAGACACCTGGCTGAAATAAAAGCGAAAGACGTCGCAGCGCAGCATCCGGAGAGCTGGGTGATCGGGGCCGACACCATTGTGGTGATTGACGACAGCATCCTTGGCAAGCCTGATTCGACGGAGGACGCCCGGCAGATGCTGAAACGCCTGAGCGGCAGAATCCATCAGGTATACACAGGATTCTGTATCTGCAATTTATCGCTTGAGAAAAAATATTCCGAAACAGTCAGAACGGATGTGGAATTCAAACAGCTGACCGATGAAGAAATCAACTGGTATATCCATACACCGGAGCCCTTTGACAAGGCAGGTGCTTATGCCATACAGGGGCTGGGAACCTTTTTGGTCAAACGAATCAACGGTTCCTACACCAATGTAGTGGGACTTCCCGTGTGTGAGGTCATGGAATTTTTAATTAAAGAAGGCATTACAGGCTACAGGGTTGAGGAAAAATGAGTATAAAAGATAGACTGGACTGTATCAGGAAAAGAATTGAAGCCGCGGCCGTCCGATGCGGCAGAGACCCGAAATCCGTTCGTCTGGTAACCGTCAGCAAAACATTTCCGGCGGAAACAGTGCGTGAAGCCATCGAGGCCGGTGCCGACATATTGGGAGAAAACTATATCCAGGAGGCACGGTCAAAGCATGAAACTTTGTCGGACTGTCCGGTTTCCTGGCACTATATCGGGCATCTTCAGTCCAACAAGGCCAAATATGCCGTCCGGTTTGTCGATCTGATCCATTCGGTCGATTCATTGAAACTGGCAAAAGAAATAGACAAGCAGGCGGCAAAATGTGATAAAATTCAGAACATACTGATCCAGGTCAATATCGGAAAAGAAGACAGCAAATCCGGAGTATTCGAGGAAGATGCGGTGCAGCTGGTCCGGGATGCCGGCACACTGGACCATGTGGCCGTCAAAGGATTGATGATCATACCACCGTTTTATGATGAACCGGAACGGGTCCGGCCTTTTTTTGCGGGACTGCGGAATCTGGCCGAAAAAATACGTGCGATGAACATCCCCGGCGTATCGATGACCGAACTTTCCATGGGCATGTCCGGAGATTTCGAAACGGCCATCGAAAACGGAGCTACCCTGGTTCGCGTCGGCAGATCCATCTTTGGAGAAAGGCATTGAAACTGCTGCTTCACATATGCTGCGGCCCCTGTGCCATATATCCGGTGCAGTCACTTCGGGACAGCGGCATTGAGGTGATGGGTTTTTTTTACCGTCACAATATCCATCCATGGACGGAATGCCTCAAGCGCCAGGAAACACTGGAAACCTATGCCGAAAAAATTGACCTCCGCGTGATCTATCAGGACGGCTATGATCTGGAAGGGTTTATTCAAAACGTAGTGTTCAGAGAATCCGACCGGTGCAGTTACTGCTATCATGACCGTCTCCGGAGCACTGCCCTTCTGGCCCGAAGGGGCAAATTCAACGCGTTTTCATCGACCCTGCTGTACAGTAAATTTCAGAAGCACGACATGATCCGGTCCATTGGAGAGGCTGTGGGCAAATCCGTAGGGGTCCCCTTTTTCTACGATGATTTTCGCCGGGGCTGGAAACAAGGCATTGAACGCTCCAAAGAGTTGGGAATGTACCGCCAGCAATATTGCGGTTGCATTTACAGCGAAAAAGACCGCTATTACAAGTAGTATCCAATCGGCCGTCAGGCTTGAAACAGGCACTCCCTGTGAGAATATGCGTTCTCAACTTATAACTCCGTCATGCTGGATACCTTATGTTTACCAATTTTTTATATTTTATCATTGCGATACTGATTTTCAGCACCTACCAGCCGTCGGAAGAAACAAACTTCACTTTTTTTGAAACCGTTTTACTGTTTCTTTCCATTTCTTTTGTGTTTGCCGCGGTCAGCCGGTCTCAGTTTCGCAGAATCCGAAAACAGATCGCCACCGAGCGGTTTATGTATCTGGACCATAAACTTTCGGCAACCGTGACGCGGCAATCTATTCTGGCTCTGGTGGTTTTTGCCGTTGATGTCTACGGACTGAACGTGTCCTCGTTTCTTTCGGTTTTTTCGCTGTTTTCAACCATCCCGACCCTGTCCGCCATTGTACTGATAGGACTTTTTACCGGTTATATGGCCATTGTCTGGGCGTTCGCCTACGATACGCACCGGGTGCTGTATCAAACGGATATGCCGAGATCGGCCTATGTGACATCCAACCTGTCGTTCTGCGTTCCCGTCATTCTGCCCTGGATCGTCCTGTCGATCGTGTCGGACGTCATCTTTGCGCTCCCGTTTGAGTTTCCCCAAAAAATTCTTTCCACCACCGAAGGCGAGATCTGTTATTTTTTGTTTTTCCTTCTGACCGCTGCTGTCTTCGGCCCTGCCCTGATCCAGAAATTCTGGCGATGCAAACCCCTGGAACCCGGAGCGGTTCGGGGCCAAATCGAATATCTCTGCCGAAAAGCAGGGGTTCCCTGCGCCAATATATTGTACTGGCCCATTTTCGGAGGCCGAATGATCACCGCCGGGGTGATGGGGTTGATCGATCGATTTCGCTACATTCTGGTCACCGGAGGCTTGATCAACCTGCTTCGGCCCGAAGAAATCGACGCGGTCATCGCGCATGAGATCGGCCATGTAAAAAAGCATCACCTGCTGTATTACCTATTCTTTTTTATCGGGTACATGTTTATTTCCTATGCCCTGTTCGACCTGGTCCTTTATGCCGTTATCTATTCCAGGCCGGTATACGCCCTGCTGTCTGCTGGCGGTGCCGGGCAGACAACCGTTACGACCCTGATATTCAGCCTTTTCATATTTGTAATTTTCATTGTGTATTTTCGGTTTGTTTTCGGATATTTCATGCGAAATTTCGAACGCCAGGCCGATACGTATGTCTACACGCTGTTTGACAGCGCGATGCCCCTGGTTACCACCTTGAAAAAAATCGCCGTCACCAGCGGTCAACCGATAGACAAACCCAACTGGCATCATTTCAGCATCAAACAACGCATTGATTTCCTGTTAAAATGCGAGTCGAACCGGTCATGGATCAAACGCCATGAGCGTAAAATCAAAAAAAGCCTGGCTGTTTATCTGATTGCCGTCGCCGCCATCGGCGCGGTGGGGTGGCATCTGAATTTTGGAGAAACCGGAAAAAAGCTGAACAGTCATTTCATCGAAACCATCCTCACCCGAGAGCTCAAAACCCATCCGGATGATGCCAATCTCTACAGCCTCCTCGGCGATCTGTATTACAGCCGGCAGGAATATGAGAAAACCATTCGGGCCTATGAATCGTCGATCGCGCTGGAACCCGAAAATGCGAATGTCTTGAATAATCTGGCCTGGTTGTATGCAACATGCGAGGAAAAAAAATTTATACTTCCGGAAAGGGCCCTTGAACTGGCGAAAAGAGCCATCACGTTGAAAAAAGCCCCTCATATATACGACACTCTTGCAGAAAGTTTTTTTATAAACGGCATGGTCGAAGATGCCGTCAAAGCCGAAACCCTTGCACTTGAAACGGCAAAAAAAGAGCGTTCAGTTTATGTGAAACAGCTGGAAAAGTACCGCAGAGCATTGAAATAATCACATAGCGATACCCCATAGTATCCTGCCGTTTGAGGGCCCTGAATTCTACCATATTTCGGGTTGCTCAAATCCTGCTATTTTGGTATTTCCTAACGGTGAAAAGTACCGTATAAAAATGATTTTAAGGACAACCGAAATAAGATATTCAAGGGGCTCGACGGCCTTGACGTTTTTTCTGAAATATTTTTTGATGATAAATCACTTTTTCGCCGCTGAATAGATTTTTGTATTCTTTTTGGAGTAGACTTGATGATCGACCTTGAGAATATGAGCGTTTTGATTGTGGACGACATGGAAGGCATGTGTAAATCCATTCGAAGCATGCTGAAGGTTCTTCATTATGGAAAAACCCACCATTATGCGCACAACGGCTCTGAGGGATGGAGGTTTCTCAAATCCGACACTCACGTGGATTTAGCTATAATCGACTGGAATATGCCCGTGATGAACGGTGTCGAGCTTCTCGAGCATATACGGGAAGACAGAAATTTCAGAGATATGCCGGTTGTCATGGTCACAGCGGAGGCAAACCGGGAAATTGTTGCGGAAGCCGGAGAATCCGATATTGATGCATACATACTGAAACCGCTGACCGTCAGGTCACTGGGCGATAAAATTGCTATGGTTGTTGATAAGGCAAACAATCCCCCGCCCGAAATCCGTTATTTAAAACAAGCCAGAGATGCCGAGGAAAGCGGAAATATTCAAGACGCCGTCAAAAACGCAAAAATCGCTGTTAAGCATGACCCGACATCGTCCAGACCCCTTCGGGAATTGGGATACTATTTTTATTTAAGCCAAAAATTCGAACAGGCGGAAAAATGCTGGCTGAAAGCCGCGCAGATGAATCCCCTGGATGTATACGCGTTTCATCATCTGGGAAAACTCTATCTGGACAGGGATGATATCGACAATGCAGCCCGATATTATGATAAGGCCGTAAAAATCAGCCCCCGCCATATCAGCCGCGGAATTGATTTCGCCAAAATCCTGATCCAGAAAGGTCTGGTTGGAAAAGCTGTCTCCGTGTTTGACAAGATCATTCGCCTTTCCAGAGATCCTGTTTCGATTCGAGAAGAGATCGCCGATGTGTGCATGAAAAACAACATATTTGATTATGCTGTCGGTTTATATAAATTTCTGGTTTCCACGTTACCCAACCGATACGATCTGATATTCAAACTGGCTGTTGCGCTTGAACGTATCGGAGAATATCGTCAAGCCATTTCTCAGCTGCTGCATGTTGAAAAAAAAGATAAAGAAAATCCGGAAATTCAATACCGACTGGCCGTTAATTACATGGCCATCGATCAGGTATACCGGGCGGAACAGACACTGAAAAATATATTGCGGTTAAATCCTGATGACGAAAAAGCAAAAAAAATGTTGCGGCAATGCGTATGAAATTATCATGCGCAGATCATAATCTGCTTCGCGTAAAGAAAGGGTTGTGAATATGACCAGAGCTCAGGAAAGCATACTGCAATGCCTTTTAGATATCACCCAGACGGCAAATCGAAGCCGCATCAGCTATCAGACGAAACTTCAGCATGTCCTGGATCGAATCGTCGACCACATGGATACTGAAAAAGGATCCCTGATGCTGATGAAAGGCCGAAAATATCTTGAGGTCGTTGCATCGACAAATCCGGAGCTGATCGGCGTAAAGCAGTCTCTCGATCAGGATTCACCCTCTTCATGGGTTGTCAAAAACAAACAGCCGCTGTATGTTGACATGGACTCGGAATCCCCGGACATTCGAAACAAGTTTTTTCACTATAAAAAATCAGCCTTCCTGTTGGTTCCGGTCATTAATAACGGCGTCGTCATCGGCGTCATCAATCTTACAGACAAATTAAAAACAGACTGTTTTTCAAAAAGTGATCAGAACATACTCCTTTTGATCGCCGGCCATATTATCGGCACGCTGGAAAACATCCGCCTGACCGAATCCCTGAAAAAAAAGAGAAAAGTACTCCAGGGAAAAAACCGGAAGTTGAAACAACTTGAAAAAGTTCGAACCGAACTTTTTAACATGCTGATACACGACTTGAAGGGGCCGCTTTCCGAAATTGTTGCCAATATCGATATCCTTTCCTATACGGTGAAAAAGGATAACATGGAATTTGTAGAAGCCTCTCAAACTGCCTGTAATACGCTTTATCGAATGATATCAAACCTTCTTGACGTCACACGTCTGGAGGAAGGCAGCCTGAAATTGCTCTATGAAAGAGTATCTCCGGATGAGCTGATTCGTGAAGCCCTGTCGCGTATGCACGGTATCAGTAAAGTGCGAGACATAAATCTGAATGAGCGGTTTCCGGTCTTTTCAACTCCACCCCATTTTTTTGCCGATCGGAATATTCTTCTGAGAGTACTTCAAAATCTTTTAATCAACGCGGTTCATTATTCGCCGGCAGGCGAAACCATTGAAACCGGATACGAATATACCGATAACGGGGAAATTATTTTTTTTGTCAAGGATAACGGCCCGGGAATTCCATTACCACTTCAGCAGGCCATCTTTGATAAATTCATGCAGGTAGACAAGAAAAACGACGGTCGTCAATATACGACAGGTTTAGGGTTGACGTTCTGTAAACTCGCTGTTGAGGCACACAGAGGGGGGATCTTTGTGGAAAGCGACGGACTCAGAGGCAGTTGCTTTAAATTTAACCTGCCGTTGGAATAGCGCAGCGGTGTCCGCCCGGCAAGTGAAACATCACACAGTTCTTGTGTGGACACAAATAAAGGACAGTTGATATGATGGATATTAACATTAACACGCACCAGGACATCAATACGGATTTTTGCGGAACTCCGGTTCACATCGAAGAGGACGTCAGTCGTGTCGTACTTAGAACGCTGGAAACCATGATGGTCGATGATTCCGGTCTCGTTCACGGGGGATTTATTTTCGGGCTGGCTGACTACGCAGCCATGATTGCCGTCAATCATCCCAACGTCGTTTTAGGGGGTGCCGAGGTTAAATTCATCAAACCCGTCATAGCCGGAGATGTCGTTACCGCTGAAGCCGAGGTCATCCGAAAACAAGGCAAAAAACATATTGTACGGGTGGATGTGACCCGCGATGACGATACGGTATTTAAAGGCGAATTTACATGTTTTGTTCTGGAAAAGCATATACTGGAGGAATGAGAAAATACTACCGTATCAGCGTTTTTTTCGCACTATTCTTCGTCGAACCACACGTTTTCTTTTTTTAGTTCCGGTTTGTTTTGTGTTGGAACCATGAACGGCGGGGGCTTCACGGGAACCGATCTCGGAATTTGATAAGGGGGCGTCCAGATGGTCCTGCCGGAATGTGCATGTCGCACGAGGACATTTAAGGCCTGACACCCCGGCAGAATTCTTGAATTCGATCAAAAAAGAATTTCGACATCGCGGGCAGGGAAAATGATAGGGCTTTCCCCAACTGATAAAATTGCAGTTCGAACCGGAGCACATATAATAGGTTTTCCCTGATTCGGTTGCTTTAGGCTCGATGTGACCGGTTTTGCATATGGGACACATCAGGGCAAGTTTTGTCTCAAACTCATTGATCTGATTATCAATGATGAGTTCAGAAGTCTGTTCGTTTTCTGTATTTTCAGCAATTCGGTCGTCGCTGTTTTCCTGCTCCCGGACCTCTTCGGCTTCTTTTGTCTCGGTGCCCGATTCTCCTTCAGTCGCATCCGGCTCAGACACAACAGATGGTAGTACTTCAATTCCCACAGAATCGCTGTTTTGAAACATTGCGTCAGGCAACGCCGCTGAATCCGGGATATCGTCAGGTTCCTCTTTTGGCAAATCCGCTTCAGGTTTGCCGAAAGAGGTTCTTTTATCCTCGTGCGTCTCGGCCGGACTGTCATTTGCTGAAGGTTTTAATTTTTCAGGAATCCGGGCATTTGAATCGAAAGACTCGCCGTTATCTTCCTCGGATTTTGATTTCGGAAAAAGCTCTGTGATTTTAACGTCTCGTGCGTATTGTCCCCGGGTTAAAATGACGGGGTCTGAAATTTCCTGCGGGGATGCCTCGAAACGTTGTCGAATCCGTTTTATAAAATCGGCTTTTTTTTGTTTCGAAATTTTATTCGATTTTTGGGGGGGCGAATGCACGCGGGATTTAAAAGAGACGGCTCTTGACATCAATGTCTGATCTGTCTGGCGAATTGCAAAATCCAATTCCTTTCGACCCGAAACAACCTCTTCGATTCCTTGAATGATATAGACAAGCAAACTCATCCCCGGCATTTGAGGGAAATGGCCGTCTATCGCACGCGCTACGCTGAAAGCCGGTTCAAGTGCCATGTACCTACCCTGATCATCCATGGAGACATAACCGGTATTAATGAGTTGGCAAAAGGCTTCACCGATATCATCCGCATAATTAGCCCCCAGGTCAACCATTTCGGATCGAATTGTTTCTCTGTCAAAGTGTTTCTGAGTCGTTTGCGGATACGCCTTTATTTCAAGATCTCGTTCCACGATCAGCAATAAACCCGCCAAATGAGATAAATGTATCGGCAGGGAAGAATGATGGGAACTGATTTCCTTTATTCGGCATAAATGTCTGAAAAGCAGTTCATTAAATGTATCTTTGATTTCTTTGATAAGATACGAATTTGCGGTTTTGGATTCTTCCATAAGAAATTATTCTAAAGTGCATACCATACATTTGTATATGTGCATCTTTGATACAACGCCGAAGACAGACAAAAAGTGACGTAAGACTGTGGAATTTATTTATTCCGAGGCCCTGAAGTATTCGTCAATCATCCACGTTCGATTTTTGGTGGTCTCCCGATTCCGCAACCGGCTGACTCGAATTGATTTCCGTCATCATATCCGCCAGTTGCGATGCCATTTGAGACATGTTCTCTTTGACGCCGGCATTGGGATTCATGCAGGGGGAATCCTGAGGGTCATCATCCGGCATGGGATCCATATCTGTACCTGAAATTGATAAATCAGAAGCATTCGACCGTACATCTTTTTGCGCTGTCTCTTCTCCAGGCTCCATATCCTTTGTATCAAACGCCATATAATTACCGGCTCGATCCAGCAACAGGGAAAGTGTCACCTTCACCTCAAAGTCCAACTGATAGGCAACCTGATTATTGTATACGACGATATCGCCCTGTGTGTATTCCACATTGTCGTCGATAGCGATATGATGTTTTTCTTTAAAAATCTTTTCAATCGTTTCCCAGTCCAAATCAGCGGTAATGCCGTCGATTAATTCCCGTTCACCTTCTTTGATAATTTGCGAATCCGTAAGTTTCACTGCAAGTACTCCTTTATAAAATAAGTCGGTTGATTTACCAACGATTTCTTTTTGAAATTTTTACGGAACAAGTTTTTTTAACTAAAAAGCTTAAAAATATACTTTTAACTAGTATTTTTTGTCAATATATAGTCATTGATTTAATTCCGGCTTGTCCTGCTGTCGCATCTGTTCATTAATTCGACAGCCAGATCCATATATGATCTTGCCCCGATCGATTGAATATTGCATAACGCCGCCGGCTTGCCAAGATCGGATGAATCTCTCAGGAGGCAGTTTCTGGGAATTTTTGTTGAAAAAACATATGGAATCAATTCCCCACCCGGATGGTTTTTCGAGATATCACCCCCTTTATGCATCGTTTCATGCATGGTATATACAATACCGACAATTTTTAATTCGGGATTTTCGGACAGGTGCAGCTGCTGCACAACTTTCAGAAGCTGCCCCAGGCCTTCCAACGCAAAAATTTGAAACTGAATGGGGATTAAAAGCCATTTTGACGCAACCAGGGCGGATAGAGTAATATCTCCAAGCGTCGGAGGAGAATCTATCAGAATAAAATCATATTCGTGCTTCAATGCAATCGTCAGATCTTTTAATGCGTTTTGTTTACATCCTGAAGAAAAAGTTCCAGCATGGTATTGAGGCAAGGCGTGAGGGAGATTAAAGCAAGAAGGAATCATATGAAGATATTTCAAATTCCTGTGCCGGACAATGGTTTCATGCGGCTGTATTGTTCCCGATAACACCTGAAACAGACTGTACTTCAGTGATTTTTTATCAACGCCCAAACCGGTGGTCGCGCTGCCCTGCGGATCGCAATCAATCAGAAGCGTTCGTTTTTCCATGAGGGACAAGGATGCCGCAATATTGACGGCGGTGGTCGTTTTTCCAGTCCCCCCTTTTTGACTTGCTATGGTAATAATCTGCCCCATATATCGTATCACACCTTAGATATTGAGAAAGTATGGGAAATGCGCTATTAAACGATTTTATTTCGTAACAGACATTACAGCATATTTCAATAGCGGATGGATCTGATTCTAAATGCCATTGATATATTATGCTGCAACGGTCAACCAACCCGCCTGAAAAGGATGTGTCACGAAAATGCCGGTGAACCGCACCCTGTCTCTTGAGCAAATTGATGAAGCGCTTTTGCATTTGAATTGTCGCAATACTCGTTCTGCAAAATATAAACTGCTTCAATCCATTCGGCAATGCTACAACACAGCAACGCATTCGGCTGATATCGACCGTTTGGATACGGACCGACTCATCCCGCGGATATGGGATACCGGTTCTGATAAATCCAGAATAAAATTCAAACGGAAAAATTTCAACAGCCTGAAATCATCCCTCAATTCAGATCTGATGAAACTTTTTGAAAGGGGTGACAACCCGGATGGGATCATTATCGGTCCGGAAAATACGTTTGTAATGTCGGATAAAGCCAAAGACCGGCTGCTGAGTACAATGACCCGCGCTTTTGATCCAGCGGAAGGCCCCATCAGTCGAATTGGCCATATCCTCGAGAACATCAACGAATTCCTGAATAAACTGGACGTCCAAAAATCCGAACAGCCTGACGATGAAATCCGGATGTTTAAAGACCTTATCCGAAAATTATCAAAACAGACCGGTATCATTCCGGACGCAGGTGACGGAACTCCGGATTTACATCAAACCACAGAAGCTTTGGAGAACGATACGGTCGAACTTGTGGATGTTGTTGAGGATGCACCGGATAATGAACCGGATGCGGGCGAAGATGATTTTGAAATAGATGACAATGAAGAACCGGCTGAAAATCTTGATGATTTCGATTATATCGATGATGAAGATATCGAAGATCTGGATTCCGAATTTGTCGCCGAAGACGATATCGCCGATG
>Ga0272441_10012292_pt1 | contig 12532 bp, 11 predicted proteins | sample SSMProp6N_FD_193582 | JGI IMG/M metagenome (GOLD analysis project Ga0272441, IMG submission 193582) | Marine sediment archaeal communities from Little Sippewissett salt marsh, Falmouth, MA, United States - SSM-Prop-6N | ecosystem: Environmental > Aquatic > Marine > Wetlands > Sediment ...
CTATTGGGGCAGCCTTGAGGTCGCCGCTGCGCTGGGCGTCGGTGCGGCCGTCCTGCTGTCTCTCAAGCTCGGCGTGCGGAGATTCGTCGGACGGATTACCGAACAGGACGTGCTGGCAACGCTCAAGTTCGCGGTCATCACGGCGATCGTGCTGCCACTGCTGCCGAATCGTACGTTCGGCTCTGCACCGGTCGATGTCCTCAACCCGCGCAACATCTGGCTGATGGTCGTTTTTATCTCGGCGATCAGTTTTGTCGGATACGTGCTCATCAAGCTCGTCGGATCACGGTGTGGTGTGGGCCTGACCGGCCTGCTCGGCGGATTGGTGTCAAGCACGGCGGTCACGCTGAGCTTCACCCAGCGAAGCCGCGGGCACGCAGCGTTGGCGAAACCGTTCGCCCTTGCGATCACAGTTGCGTGGACGATGATGTTCGTTCGGGTGCTGGTCGAAGCCGCTGTGTTAAACAGTCAGCTGCTCACTGCGCTGTGGATTCCGATCGGCGGCGCCGGAGGAATCGGCCTCTGCTATTGCGGATACCTTCTCTTCTTCGCGAAACAGGAGGGCGGGGAAGAAGACGTGACGCTGAAGGCGCCGTTCGAACTCGGTCCTGCACTGAAGTTCGCCGTCGCCTATGCGGCAATTCTGGTCGTCTCGCGCGGTGCCCAGATGCTACTCGGGGATCCCGGCGTGTATGCCTCTGCTGCGGTCTCGGGGATCGCCGACGTCGATGCAATCACTCTCTCACTGGCGAGAATGGCCGGGGCGGGGACGGTGGAGATCGCCACAGCATCGAAGGCCATCGTGTTGGCGGCAATGGTCAACACGTCCGTGAAAGGCGGGATCGTGTTAGCACTCGGTGCCGTCTCGCTAAGAAAATCGATCCTCCCCGCCATCGTCCTGATCCTCGCCTCGGGGCTCGGCCTGGCCTTTTTGGCGTAGGAGACAAGAATGAGTTCGAAGACCCTCACTCTCGCGAAGTGCGAGTGGCGCGTCACTCCAGTAGAGAAGGTATTCACGCGGTCTGGACCCTTATTGATAGTGGACGCGCTTCTGCGTCACTTTCATCTGCAAGAGGGTTGACCCAGGAGCGCCCCCGATTGTCGTCCGTTAGCTAACCGTCATGCTCAAAGGGATGCCGGCCCAAGCTAACACCGGCGGAGGACCGATCCACTAACCCGAAGTTCCTGAGGTCAAAACGACGAAAACTCTTTTCAGAAGCGAAAAAGGACTGAGATGCTATTTCACCGTTCTGTCTACAAAGCGGTGTGGTTAATCAGACTACTTCCTCGCGTGGCTTGGACCACGGGTTGTTTGTGAGATCCAAGATGAACTTACCCATAGATAGTTGATCTTGCCAAGGGGTGTTGTCACAAAGCCCCTTCTCTATAGGACGGAAGCGATTGGTATTGCCACGGCCGATAAGCAAGTGTTTGCGAATCTTGCTCTTGCGCAGCCATTCGCCCTGCTTAATAACCGTACGAAAACCTTGCTTGAACTTGCTGCCGTTGCACATGTCTATCAGTATACACATCGGTCCAGGAACGTAAAGGAATTGAAGCAAGGCCATACATGTCTACATTTCTGAAGGCATCTATTATCTCAAATGTATATTCCATGCGCGTTTCGGGCATGTTTGGAGGCCAATTTTGCCAGGAACTTCGGACTAACGGGAAGCGGTGCCATCCGCTGAGTAGGAGAGGACGAAGGAATCCAGCAGCGTCCCACCGGTGGGAACAACGGTCTCGCTCGCAATCCGGGCGACGGAAATCACATCGACCGCGATACCGGAAGAGGAAGCCGTCACGCGAACGTAGAAGTTGTGCCCTTCGACCGAGAGATCCGAACCTTCTATGTGTTCCGGCGTGGTCTGGCGTGGAGTGGCCCCACCACCCCCGACGACAAGATAGGTCACCCCGTCCCTTTGGATGTGTTCATAGTGGTGCGAATGGCCGTTGAACACGACATCGACACCGGTTTCGACGAAGATGGGGTGATAGATGACGTCGAAGAGGTAGCCGGTGCCGTGAAAGGGATCGGAGGAGAAGACGGGGTGATGGAAGATCACGAACTTGTGCGGTTCCGCGCCCGAAAGATGGGTTCTGGCCCACTGTTGTTGTTCCTTCATCTCCGTGGCCTTGCGAACGTTCGTGTCGAGACCGACGACGACGACATCCGCCCAATGGAGTGCCCACCACCGCTCGTCGTCCTTCCCCTCACCGGGTGGGAGGGTGAATGCTTCGTAGTAGGAGCGATGGTTCTTTTCGTGGTTCCCGAGAACGGGAACAAACGGAGCGACAAGGAGCATGTCGTCGAACGAAGAGAACCAGTGATCCCAGTACGGGGTCGCCGGGCACTCTACGACGTCGCCGGCATGAAGAACGAAATCAAATCTCGCGGGATCAGAGGCAATCGCGTCGCCGACCAACTCCAGACGATTGATGCCCTCCCACTGCCACTGTGTGTCGGCGAGAACGGCAAACGAAACGGGCTCACCAATCTTCGGCTCGGTGGTGAATCGTCCCGACGGACTCACGACCTCGGTCTCGCCATCGGCAAGGATCACTCGGTAGACGTACTCCGTCGCCGGCTTGAGGCCATCCAAACGAACGTGCGTCGTGGGGTGAAACGGGTCCGCCTCGGCCGCGGGGACAGACACCGCGTGCGACCACTCATCGCGGCTCCCAATCTCCGCACTGGGACCGTATTCAATACGACCCGGAAGGGGCGGTGAGCACGACCAGCTGATCGTGACGGCGTCTCGACTCGGCGCGCCGCTGTACGGTCCGTGCACAAACGATGCAGAACACGCAATCCCCGCAAGGACCAGCCCAATGATCAACAGCGTCGCACTGCGCAAACCGACCTCCTTCAATCGGAACAATAGCCGCAACCGCGTTACGCCACAATGTCACCCGGTGGAACACGGGCGATACGAGCACTCGACGGAGCAGCCCTGCGACGCAGACGATCGAGAAAGGGAACGTGACCGAGCGGTTCCCCTTGGCCGCCGAGGCGATCTTTCAGGCCGACACTTGACCGCCGGGTCCGTCGACGAAAGTCCTGCACTGTCAGATCGCAGTCACGCCGAAGGGGACCTCGCAGGACTCTAATCTCCCTCCTCGGTCATCGTTCACGGCTTCCCGGTTACCGGTAGTGGGGATCTTCACGGAAAGCCCACGCGGCGTCCACGGAGCCTCCACACCCGAGGGGCTACCATGCAGGCATGAAAAGACTACTGCTTCTGCTAGGAGTTGTTGGATTGGGTCTTTTGGTGCTCGCTGGATGCACGTGCGGGGTCTGAAATCTCCTTAGGGTTGGCGATCTCAACCCATGTCTCGGGGGATTGACATGACGAAGATGAAAGACCATTGGGCGTGGACGCTTCGGATCGTCCCGGTCCTTGCGGTGATAGGCTCAACGCTGATGCTTCTGACAGGATGCTGGCCAGCGAACACGGCACCGGTGGCATCATTTGCCGTCAGTGTGCTGGCAGGCCCGGCGCCGCTCACGGTGATCTTCGATGCTCAGTCTTCCCACGATTCAGACGGAGTCATCCTGACCTACAACTGGGACTACGGCGATGGATCGACCGGAAGCGGTGACGAGGTTTCTCATACCTACACCACGGAGGGCTCCTACACGGTCATCCTTGAAGTGACGGACAACGGCGGAAAGACTACCTCGATGCAGAAGGGCCTGACTGTCCTTCCACCCGAGACACAGGGTCCAAACCCTCCCGGCGGAGGCACCTGCGGCTAGACCCATCCGTTCATTGAGGCTTATCCCCTGCCGTGGGTGTTCTGCGCCTGTCACAGGTCTACCAGTGGGCCCGAGTCAATGTAAGACCTGGCCAACTCTCCTTTTCTCATGCAACAGAGCAAGTCTTCGCGCCAGATGCACACGTGTTTTGCTATCGTGAGTCGGACCCGATATCCTCCAGCACGAAAAGGTTTGGGATGAGGGCATCGTGACAAGAGATGCGTGTGTGATCAGTGACGCAATGAATCCTAGTTGCTTGATCTCTACGATGCATTCCATCTCTGTCAAGCGGTCCGTCTTTCGCTGCATGTGCATGGATTACAAGGAGGAAGGATGCCCGGACCACTGACATTGATCGTCCTGGCTGCAGGAATCGGCCGCCGCTACGGCGGCCCAAAACAGATCGAGCCGATCGGGCCGAGCGGCGAGATCCTCCTCGATTATTCCGTCTACGACGCGCTCGACGCGGGATTCCAAAAGGTGGTCTTCGTCATCCGGCGGGAGATCGAGGCCGCGTTTCGCCGGAAGGTCGGCCGAACCATCGAGCGGCACTGCGACACGCGCTACGCCTATCAGGACATGACGTGCATCCCGGAAGGGTTCACCGTCCCGCACAATCGGCAGAAACCATGGGGCACGGCACATGCGGTCTTGATTTGCCGCGACATGATCGACGTACCGTTCGGGGTGATCAACGCCGATGACTTCTACGGTCGCGGGGCGTTTCAGCAACTCGCCGATTTTTTGAATAACGTGGAGGACGAAAAGGCCATCGTGGGCTGCGCCATCGGTTATCCAGTCGAAAACACCCTCACCGATCACGGGTCGGTAGCGCGCGGTGTGTGTAAGGTAGATTCGGACGGCTCCCTTGTCCGGATCGACGAACGGAGAAACGTGCAGCGATTCGAGAAGACCGTCAAGGCATCGGATGACGGCGAGCACTGGATCGAGGTTCCTCGTGGCACCCCGGTCTCGATGAACATGTGGGGGTTCAGCCCGTCGCTGTTTGTAGAGCTGGAAGCGCGATTTCGGCAATTCCTGGGCCAAGACAGCCGGACGCTGGAAACGGCCGAGTATTGGTTGCCGGAGGTAGTCAACGATCTTGTCCAGGAGGGCAGAGCGCACATCACCGTGATTCCCACCTGCGAGCAGTGGCTGGGCGTGACCCATCCCGAGGACAGGTCAACCGTGCAGCAGGGAATACGAGACCTCATCGCCCGGGGTATCTATCCGGAAGACCTGTGGGCATAGCAGTTCACGTAGGAAATCGACAGTTGCTCGGTGAAACTGTGGAAGTAACGTGCGGGCACAGTCGGGGTACTCCCTTTCGCGGCCGAACTCAAGGTCTCCAAACGCAAGTGGAGAAGCGGGGCCCCGTGAAGTTGAGCCCCGCGTTTGCCTGCACCGGTTGCGAAACCGCCAGCTCCTCTAGCCTTCAGGATCCTGCGTAGTGAATGATTGTGCCGTCTTCGCCGACGACGAAGACGGCATCGGCTGAGGCGCCCCAGATATCCTTCAGCCAGACGTCTGTTCCGCTGTCCATCGCCGACCAACTCTCCCCGTCGTAGTGAAGGATCGTGCCCGCCTTACCGACCGCGTAGACGTCGTCGCTCGCACTGCCCCAGACTTCGTCCAGGAAGAGCTTGGTCCCGCTGGTCATCTTCGACCATTTGTCGCCATCGAAATGAAGGACCCCTCCGCCGCTGCCGACCAAGAACACGTCACTGCCGGAGAATCCCCAGATGCCGTCCGGTGGCCTCCTGGCCGACGTGGTCCAACTCGTCCACTCCGCTCCGTCGTAATGGAGAACAGGGCGGGTAGTGGTGGCCACAAAAATGCCGTCGTCCGCCGTTCCCCAAATGTCCACACAGCCGTAGCCAACCGTGTGCGCCTGGCTCCACGTCTTCCCGTCGAAACGGTAGACCACGCCGGTTCCTCCTGTTCCTCCACTGCCCTGTCCCGCGGCGTAGACTTCGCTTCGTCCCGTCCCCCAGACCGACACGAAGAGGTCCCCTGCCGCGCCTTCCATCGGCGACCACGCGCTGCCGTTGTAGTGAAGGATGGCGCCCTCTTCACCGACGGCGTAGACGTTGTTGCGCGCCGTCCCCCACACCGCTTCCAGGTTGCTCGTCGTTCCGCTTTCCATCGGCGACCATTCCGTCCCGTCGTAGTGAAGGATCACGCCGTCTTCCCCCACCGCAAACACATCGCTACCCGAGGTTCCCCACACTCCGGAGAGATAGTACTCAGCGAGAGCGGGATTCATCGATTCCCACGCCGTCTCCGCGAATACCGCTGGGACAGCGAACAGGCCAACGCACAACACCCCGACACCGATCACCCTGGCCGCTTTCATTTGCCAAACCCTTCTCCGGCTCTGCTCTGTGTTCTTGATCATTTCGACCTCCTCTCGTGTTCTTCTAGATGAAAGGAGTCTCTCACGCAAGCGCTCCGTTTTTGCTCCGATTTGATCCAGCGGATCTGCTAGAATGGGAAAGCGTGATGGCAATCTCGGAGGCACGGCGATGGAATCTGAGAATCACTCCTCACTTCAGATAAGACTTTTCGGACAATTCGAAGTCCTGCGGGCAGGAGAACCTGTCCCCGCGTCTGCCTGGAAACGGCGAAAGACCGAGACGCTCCTCAAGATACTCCTCACCGAGCGCGGTCGCGTGTTCTCGCAGGATCAATTGATTGAGCTGCTGTACGGTGGTGAGGACCCTCACAAGAAGTTCGGCAATCTGCGCGGCCGGATCAGCGAACTGCGCCGCGCACTCGAGCCGGATCTCAGAAAAGGAAGCAACTCCCGCACCATCCTCCGCCTCGGCGAGGGCTACGGCTTCAGCAGCAACGCGCCGTGCTGGCTGGATACCGAGGCGTTTCAGGAAGCCGTTAGAGACGCCGAACGGGCACAGGAGAGCGGGCTGTGGTCGGCTGCCGTGGAGAGTTTCGAGCGAGCAATTCAGCTATACCGTGGCGAGTTCCTGGAGACCGACCGCTACGAGGAGTGGTCGGTCACCCCCCGAGAGCACTGGCAGGAGGAGTGCCTGTCAGCCCTTGCTCAACTCGCCGAGTGTCAAGCGCAGCTCGGGAACTGCTCACGCGCAATCACTGCCTGCAAACGGTTACTGAAGATTCAGCCGACTCGAGAATCCGTGACCCGACAGCTGATGCGGTACCATTACCTGGCCGGGGAGGATTCCCGCGCTATGGAAGCCTTCGAAATCGGAAGACGCGCCCTGAAGGAACGCCTCGATGCCGAGCCCTCATCGGAGACGCAAGCGCTGTACGAACAGATCCGACAGAAGACGTTGCCGAGACAGGCAATCGTGCTCGATCCGCTCAGGATAGCTGTTTTGCCTTTTGTCAACCTGTGCCCCGACCCCGGTGACGAGTACTTCGTCGACGGGATGACTGAGGAGCTGATCTACTCCCTGTCCAAGATCCGCGAGTTGAAGGTCATCGCTCAGACGTCGATCCTCACCTACAAGGGGACCAAGAAAGCCGTCCCCCAGATCGGGCGGGAGCTGAGGGTGGGCACCGTGCTGGAGGGAAGTGTGCGCAAGGCCGACAGCACGCTGCGGATCACCGCCCAGCTGATCGATGCAAACTCAGATGAACACATCTGGGCCAGCAAGTACGATCGGGAACTCGACGACGTGTTCGCCATCCAGACAGAGATCGCCAGGCAGGTCACAGCCGCTCTCCGCAGTCAGATGCTCCCCAAAAAGACCGGCTCGGCCAAGATCCGCTATTCGAGAAGCACGGAGGCCTACAGGCTCTATCTTGAGGGGCGTTTCTTTCTCAAGAAGCGATTCGGGGACTCGCTGCAGAAGGCCCGCGAATCGTTCGAGAGAGCGCTTAAGATCGACGGGGAGTTTGCCCAGGCGCGGGCGAGTTTCGCCAGTACCCACTGGCTCCTCGCCCATCACGGGTTTGTGCCCTTTGAGGAGGGGATCGCGCGAGCGCAGGAGGAGGCACAGGCCGCGCTCGCACTCGACGATAGGGTAGGGAAAGCCTACAGTGCGCTCGGTGCGATTCAAGCCCTGGCCAGGCACGACCTTCGCAGCGCGGCCGCGCTCTACGATCGGGCGATGGAAGCCGAGCCACAGAACGTCGAAATCCGTCATCACAGGGCGGCGAACCTTCTCATGCTCGGCGAGCTTGACGCAGCGATCGATGCGTATCGGGAGGCCCTCGACATCGATCCGGTTTCGTCTAAATTGATGCGAAGTCTCGGGTATTGCCTCGACTTCGCCCGCCGTCACGATGAAGCGCTGGTGCAACTGCGGAGGGCAGAGCGACTGGAGAAACGCGACTGGTCGCTCTATACATGCTACGGGAATGCGTATCTGCACCTCCGGCAATACGAGAAGGCCCGCGAAGCATACGCCCTGGCGATGGAAGCCGGGAACGAAGCCTCCATTAAGGTGAGCCTTGAGGCAGTCCTCCACGCCTATGTGCGAAGCCAGATGGGAGAGCAGGGCGCCCTTGAATCGACGCTCGCTGACATGGTCGACGACCCGGAGTGCGACTCCGCCGCCGTGGCCATCGGCTACTTTCTACTGGGGCAACACGATCCGGGATTCAAATGGCTCGCCCGGGCCCGGGACAAGCGCGCATCGTGGTATCTCTACATCCTCCAGGAGCCGCTTCTCGATCCCGTCAGGGGCGATCCACGGTACCAGGAGCATCTGGCAAGACTTGGCGTGAGCCTGGAGTATCCGACAGCAGGCTCTAAAGAGGCCGGCAATCAGTGATCGCCACCCGACAAATGATTCTCCAAGGAGTAGAAGGTCGAATGAGCGAGTAGGTACGCCTTGGAAGACGAGGCTATCCCGTCTTCCAGGATGATCTTGACGTGCGCGAGATTCAAGCTCTGCCAGACGACCTCGACCAGCGAGCCGCCATCCGTCCTCTCTTCCTCTTCAAGAAGGCCGAAAAAGCCACCACAGGTTCGGGCAAGGGCGTCAACCGCAGTGCGCCGCGCCAGGCCATGAGCCACAAGGTAGTCGAAGAAGGCGGCCCTACGGTCAGCGTCGTCCGCCACGCAGCACTCCAGCCCGATCTTCCGGCCTACGGTGGCACTCGCGTCCAGGTCAAGTGCGATATTGTCCGCAAGTACGGCGAGTTCCTTTATCAGGTCGCCAGCAACCCGTTTGTTCTCCGCCCATCCGAGAGATAGTAGGTACGGCACGATCTCCCCGGGTGGAATGCCTTCGATACAGAGACGTACACTCGTCGGATCGCCTCGTGACAGCATGAGCCCCACGTGGAACGGGCGGCCATCCGCCGGAAGGAACGCGCTGCACCGTGCGAGCCCAACCCGGATGGCATCCGGGACTGGCCGATCCAGGAGGAGGCAAATCGCCCGATCTGCGATCCATTTCGCTGCGAGCTTCGAACCGTACGTACTGAAGAAGACGGATGGCAGCTGTGTCACCCCACCACCCGGACTCGGGTCGTCAAACTCCAGCCAAATCTCGTCGACGTATCGATTGAGCTCGGAAGAGGGTTCGGCCCACGCCCGCACGAAGGTGCAAATCCCTTTGCCCACCAGGTCAACAATTCCGGCACCCCCACGGCTCACAGTATCGGCCAGAGACACGTACGCTTCACTGCCCCGGCAAACCCGAACCGCCAGGTCCACCGCTGTTGGATCGCGGGAGATACAGCACTCCAAGCCGATGTAATCCGCCCAGCAACGCGGCAAACGTGCCGCGAATCCAACTACATCTTCTAAAGCAGTTTCCTGGACCAGGGATCGAGGGACTACCCTTCCGATGGCTCGAAGCACAGGCGCGGCCGACATCTCTCCGCGGTTGCCGCTCTTTCGTTGTCGGATCGTGAAGCAGGGCATGCTTGTTCTACAGTTTCCTCAGCGGGACTTTTGTCTGCCTGCTACACTCGGGCGGCGCATCGTAGATGGACCCGAAGTAGAAGAGCGCATCCCGATAGCAGTAGCCCTTCCCCGAAATGCACTCGTCGAAGATATCGCAGTCGCAGCAGACGCTCCCTTGGAACTTCTCCCGAGGAGGATAGAGGAAAGCCGTGAGTTCATCGGAGTTCCAGACGCCGAGAATCCCCTGCTCGAACACGTTACCGACAATAAAGGGCGGCGCGTGCGGCACCTGGTCGCAGAGCGTGACATCGCCGTTCGGCTGGATAATCAGATTTGACCGGCCTCCAGAGCAGACGGCCCGAGTCTCCCAATTCTCGCAGATTCTGGCCGCCGCTTCCTCGCTCGCTCGAACCGTTTGAACTGTGATGTTCAAGGAAGAGTTCTCTGCCACAATCCGAGCAGCCTCCTTTTCCCAGTCGGCCTTCTGGCGTGAGTCGGGGAAAAGGGCGTCTTCGTGCCGGTAGTGACTTCTGGTATACAGCACAAAGTCAAAGTCTTGGACTCCGAGTTTGGAGAACATGCCGACCACATCTGCGACGCCGTCGATGTTCATTGATGTCAACACGCCCTTAACCCGCGGCATGATCCCGGCTGCCAGGAGATGCTCCACTGTAGCCGCAGCTCGGTCCAAATACCCAGGCACTCCAGTAAGTTTCGAGGCAACTGCGGGATCCGCGCTATCCACGCTCACCTGAACCCGGCGTTGGAGGTACGGCGGAACATCCGTCGTGCCGATATGCAGCCTCGCCAATCGCCGAGCCTCCCCGGCGGTAAGCAAACTCTTGGTAGACACGAAGAATCCAAAGTCGCGCGCAACCATCGCTTCGAGCAAACAGAGCGCGTCCTCGCGCGCAAAGATATCACCTCCTGCGATGTCCACGAGGAAGATCTGCAACTGCCGTGCCTGATCCATCAACTGCACCCAATCTTTCGCCTGAGCCTCTTCTACATGGAGCCGCTGAGCATAGCAGTAAAGGCATTCGGCCGCGCAGCGGTTCGTGTACGCGACCTGCAGAGAGATCGGACATGCCAAACGTCGCACGGGGTATTCGTAGGATCGGAGATCAGGAACGAGACCTTCCCGCGAACCTCGAAGGGAGGGGCTCACCGGTCCCGCAAAGGCGATGAGCCCCGGAATGCATACGAATCTCTCAAGTGCTGTTTCCAGATGCTCGCGGAGGTGATCTAAGCCATCCAGCCCTGCCTCCTCAAACGCGTTGGTCAGCACCGCGGCGATCTCATCAAGAGTGGCTGTACCGTCGAGCATCGGGAGAACGCAGGCTTCGAAAGGGGAAAGCGTAATGAAGCTGTGACCCAAGACAGAGCTTCTGTAAGCCAGTATGTTTCGTCCGTCGTTTCTCAGACGCCACTGTTCGGCAACGCGCGGTTTTCCCATACGTGTCTCACATGCTCCTTCCCTTACTTCTCACACCGCGTGGCAGTCAGTGTTTAAACGATCAGTCTCCTAGAGCGCGGCCCTGGCTGGCGCTACCAGCGCCAGCCGTTTGCACACTGGGTGCATCCAACCATTTCGCCGCTCTCGGTCTCCCCTTTGAGGATGCGCTCGAGTTCCTCCTGCGTGACTCCTTTGTCTGCAAGCTTCTTGGCCAGAAAACCAGCGAAATCTTTGACGTCTTCAGCAGTCGGTTTCTCCATTTGTCCTCCCTTTTTGGTCCGGATTCAGTCCAGCACTGACTGCCACCGACAGTGCGCTTGGTCCTGAGATTCCGCGCCTTCAACGTGCCGCAGTCTCGCGGACCGCTTTTGCGGTACGAGCCGCACCACTCAAAGCCCCGCATCGAGGACGCCCAAACACGCAACGCTTCGCCTGCGGATCATCGAGACAGAAGAGGCCGCAACCGCACTTGAATTATGCCAACCTTATTCCTTCGATGCAAATCTTTGATGATTTCACCCAATGTTTTCCTTCTTTGGTTTTCTGCATTAATTCCCTTAATTGATGTATGCCGATGAGTACATCCCATGATGAGATATCGAATTGATGGGATGCGGGGGCATCTACAAGGACACTACTTTCCGAGGTGAGTCTCAGTCCTCGTGCCTTAAAAACGAGTGCTACCTCATCTTGTTCGGTGAGTCACCTCTTCACCGCCAAGGCTGCGATACGCTCTCATAGCAGGCCGAAACCGTCACGGGATAAGCGCTCCGCCTTATCCGGCACTACGCAAATGAACCGATCGAACGCTCGCGTCAAGAAGCTGGCACAGGAAGCAAGCGGGTGTCACAGGTGAGATGTGGCGGCGGCTGGCGTAAGCTTTCTTCAGGCATGGGAGGGGCGATGGTATTCACGACACAGATCAAGGTACGAGGCTACCACGAGGATCGGTTCGGTCACGTCAATCACGCGCGCTATCTCGAGTTCCTCGAGGAAGGCCGCTGGGACTACCTCGACGCTCGCGGCCCCAAAGACGGTTTTCCCGACCTCGGCGTCTTTCCCGTGGTCGTGCACCTCTCCATTTCCTACCGCCGCCCCGCGGCTGCGGGCGACACGCTACGCGTTTCTACACGTGTCGCCGAGACCGGCAGCCGGAAGATCGTGATGAAGCAGTTGATTCACCAGGAATCGACCGACACGCTGTGCTGCGAGGCCGAGATCAGTATCGTGCTCGTCGATTCAAAGACCGGTCGGCCCGCCGTTCTCTCCGAAGAGATCGTCCGCGCCTGGCCCGATCTTGCACTGGCAAAGGAAGGTCGCTAGCCTTCACTGCTACGGTTTCTTGAGCCAAGCGATTTCCCACACAAAGGGCCACCTATGACAGACGGCCAAGCGCCTGGCGGATCTGCTCGAGTCCTTGCTCGATGTTGGCTAGCGAATTGGCGTAGCTGATGCGCAGATACCCTTCCCCCCG
>Ga0272441_10012293_pt1 | contig 12531 bp, 9 predicted proteins | sample SSMProp6N_FD_193582 | JGI IMG/M metagenome (GOLD analysis project Ga0272441, IMG submission 193582) | Marine sediment archaeal communities from Little Sippewissett salt marsh, Falmouth, MA, United States - SSM-Prop-6N | ecosystem: Environmental > Aquatic > Marine > Wetlands > Sediment ...
TGACTCCCTGCGAGCAGAGGACTATACTGGAGGCTGTTCCGGCGGGACTGGAGTGCGGAATCCCCGTGCAACGGCTTCAGCCAGCTCAGCGACCCTTTCCCCACGAAGACGTGGTCTGGATGGTGCTCGTGCACAACCGCGGCATGGCATGTGGCCTGATTGCAGTCTGGGCGGCGCTGGCGGCCCCGCTGGCGGCGGCGGGAGCCGACCGTCGCGACCGCACCGCGTCCGCACTCGACGACCTGGTGCGCGTGTGCCGCGCCGCCGAGCAGCGTGGCGAGAGCGTGCTCACCCACCAAGTGGCCATCTTCGTTGGCCGCCAGGCACTCCTCGACCTCGACGACGCGCCCGAGAACAAACGCGCCCGCATCCTCGACCACGTGTACCTGAGCTGCCTGCGGGCGAAGGTGGCCGTGCTCCAGGCCTCGGTGGACAAGCGCCGCCTGCCCCTGCCCCCCGCGCCGAGAACAGACGCAGTGACCCTCAAGGGTGCGGAGTTCCGCAAGGGCGGCCGCCTCGCCGTCCCCATCGCGGCGCACCATGCGCCCGCCAACGCGCGGGACTTCTTCGCGCGGGGCGAGTTCGCCCGCTTCGTCCCCGCACTGGCCGGCGCCACCGCCGAAACGGTGGCCAACACCGAGGTCTTCCGAATCCACAGCGGCGACCCGACAAGCCGACGCGTCGGCTGGGATCGCCCCGCGGGCGGCTTCGTATGCGGCCCCGCCCAGGGCAGGCCGCCCATCCTCATCGCCATCGACCATCCCGGCATCCGCGAGGCCATCGCCCGCGAGACCGCAAAGGCCATCTACACACAGAAGGAGAGCACGCCCCCGCTCTACCACACCCTCGGCGCCCAGTGCTTCTACACCGACTACTCGCCGCTCGCCGCCACCCGCTTCGCCGACTGGCTCACGCAGCGCTACAAGACCATCCGCACCCTCAACGCCGTGTGGGACACCGAGTTCGCCCGCTTCGCCGCCGACCTGATGCCCACGCCCGACCAAGCCGTCGCCAGCCCGCCCCGTTGGTGGGATTGGGCGGAGTTCAACCAGCACCGCCTCACCGAACACCTCCGCTGGGCGTGCGACAACGTCCGCCGCGACGCTCCCGCTGCCCGCATCGGCCTGGCCACCGTCCGCTATGCGCTCGCCGGCGCCCACGGCCTGAGCGGGGTCGACCCCCTGGCCCTCACCGACGTGCTCGACGTCGTGGAGCTCGATGGCGCGGATGCTCTCCAGGCCGATCTGGCCGCTGCGATCGCCGGCAGCAAGCGCCCCGTGGTCGAGCGGGCCCTCGGCCCCGGCCCCTTCGGAATCCTCCCCCACATCCTCCACGGCAACGCCGCCGTGCAGCTTGCCAAATGGCCGCCAACCCCACTCACGGGCCTCACGGCTGTCCTCGACGCCCAGCGCGCCCTGCGCGAGGCCGTGGACATCCGACGCGTCGGCGACACGGCGACCGCCATCGCTCGCGGCCCCAAGCCGCTCGCCCTCCTCTACTCGAGGGCTTCGATGCTCCAGTCGCCCCCCTGGGCTCTTCGAGCCGACGCCACGCCCTACTCCCGCACCCTCGCCGCCGCCTACCAGGCCGCGCGATTCCTCGATGCCGGGATCACCTTCCTCACCAGCCCCCGCGCCGAGGCCAGCCGATGGGGCAAAGCACGCGTGATCATCGTCGCAGGCTCCCCCGCCGAGCACGACCCCGTGGCCCGCGCCCTCATCGACTTCGTGGAGCTCGGCGGCCAGCTCGTCATCCTCCCCGAATCCCTCGTCACCGACGAGCGCGGCCGCGAGGCCGACTACCTGCTCCGCATGGGCATCGAGGTGGCCGAGACAACCCGACCCACCTACACCACGGCCCCCCCTCCCGATGGAGTGGACGCCCCCGACCGCCTCACGGCCACCAACCTGCCCAGGGCGGCCGTTCTGCCCCGCGGCGACGGGCCTGCCGCATCCGCCCGCCGACCGCTGCGCGGCCTCGGCATCCGGCAGAAAATCGAGGTCAACGTCGTCCACCAAGCCCTCGCCACCTTCGCGGACGGCTCCGACGCCATCGTGACCTTCGAGCGTGGCAAGGGCTCGATCACCTATTTCGCCATGCCCCTCGAGCCCGAGGACATGGCGCTCGTGTTGCGCAGCGTGCTCGCGCGAGCCGGCGTGCGGCCCCTCGTCCGCCTCACCGACCCTGACTTCGGCACGTGGGGCCTCGAGTGCCGGTCCGTGCGGCACCAGGAACACCTGCTGGCCTACGTGTGGAACACCACGCCCGAGCGCCGCCGCGTCTCGCTCCAGGTCAGGGCCGCGTTGTCCGCGACCGACCTGCGCACCGCCGCCCGCCTCCCCCTCCGCAAGGCGCCCGCCGGCCCCCTGATCGGCCCCCTCCGCATTGGCCCCTTCGAGACGATCATCGTGGAGATCGCAGATTGAGAAGCGGCAAGCTGCAAGCTTCAAGCCATGGATCCGTGAGCGCTCCTGCCTCTACCAACCTTCCGTTCTTCCGCTCTTCCGCTCTTCCACTCTTCCAGCCTTCCATTCTTCCACTCTTGCAGCCTTCCATTCTTCCGCTCTTCCGCCCTTCCCGCGTCTCAGAAGAAGATGAAGCGTTTCTTGCGCTTGATGCGGAGATCGACGCGGTTGGAGTGGACGCGGCCGGTCCACACGCGTGTGTAGGCGAGCTTGGTCCCGAGGAGCTCGACCTGGGAGGCGGTGAAGTTGCGGTTGAGAATCACGTAGGGATACTCGTCGCCCACCTCGTATGAGGCCACGAGCGAGTAGCGCCCGCTGGTCATGAGAGCGCGTGCCCGCGTGGGCCAGAAGACGAAGCGTCGGCCTATGAAGCTGTGGGGGGGAAGCGTCACGAAGTGGTAGTACTTCACCCTGTCGGCCTCGCCGACCTTCACCTCGGGGCTGCGGTAGACGAGCTTCTGGGTGCTCTCGGAGCGGATGCGGAACTTGAGCTGCCACTCGACCATGGCGCCGCCTGGGGTGGCGGCGAGCGGCTCGAAGTAGACCGGGATGTCGCGCGGCCGCTCGGTTCCGGTGCCGGTACCCACGTTCTCGATCCGCACGTCCGCGACGATCGGCTCGCCCACTTTGTACTCCGCCTTGTCGAGCTGGATCGTGAGCTTGATGCCGTTTTGCGGCTTCGCGAGGGTGTCGTCCAGGTTCTCGAGGTCCACCTCCCTGAAGCGCTCGTCGTCGACGCCGAGGACTCGCTTCACCCTGCCCTCGTCCTCGCGTCCGCGGAACAGCCCGCAGCCGGCCACGCCGATCGCGAGCGCCCCCACCAGAAGCGTCCTCACACGCTTGTTCATGGTCGCGCTGCCCTCATTTGCAGCGGCGAGACGCGCACTGGCCTCACCGGCACCCCGTCACTCGATGGCCCCCGCCACCATGTCGCCCACCTCGCTCGTCGAGTAGCCCATGCGCCCTGCGCTCATGCTCTTGAGGCGGGGCGTCACGCTGGTCACTGCCGTCTCCACGGCGGCAGCGGCCTCGTACTCGCCGAGCTGGTCGAGCATCATCGCCCCCGCGCAGATCGCGGCAATGGGGTTGATGATATTCTTGCCCGTGTACTTCGGCGCCGAGCCGCCGATCGGCTCGAACATCGATACGCCGTCGGGATTGATGTTGCCCCCCGCCGCCACGCCCATCCCGCCCTGGATCATCGCGCCCAGGTCGGTAATGATGTCGCCGAACATGTTGCACACGACGATGACGTCGAAGTACTCGGGATTCTTGACCATCCACATGCACGTGGCGTCCACGTGGGCGTAGTCGCGGAAGACCTCGGGGAATTCCGCCTCGCCCATGGCGTTGAAGGCCCGCCACCACAGGTCGTGGGCGTAGGTGAGCACATTGGTCTTGGCACAGAGCGTGAGCATGCCGGGCACGCCGACCTTGATGCCCGCCTCGTCGCGGGCCTCGAGGGTGGCGACCATTCTTCCGCGGTCCTTGTGGACGAACTCGGTGGTCTCGCCGACGGGGCCTTCGGGCATCGCCGCCAGGTCGGTGGCGGGGAGTCTCACGGTGCGTGCGCGGCGGCGGCGGCGGGTGAAGTCGTAGGCGTAGCGCAGGCAGCGGTCGATGCCCGATCGGGTGTTGAGCATGAGCTGTGTGGCCACTTCCTCGGGCGAGCCCTTCTTGTGGACGCCGCCGATGCCCGTGTAGAGGCCCTCGTTGTTCTCGCGGACGACCACGAAATCGATATCCTCGGGCTTCTTATCCTTGAGCGGGCAGTCGACTCCCGGGTAGAGCTTGACGGGGCGGAGGTTGATGTACTGCTCGAGCTCGAAGCGTGCCTTGAGCAGGAGCCCCTTCTCGAGGACTCCTGGGGCTACGTCGGGGTGCCCGACGGCACCCAGGTAGATGCCATCGAAGGTGCGCAGCTCGTCGATCACGGAGTCGGGCAGGATCTCGCCCGTCTTCAGGTAGCGGTCGCCGCCGAGATCGTACTGGGCCGTCTCGTAGGTAAACCCCTTGGCCGAGGCGGCTGCGCCCAGCACCTTGAGCCCCTCGCGAATCACCTCGGGGCCTGTGCCATCTCCGGGGATGACGGCGATCTTGTACATTCCGCGCTTCTCCTGGTGCCTGTGGTCGGGCGGACGGGATTGCAGGTTCGGGGCAAGGGCTACCCCACAGGCTAAACCTATCAGAAACCGCTGGGATCCGCAACCCACAGGCGAGGAGCCTGGGCACCGTGCTGGCCCGCCTGCCGCCCCCGTGCTCTACTTCGCGTCGGCCCCGTTCCTGCCCTCCGATCGCGACCTGTCGCCCCTCGACCCGCCATCGCGCTTCGGGCCGCCATGGCGGGGGCGGTCGCGGTAGATGATGATGGGGCGGTAGATCACACGGGGCGAGTAGGCCTCGGGCGGGGGCGCCGCGGCCAAGCGCTTGCGCAGATCGGCGTTCTGCTTCTGGAGAGCAGCGATCCGGGCCTCGAGCTCCTTCGCCTGCTTCTGCGCGTCGAGCGCCGCCGTGCGGGCCTCCTCCGCCTCCGTCAGCGCGACCAGCTCGCGCGCCTTCGCCGTCTCCTCCAGGTCCGGCGCGAGCACCTGCACGGCTTCCTTGGGGGTCATCCACACACCGTTGAGCCGAATGTGGCCGAGCGTGGTGTGGGTGGGCACGTGGTTGGGGTCGAGGGTCAGCGCGCGCTCGAACGCCTCGCGCGCCTTGTCGTTAAGGCACCGCTGCTGGCGGCACCACACGCCGAGCGCGTGCCAGTCGTCCGCGTTGCCCTTCATCGCCCGGCTCAGGCGAGCCACGTAGCCCGACGTCACCGCGGCCGCCTGCGTGGCCTTTCGCTCCACCCGCACGACTTGGGAGCGGGGCATGCGGACGAGGAGCGACATGCTGCCCTGGCCGAAGTCCACCACCAGTTCGTCATCGCTGGTCGCGACCACGCGTCCCTCGCGGGTCGTGCCGTCGGCCAGGTGGAGGATATCGGCGTGCGCTGGTGCCGCCAGTGCTGCGCAGAGGAGAATCGGGGCGAGTCGCATCGGCTGCCCTCCTGATGGAGCCCGGCAGGAAAGCCCGAAATCCGAATATCGAAACTCGAAACAGGCCAAGAGAGCAAGATCAGAGCGTGCACCAAGCCGCAGGGCACGCCGCATCGGTTCCGCTCGCGGAGCCCAGCGCCCAAAGCGCCCGCATGATACCACCGCGAGGAGGCTATAGCAAGAAGGAAGGGGCACGGAGGGGAAGACCAGATCCTGCGCAGGGCGTGGTTGAGTTCGCTCACGGGCTCGTGGGCGTCCCGCCAGTACCATTGCCGGGCGGTCCGCTCGCCGACGTGTTGGGTCAGACGCCGGATCCGCGCCTTCGACAGGCGGGTGCCCAGGTAGGCACGGCCCGTCACGGGCGGGTAGCACCGGCCGATGCGAGACCCCAAACGGCCCGGCCTGGCCCTCGCGGGTTGCCGGTTGGAGGGGGCATGGTCCTCCACCGCCGGGGCGTCCCGTGTTGCCCCAGGTCTCCGTGTGCATGCATGCCATCGCCACTACCCCGGCGGAGCCGCTGGGTGGTCTCGCTCGACGGCCCCAGCGATATCAGCCTTCCCCAAGTCTCAGGAGGGTCGGCCTCCACATCGCCCGTTTCGGGGCCTGCTCAGCGTTCACTGCGCGTTACGGCCTGCATGCTCGCCAAGTCGCCGTGAGCGACCCTCTACACCGGAGGCTTCAGTTGCTTCGTCACCTCCACAACTGCTCCGATTGCTACTGGCTGGAGCGAGAGTTGCCAGGTGGGGCTTTCACCCACTGAAGACCTGTACCTTTCCACGGCACACTGAGAAATGCGGGGTAGGGCTCGTGTGGCTCTGGATTTCGCGAGATCCGGGCGCGCCGGAGCCAGGAGACCCGTCCTCGGCTCCGGCCGGCCAGGACCCCTGGGCGTGAACGGTTCCGGGCCTCAAGGAACGGGGCTGGATTCTCCGGCGGGGTTTTCAGTTGACCGTGCGGGGGGTTTCCGCTATAATATGGCAATTCCCAGGGAGCGGGCCTTGTCTGACGGCCTGCGAATGGAGAAGGATGCACTGTCTATGACGATGGAGCAAGCGAAGAAGAGCGAGCTCATTGGCTCGTATCGGTTGCACGAGCAGGACACCGGCTCGCCCGAGGTGCAGGTCGCACTGCTGACGGAGCGGATCAATCACTTGGCTGAGCATTTGCGCTCCCACCGCAAGGACCACGCGTCGCGTCGCGGGCTGTTGATGATGGTCGGGCGTCGCACGCGGTTGTTGCGCTACCTCAACCGCACGAGCCCGGAGCGTTACACCACTCTCGTGAAACGGCTTGGGATACGGAAATAGAGGCTCAGGGTTCGCTTGGGTTTTCTGAACAAGCCGTTCGACAGGCCAGGTTGGCAATGGCGTGAGCTTTCCCCCACCCCCGACGTTCGTGCGATGAGGGCAGGCCATGGGAAGGCCGGCGCGAAGGCAAGGCAGACAGGAGGTTGGAAAAGGGTATGTCCGTACACCGCGTAGAGAGACTGATCGGCGACAAACCGCTCATCATTGAAACAGGGAAGCTGGCCAAGCAGGCCTCGGGAGCCGTGACGGTTCGTTACGGCGACACGATGGTCCTGGTCACGGCCGTTGCGTCCGAAAGTCGGCGCGAGGTCGATTTCTTCCCACTCACGGTCGAGTACCGCGAGAAGTTTCACGCCGCGGGGAAGATCCCCGGCGGCAGATTCCACAAGCGCGAGGGGCGCCCGAGCCGCAAGGAGATCCTGACGGCCCGCGTGTGCGACCGTCCCATTCGTCCGCTCTTCCCGAAGGGCTACCGCGACGAGGTGATGGTCCACGCAATCGTGCTGTCGGCGGACAAGGATAACGATCCGGACGTGCTGGCCATGGTCGGCGCCTCGGCCGCGCTCTCCCTGTCCCACATCCCCTTCCAGGGACCCATCGGCGGCGTGCGCGTGGGGCGCATCGGCGGCCGCTTCATGATTAACCCCACATACCAGCAGACCACCACCGGCGACCTCGACCTCGTGATGGCTGCCACGCGCGATGCGATCGTCATGGTGGAAGCCGGAGCGCGCGAGGTCCCCGAGGCCAATGTCATCGAGGCCCTGCGCTTCGGCCACGAGGCGTGCCGCGAGATCATCGAGATGATCGATGAGCTCGTGAGCGAGTGCGGCGTCACCGCAAGCTACTTCGACGCCTACGAGCTTCCCGAGGCGCTCATCACGGCGGCACGGGAAAAGTACTTCGACGAGTTCTGCGACCGGCTGCGCCGGCCAGACAAGAAGGCGCGTGCGGAGGCGATGAGCGCCATCCGCGACCAAGTGCGCGAGGAGTTTACCGCAACGGACGACGACGAGGAGGGCTACGCCGCGTCCGACGTGTCGGCCGCGATCGAGCAGCTCGAGCGTGAGGCGATGCGCTCGCTCATCGCCGGCGGCACCCGCTGCGACGGCCGGGGCTACAAGGATATCCGCGAGATCACGTGTGAGGTGTCCGCACTGCCGCGCTCGCACGGTTCCGCGCTCTTCACGCGTGGCGAGACTCAGGCCATGGTGGCCGCCACGCTGGGGACGGCGATGGACGAAGAATGGGTGGAAAGCCTCTACGAGGACTACACGCGGAAGTTCATGCTCCACTACAACTTCCCCGGCTTCTGCGTGGGCGAGGCCCGTCCCGAGCGCGGCCCGCGGCGCCGCGAGATCGGCCACGGCGCTCTCGCCGAGCGCGCCTTCGTCCCCGTCCTGCCCCCTCCCGATGAGTTCCCCTACACCATCCGCGTCGTCTCCGAAGTCCTCGAATCCAATGGCTCGTCCTCCATGGCCACCGTCTGCGGGGCCACGCTGTGCATGATGGACGCAGGGATCCCGATCAACGATCCCATCGCAGGCATCGCCATGGGCCTCGTCAAGGAAGGCGACAACTTCATCATCCTCACCGACATCCTCGGCGAGGAGGACCACCACGGCGATATGGACTTCAAGGTGGCGGGCACCCAACACGGGATTACAGCTCTCCAGATGGACATCAAGATCGGCGGGATTAGCGACTCGGTGATGCGCACGGCCCTCGATCAGGCAAAGGAAGCCAGGATCCAGATCCTGCGGGACATGCTGCGCACGCTGGATCGCCCGCGGGACGAGATCTCGGAATACGCCCCCCGGCTCCTGCGGATCAGCATCGACTCCTCGAAGATCGGCACGGTCATCGGCCCTGGCGGCAAGATGATCCGCAGCATCGAGGCCGATACGGGCGCTCGCGTGGAGATCGAGGACGACGGGACGGTCATCATCTCGTCGCCCAACATGGGAGCGGCTGAGCGTGCCCGCGACATCATTCAGGGCCTCGTTGCCGAGGCCGAGATCGGCCGCATCTACGACGGCCGCGTCACGTCGACCAAGAACTTCGGCGCGTTCATCGAGTTCCTCCCTGGCCAGGAGGGCCTGTGCCACATCTCCGAGCTCGCCGACGCCTACGTCGAGCGGGTCGAGGACGTGATGCGGGTCGGCGACAAGTGCCGGGTCAAGGTGATCTCGATCGACGACCAGGGACGCGTGAAGCTGAGCCGCAAGTCGGCTCTCCATGAGGAGGGCGAGCGGGGCTGAGCCGGGGAACCACCCGACAGCCCGACACGAGCAGCCATACAGACAACCCGGCCCCGCCGTACGCGGCGCGGCCGACTGCGCCTGATACCGTGAAGCACCCGATCGGCCGCGAGGAAAGGAGGAAACAGACAGGCGGCCCCGGGCGGGGACAGACGGGCGTCCCCGGTGATTCGTTCGCTGCACCACTGTTTCGCAGGAGGCGGCTCGATGGCTGAGGGCACCGTCAAATGGTTCGATCCCAAGAAAGGCTACGGCTTCATCACGCTTGAAGGCCGGTCGGATGTATTCGTCCACTGGCGTAACATCAAGACGAGCGACGACTTCAAGAGCCTTGAGGACGGCGAGACCGTTCAGTTCGAGATCGTGGAAGGGGCGAAGGGCCTCGCCGCCGAGAACGTCGTTCGGATGTGCTAGTCGTCCCGAACTTCTGAGCCCGGAGGCCGGCCCCGCCTGCTTTCGGGCTTCTCCTTTCCACGGACCACAGGCCGCGGAGTCCCGCATGAGCAGCGCGCCGAACCAGGGCAGCGACGCCTGGAACCAGGTCGTGACGCTCGCGGCCGGACTCGCCCACGAGATCAAGAACCCCCTGAGCACCATCAGCCTCAACCTCCAGCTCCTCCAGGAGGACTGGGTCCAGGCCGACACCCCGCGCGAACGGCGCGCCCTGAAGCGCCTGGCCACCCTCCAACGCGAGGCCAACCGGCTCAGCGGCCTCCTCGAGGACTTCCTGCGCTACGCAGGCACCCTCAAGCCCGAACTCGACACGTGCAACGTCAACGAGCTGATCCGCGAGGTCATCGACTTCGTGGCGCCGCAGGTCGAGCTCCGGGGCATCGAGGTCCGCAGCGCCCTGGCGGCAGGTCTGCCGCCCATCCAGGCCGACCCCAAGCTGCTCAAGCAGGCCTTCCTGAACCTCGTGATCAACGCCGAAGACGCCATGCCCGACGGCGGCGAGCTCATCCTCCAGACCGCGCTGGCCGACGGACAGGTCAAGATCGACCTGACCGACACCGGCGCGGGCATCCCCGACCATCAGGTCGGCAAGATCTTCAACATCTACTTCTCGACGAAGGAGAAAGGCAGCGGACTCGGCCTGCCGACCACCCGCCGCATCATCGAGCTGCATCACGGGACGATCGACGTTGAGAGCGAGATCGGCAAGGGCACCCATCTGACCATACGGCTTCCCCTTTCCGTCTCGGCTGCGGAGGAGCGCCCGTGACCACACCACGCCCCGCGATCCTGATTGTCGACGACCACGCCGACCACGCCGAGGCGCTCTCCAGCGCACTCGAGAAAATCCCCTGCACCACCACCGTGGCCAACGGCGGGCCACAGGCCATGACCCAGCTCGCCCAGGAAGACTACGACCTGATCATCACCGACCTGGTGATGAACGACGTGGATGGGATGGAGCTGCTCCGCCAGAGCAAGGTGCGCTGGCCCGACTGCGAGGTGATCGTGGTCACCGGATACGCCACGGTGGAGAATGCAGTGGACGCCATGCAGCAGGGGGCGGCCACGTACCTGCGCAAGCCGGTGAATCTCGAGGAGCTGCGGGCAGTGGTCCGCAACGTGCTCGAAAAACAGGCTCTGCGGCGCAACAACGTGGAGCTACGCCAGCAGCTCGACCAGCGCTACGGCTTCGAGCGCATCGTCGGCAACAGCCCGAGGATGCTCCGGCTCATCGACACGCTGCGCCAGATCGCGCCCACGGACGCCACCGTGCTGATCTACGGCGAAAGCGGCACGGGCAAGGAGCTCGTCTCGCGAGCGATCCACAACAACAGCCGCCGGCAACGCGCCCGCTTCGTAGCCCTCAACTGCGCCGCACTCTCCGAGAGCATCCTCGAGAGCGAACTGTTCGGCCACGAGAAGGGCTCCTTCACCGGCGCAGCCTCTGCCCGACAGGGGCGCTTCGAGTATGCCGACGGCGGCACACTCCTGCTCGACGAAGTCGGCGACATGCCGACCTCCACCCAGGTGAAACTCCTGCGTGTCCTCGAACAGAACGAAATCGTCCGCGTCGGCTCCAACGCACCGGTCCACGTCGACGTCCGCATCGTCGCCGCCACACACCGGCGCCTCGAAGCCCTGGTCAAGGAAGGGAGATTCCGCGAGGACCTCTACTTCCGCCTCAAGGTCGTCACCCTCCACATCCCACCCCTGCGCGAGCGCAAGGACGACATCCCGCTGCTCACCAGCCACTTCCTCCAGGAACTCTCGGCCACCTACGACAAGCCTGTCGAGGAAATCACCGCCGACGCGCGCCGCCAGCTCACCCAGTACGACTGGCCGGGCAACGTGCGCGAGCTGCGCAACTGCATCGAGCACATGGTCGTCGTCACCACCGATGCGAAGCTCGGCATGGACGACCTGCCCGACCACATCGTGCCCGGCGAGGCCCGAGCGACCGAAAGCCTCGAGCTCGTCGGCATGTCGCTCGGCGAGGCCGAGCGCGAGTTGATCAAGAACACGCTCAGGATGGTCGGCGGGAACCGCGTGGAGGCGGCTCGCGTGCTCGGCATCGGCGAACGCACGCTCTATCGCAAGATCAAGGAATACGAGCTCCGCTAGCCCGCCCACGCACACCCCCACTTTCCCCTCGTCCCCAGTATGCTACAATGCTGCACCCAGCGCCCGGCGGCGTGGCCGGGCTTGTGTGGGCCAACCGACCCGGAAGGAGTGGCATGGTGGACGACGTGAGTTCCTGGCCTCGACCCGAAGTCCCTGCGCGTCTGGTCGACGCGATGCGGAGCAACGGCGGCCTTGCGCCGGTGGACATCGAGCGCTTCTGGGCCGACGACGCGGCGGCGCAGCGCGATCCCTTCGGCTCCGACATCCCACAGGTGCCGCTGGGCATCCGGATGAGCTGGGAGTGCGTCTTCGCCGAGTTGGGCCTCGAGTACGACTCGTGGCGCTTCAGCCGCGACGAAGAGTGGGCGCTCGGCCTCTCCAAAACCTACAACGACAAGGCCGAGGCCATCGTCGGCCGCCGCCTCCTCAACGAAAAGCCACGCGACCGCTCCCGAGGCTACCCCGCCCGAAAGGGCCTCCACGATGTCTTCGAGGCCAAGAACGTCTGGCAGGCCGGCTCGTGGTGGCTCGAACAGTCCGCCCACAGCGAGGACGAGCTGCGCGCACTCCTCGACCGCGCCGACGCCCGCCTGAACGGCGACCTGCGCGCCTTCCTCCTGCCCGACAACTGGAACCAGGAGAGGGAGCGCCTCATGGCACTCGGCGTCAAGCCCCCCCTCTATCGCGGCCAGCGCGGCCCCGTCACCTTCGCAACCTCCATCTACGGCGTCGAGAACCTCATCTTCCTGATCGTCGACAATCCCCCCCTCGCCGAGCGCTTCAGCCGTACCATCCTCCGCGCCATGCTCGCCATCGCCCAAGTCTTCGACGAGGAAGCGGGCTACACTCCCGAGACGGCACCCCGCGGCTTCGGCTTCGCCGACGACAA
>Ga0272441_10012294_pt1 | contig 12531 bp, 6 predicted proteins | sample SSMProp6N_FD_193582 | JGI IMG/M metagenome (GOLD analysis project Ga0272441, IMG submission 193582) | Marine sediment archaeal communities from Little Sippewissett salt marsh, Falmouth, MA, United States - SSM-Prop-6N | ecosystem: Environmental > Aquatic > Marine > Wetlands > Sediment ...
GTGGAAGCCCGGCAATACCCGGGCGGCGAAGGGGTAGGCGTCAAACACCTTGCCCACGAACTGCGGCAACGACACGAACCAGTTGGTCACATGCTCGGGGGCGCCGGTGCCGACGATTTCGCCCTCCCCGGCCCCATATGTCTTCTCTGTAGCGATCCACACCTGAACTCCGGCGTCGTGGATGCCTTTGAGCCACCAGTAGTTCCCGGCTCGGCAGTCGCCCTTGCCGGTGTACATGCGCGCCTCGTACACCTGCATCAACGGACAGCCCCACGTCTGCCGGATTACGCGCCCGACCTGCAGGCCGCGCTGGTAGTAGCCCCCGGCGGGGCCGAACTCATCATCGAAGCACCACACGTCCACGAAGTCCGCCTTCTCACGGTAACGCTCCTTGATCTCGGGGGATCGCCCAAGGTAGTCTTCGGCGTCGTAGACCAGGCCCCGGAAGCCCAGGTCGCGGGCCCGGCGGTATATGTGGCGCATCTGCCGCAGGGTCGTCTCCCACTTCCTGTCATCATGCAGATCGGCAGGAATCCGGACCAGGAAGGAGAGGGCCTCATGCTCCCCCAGCCAGTAGTTGATGCCCCGACCTCGTAGCTCCTCGAGGGCCCCCGTATCCACCCACACATCGAAACCCGAGTTGCGGTTGGTCTGCGGGAAGCCGGTGGCCACGTAATCGAGCCACAGGTCAGTGACACCGAGGTCATGCTGTAGATAGTCGAGCTTGTCCAGGAAGTCCCGCTGCACATCCCCCGACCAGCACATGAGGTGTCGTTCGGGCCGGTTCTGTCGTCCCAACACCCGTATCTCAGAGATGCTTCCCGTGGCTCCGCCGCCGCCCACAGAGACTCGCATGTAGCGACAGGCGCTGGGAGGCAGCGGGATGGTGATGGTGTCGGCCGGCCGCCACATCGCCAGGTTGACGGGGCGCCCCAGCAGCGGCCGCAGGTGCTCGGCATCGGCGCCTACCTCCACCTCGGTCACCCAATGCAGCCGGTTGTCGTGGCCATTGGTCACGCGGAGGCCCTCGACGACTGTGGGTCCGCCCAGATCCAGCAAGACCGACGCCCCGCCGTTGCCCCAGGGGAAGTGCATCTCGGTCTCGGGCTTGCCGTCAACGATGTGCTCGGGAGTGGTTACGGCGCCTCCCTTGGCACTCGCGGCTACCACTTGCACGCCCGCAAGGGCCTCCTGAGCCGCCACATCGGCTCGGAGGGACGTCGTGCAGCCTCGTCCCAGCAAAAGCGCCATCAGCCCAAGGGGCATTGTCCGCTCACTTCCTTAGCATCGGCGTCCGGCGACCATACGTAATGCCGTGAGGTTCTCCGCTGGGGGCACAGCTCCCTGCCTGCCAATCGCCGCCGCGACTATTCACATCGTCGGGCGGGTACCGCGTCAACAGTCGTCTCCGCAACGGGTCGACCGTCTGCCCGGACACAGGTCTCGAACGCTGGCTCGGCGAAGAGTACCGTGCCATAGTACAGACCTCCCGGCAGTGTGTCTCACCGGCACAGAAGTCCGTCCCTCAAGGGGAAAGCACCATGCTCCAGCCAAGCGCGATCCTGTTGGTCGCGGCGACACTGCTACTACCCGCGGCCATGCTACTCGCGGGCGAGTCGAACATCCGCGAGACGGCGGAGACCATCACACTGTGGACGGACGATGGCCTGGAGTTGGCCTTGAGGCGATCTGATGGCCACCTCGAAGCGGTGACCATCGACGATCAGCAGGCCGTGCGGGGGCCCGCGCCTATGCTGCGGCTCGAGGAGGTCATGGCAGACCCTCCGGCCCCCGACCTGCTGGGTGACGGCGACTTTGTTGATGGCCTGGGGGCCTGGTCGACACCGGGGGGCGTTGTCGAGCAGGGCCCGGAGGGGATTGGGGGCCACTGGCTGAAGCTCACCGGCCCAGATCGCCCGTGGGCCGAGCGTACCCTCGACCTGAGCCAGACCGACGCCCAACCGCTGGTGGTGTCAGGGCGCTGTCGCTCGAAGATCCAGGCCACCGCCTCAGGCTGGATGAACGTCCATCTGGCCATCAACACCTACGGGACGTACCTGGATGGCTCAACAATGCCGGAGCAGTCGGCCTATTTCGGCCAGTACGACCATGGCCCACAGACCAACCAGAAGGTTCTCTGTCCGGACCGGCCGCTCAAGAGCCTCAAGCTGATGCTCACCACGCCGGGGCCCGAATGCGCGGCATGGTATTCCGACGTGAAGGTCCAGCCGGCCCGGTATCGCCGGGTCTCCCCCGCCGGCGAGTGTGAGCGCATCGACCACACGGTCTACCAGGAGTTCTCCCTCGAGGAGGAGGCATTGCGCGGGCTGGTTAGCTACCGGCCGTTGCGCGAGGTGATTGAGGTCCGGTGCCGGCTGCAGACTACCGAGGAAGTCGACCGCGCCCTGAGCGCCTACGTGGCCATCCCGCTGCAGGCCGTCGGAGGTAAGTGGTACGACGACTTCCGCACCACGCGACTCATCGAGGCGGGGAAGCTATACCGAAGCAGTAAGTGGTATGGCGCCGGGCGCGACGGCTGGGACAGCCGGTACCCCATCGCGTGCCTCGAGGATGCCTCGGGCGCCGGCATAGCCATCGGCACCAGTGTCGAGGAGCCCCGAGTCTTCCAGATTGAGTACGACGCATCGGCCGAGGAGTTGAGAATCCGCTTCGATCTGGGCCTGTCGCCAAACGCGGGCCGTTGGGCCAATCGCGCCGCTTTCACGGCCTACCTATTCCGATATGATATCCGTGACGGCTTCCGAGGCGCGACGGAGAAGTACCACCGGCTCTTTGACTGGGCCTTCATGAACAAACGGGCCGTCAAGGAGGGCCTCTGGAGCGCCTTCGTGAGTCCCGCCCACATCCCCGGAGGGTGCGACGAGTTCGGGTTCCAATTCGTTGAGGCCGTAGGGAACATCGGCTGGGAGACACGTCGCGGGATGACCACGCTGAAGTATGCCGAGCCCTGGATCAACCACCACGAGTCACCACCTCACGCGGCCTTTGAGGAAACCCGGGGGCCTGTCGATCCTCAGGGCGCCATCCAGCGGGCACGCAAGATGGGCGCCATGAGGGACACCGAAACGCCGCCTGATTCGCGCCACCGCTACGCGGGGTATACCGGCAGCTACATCGAAGACAACTGGGGCCAACCTCAAGGCTACTTCTTCCGCAATCCCGCAGGCCGCAATGAGAACATGATGATCGTCAACCCCAACCCGCTGTTGCCACCGCCGGACCGGGCGCACTTGTCATCCGGTGACCTCGACTGGGAGAACAGCCTCGAGGCGTTGCGCTTGTGGAAGCAATGGTCGGTCGAGGGATGGGCGTTGTATCGCGTCGGCGAGCGAACATGCCTCGAGATTGACACCGAGACCAAAGCGTCGGGGCGCCAGTCGGCGCGCTTCGATCCCATCCGCTCGAAGGGGTATTACGAGCAGTATGTGCGCGGATTGTCTCAGACCGTCTACAATGATGAGGGCCACACCGGGCCCTTCGAGTTCTCCTTCGCGGCCCGTGCGGAGAACCTGCCCCAGGCGGGCACAGGCTTGAGCTGGTCCGTCGAGCTACAGAGCGCCGATGACCACGTGCAGAACCACGCATTCCCGCTGAAGGACCTTGGCCCCGAGTGGCAGCGCTACACCCATGTAATCACGACCAAGGAGGCCCCCTTCGCCATTCGGGCGCTGCTGGTGAACGCGCCGTGGTTCCCGGACCCCACCACCCTGTGGATTGATGACGTACGGCTGACGGTGCCGGACAATGACGAGAACCTGCTGGCGAACGGTGACTTCGAGACCGCCGAGCTCCTGCCGGGCGAGGTCGACGGCATCTACCTGGACACCATGGAGTGCTACACCAACAACCTGAACTACCGCCGGGAGCACTGGCCCTACGCCGAGGAGCCCTTGACCTTCGACTGCGCGCGACGCCCGGCACTGCAGCAGCAGTTTTCCCACGTGACCTACGCGAAGATCATGGCCGAGCGTATGCATCGGCGCGACCTGCTGCTGTTCGGCAATTGCGCCCCGGGTACGTGCTTCGGCGCGCCCTATCTGGACATCATGGGCGGCGAGGAAAGCTGGGAGCGGGGCGGCAAATGGCAGCCCAAGCCCGACGCCGAGTTTAACCTCGTGCGGTTCATGTGCCGGGCAAAGCCCTTCTGCCTGCTGCAGTACTCGAATCTCGACGGCGACGACATGGCACGCTATATCAGACGGTGCGTGTTCTACGGAGTGTGGCCGGGCAATCAGTCATCATCGCCCACCACGGGGAAGTGGTACTGGACCAATGCCGTCCTGGTAGCGCGTGACCGGCCCACGTACGCCAAGTACATGCCGGTCCTGCACGAGATCACGAAGGCAGGCTGGCAACCCATCACGCGAGCCACTTCCAGTGATCCTGAGGTCTGGCTGGAGCGGTTCGGCGAAGGTGAGCCGCTTTTCCTCACAGTATTCAACCCCACCGATCAGACGCGGACGACCACCGTCTCGGTAGACGCCCGGGCGGCTCTCGGCCCTCAGAGCCGATTGGCCGAGCTGGTGGAGGGCCGCGAGGTGCCATGGACCTCGGCCGGGGAAGCCTTCAGCTTGACCCTGGACCCCGAGGAAGTGCGCGTGGTCCGCATCCAGTCCTGAAGGTGGGGCCAAGGCCGGGCACTGTCTGCGAAGCGTCCTCTCACGACGACAGACCAGGCCGGAAGTGTTGCCATCAGCCCCGCCTGTGGGTCCGCTCCACACCCCGCTACCGGCGGACACCGCCTGATCGATGGAGGGACCAGATGATGCCGTTGCGCTGTCTTCCACTGCTTGTATTGTCGCTGGCTATGTGTGCAGCCCACTCCCAGGACGACCCCCAGGCCTATCAGGAGGCCATGGCGGCGTGCGAAGCCGCCAAGCAGCAAGGCGATTTCCCGGCGATGGCGACCGCGATTCGCAGGGCCCTCAAGCATGGGCCCGGCAATGAGTACGCCTGGCGCAGCCTTGCGTGGACACTTCAGGGCGCGGGCGAATGGGAAGACTCATTGGCCGTGGCGCGGCAGAACGTTGCGCGTAACGGGGCCACCGGCTGGTCCCTGGAGCAACTCGCGGAATCCCTCATGGGCGCCAGCCAATTCGACGCGGCCCGGCAGGCACTCGCGCGGACCGACGCCCTCGACCCGGCTACGCTCGGATCGTCAGTGGGCGCCATCGCGGGCACAAGACAGCGCCTGAAGGACCTCACCGGGCAGCGTCGCTACGAGTTGCACTGGGAGATCGACCTGGGGCAGGGCGGCCCGGACCACGAGCCCGCTCGCCTGCTGATGCCCCGCTGGGGCGATCCGCGCCAGACCTTCGAGTTTACGGTGACCAACGTCGTGTCTTGCAACCGCGTCAGCGAGGGCAACCGCGACTTCATCGACGTCGTACAGAAGCCGGGCGAGCCATTCCACATCAACGCCGGGGTCACCATCAAGGGCTTTGCGCTGGGCCACGGGGCGCTCGCTGCTGCAACTACATTCACGGTACCCAAGGACCTGCGGGCCTGCCTGGGGCCCTTCCGACACGGGGAGACCTTCGACCCCGCCTCACCCCTCTGCCACCGGATCGCCGGGATGTCCAAGAGCATTACCATGGCGCGCACGGTCCAAAATCTGCTGGACTGGATGAGCGCGAACATGACCTACAAGGACACCACCAACCGGACGCTTGACGATATCCTGGCGGGTGGCGAGGGCGTTTGCCACCACCAGTGTAGTGCCTTCACGGCCCTGTGTCGGGCGGCGGGCGTGCCGGCCCGCGTGGCTCATGGCGTGGTGCTTAGCGGCGAGGGCGAATTCTCGGACAATGCGGGCAGCCACGGCTGGGCTTCCGTCTATATCGACACCCTCGGCTGGGTGCCGGTGGAGCCGCTCGACCGCAGATCTCTCGCGCTGTTTGGCCGCTCGAACTACCTGTTGACCGACTACGCCAACGAGACGCCCCAGGACAACCACTTCGACTACCGGTCCATCCAGGGCTTTCACTGCGATGGAAAGGTCGTGGCGATCGAGCCACAACAGTAGCGGCAGCAGGGCTGTTAGCGTGGCTCCCCAGAAGGTGTCGGGTCGTTCGCGCCGAAGCATCCGGCCCATACCATCTTGGCGGCGCCTTTGATGGGGGCAAGGTGCATCATGTGACCTCCCGGACCGCCTGTTGGCTCCGGGGCGACCCCGATCACTGTCCCACCTACAGCGCGTCCCCGCACAAACACATGGGAATCGTGCATAGCAACAGCGTGTCATCGACGTGCGTTGGGCGCCCCATGGGGCCAAAGGCTAACGTCACTCGGGCCATGAACGGGCCGACACGCCCCTCCCCACGGCCCGCTCTAGCGATTCCGGTGGTTCCCGTGATCCGGCCGCTGTGGTATACTCTATCGGTACCCAACCAAACACTGGAGAAGGTGGTCTCCCATGCGTCGTGGCTTCACCCTCATCGAGCTGCTGGTCGTGATCGCCATCATCGCCATACTGGCGGCAATCCTGTTCCCAGTCTTCGCCAGGGCGCGCGAGAAGGCGAGGCAGACGAGCTGCCTGAGCAACATCAAGCAGATTACGTTGGGCGCACTAATGTACCTAAGTGACTACGACGAGGTGTTCTTCGGCCACATCCAGGGCCGCCGCGACACTCCCGGCTACCCGCGGTACGGAGGCACCGGCTGGCTGAACTGGGCAACGCAGATCTACCCCTACATCAAGAACGACCAACTCTTCACCTGTCCCTCGAATCCATCCTACACGTGGGCGTCCAACTGGGCGTCCCCGGACGCGTACTTCGGTTACGGGCTCAACTATTGGCTCACGTACTTCTACTACTACATCGCCATGGCCAACATTGCGAGGCCGGCGGAGACCATCTGGTTCACGGACTGCGACTACTACGTTGTGTACCCAACCTATTACCTGTACACGTACCCGACGAACGTGACTTACGGCCAGGGCGGCTATGCTCGCCTACAGCTTCGTCACAATGACGGTGTGAACTGCGGCTTCGTGGACGGGCACGCCAAGTGGCTGGGCCGCTCGACCATCGAGGGCGACCGTGGCCTGTACACCGCCTCCCAGTACTGGTGGGGCCGCTAGGGCCAGTCACAACAACAGAGTCAACTTGGCCTTCTCCGTTTCAGCCCCCGCCAGGCGAATACGTCGCACGCCATTACTCGCCTGGCGGGGGCCGCTTTTATGATGCGGGTGTCCTGGGACGGCGGGAGAAGTTGTGGGGCGCGAGCGGCGAGGGGTGCCTGCGGGCGAAACCGCGCACACCGATCCGGATGAGGCTGTCTGCTTCGTTGCCCGGACCGCCCTGGACGGCCTCACCGTTGCCGTCGGCACCACCCATCGGGTCGATGGCGGAAGCCCGGCGGGCATGCGTGTCCTTGGCGGATGAGGGCAAAGCCCGCGCCGTGAGGACCTGAACCAAGCCGAGCGTGAGCCCGGCGCATCAGGTGATCCGGGAGACGTCGTGTTCGCTCCGACGTGGCTGCCGCTCAGTCCTCCAGCCCCGGAGCGTCCCCGCACAGATAGACGGGCCTCGTACACAGCGACAGCGTGTCACCGACCTGCACTGGGCGCCCCATGAGGTCAAAGGCCGACGTCACTCGGCCTGTGACTCGAACAACCCGATCACGCCCCGTCACCCAGGCTACCACGAGCTTATTGCCGTCTGCTCGCTCATAGATGGCGGAGTACCTGTCCCCGGCGTGGTCAAGCCCGACGAAGCGGCTCCGCGCCGTGATTCGGGCGAAGGCGCCCAGTGCAACCATCGCCGGCTTGGGCGCGCAGTTGTAGGCCTGGTGATGGACCACGCCGAAGTTGTGCTCGTTGTACTCGCGCAGGACGCCATCGTCCTTGAGGTCATACCAGTAGACTCGCCGGACGCCCCTGGTGGCCTGCAGAAGCAGCAGCGTGCGGATCAGGTGGCGTGCCTGAGCGGGCTCGTCGCTGCCGCCCGGCCCACGGTGGGTGGGGTAGCCAATCTCAGTGATCCACGTCTTCGGCGCTGCTCCGTGATCCGTGGCCGATGCCATGATGCGGCCGACCTCACCCACAAGATCAGATTCCTCCGGCGAACGCGGGTAACGGTAGGGATGGATCGAGAAGGCGTCCATCGCGTCCGGCCCGGCAGTGTCGATCATCCGAGCCAAGTTCTGGACACACTCCGCGCCATATTCCCCGCCGACGCCGACGACGGTCACGTCGGGGGCCTGGGCTTTCACGGCGCGGTACGTGGCCGCGAGCAGTTTGCCGTAGGCTTCGGGGCCATGGTCACCGGGCCGGCCACTCATGCCACAGCCGCCGATCCACTCGTTCCACACCTCAAAGTCGCGTACCACGCCCCGGGTCAGGCGCGCGAGGTTGGCCGCATAGCCTGCAAACCCGGCGATGGCCTCCGGCGAGTTGGGGAAACCACCATCGTCGTAGTGTTGGTTATTGTAGTCGAAGATGACCAGCGGTCGCATGCCCAGTTGGTCGGCGTGGTTCAGGTAGCGCTGGAGATGCTCAGGCAGGGCGTACTGACCCTTGTCGCGCTCGACATACACCCAGCCCATCTCATCGCGGAAGCGGTCAATCCCATACCGGCGCATGAGCTGCATGCACTCGAGCGGGTAGGCGTTCTGCCCGAAATGGCAGTTCAGGCCCACGAAATCCGACATCAGGGCATCGGCATCGGCCGGAAGCGCGGCGGCTTGGAAGTACTGCCTCTCGAGCATGCCCCCCTCTCCGGCCAACTCGATCCTGCATGAGTAGTAGCCGGGTGCGGGAAAGCTGAAGCGCGCTTCGGTGCTCGCGGCAGGTCCGTCGCCCCGGGCAATCTGGGCGCCCCGGTGGTCGCTGAGCGTCCAGTTGATGCGGGCCCCGTCCCCCGACATGCGGAGCGCAACTGCCTCGCCGGGCTCATAGACGTTCCCGAAGCGCTTGCCCACCGTCTCGACGCGCAGTGTATCGGACACCTCGCGCGGCGTCAGCAATGCGACGTCATCGATCCACAGGCTGCCCTGTGCCGCGTAGTCGCGTGCCGTGCGGTCCACGCAGATGCCACCCAGTTGCAGGGGGTAGTCGCGCCGTCGGTTCCCGTCGCCACCCCAGGCGTTCCCCGGGGCGTCAAGCGCCACGGCCACGAAGCGCCATCCGGCACAGGCCTCGCCGATCATGTCCATCTGGTGGGTCTCGCCCGTGGCGTCCGTCACGCGCAGACGCATGGGAAAGGGCGTGCCATCGGTTTTCAGCCAGAAGCCGAGGCCCAGGCCGGGCTCGGGAATGTCTACCGGCCTCGTGACCTGCAGGTACTCGTAGTCGCGGTTTCCCACGAACGTGTAGTCCACGCGCAAAGCAGCCCCACCGCTGTGCTTTTCGTTGGTGTCGCGTTGCAGGGCAGTCGTAGCATTCTGGCCTCCCTGCAATGCCTGCCACTGCATCTGCTCGCCCTCAAAGTCATCAACCGGGCGGACGATATCGAAGAGCGCCTCCGGCGGCAAGTCTGCGGGTACACAGGGCAACTCCTGCCAGACCGGGGCCGGGGCCTGCGCCACGGTGGGTCCCATGATCGCCACGATACAGACGAGTGCCAGCCCGGCAACGCGGGCCCAAGGCGCCTGCATGAACTCCGGCATCTCTCCCACTCCATTCTCGTGTTGGTGGCCGATTACTTGCCACGCCTGGCGAAACGCTTGGCAAAGTCCAGCACCGAGCGGGTGAATGTCCAGTCGCCGGTTTCCGGCACGCTGTGGGAAGGGGCGCCGATCCAGCTCTCGATCACATACTGATCCGGGGCGCCGCCTACCTGAGTGTAGTCGTACCCCTGGCGCATGATCGAGACGTACCAGGTGGCATCATCGGCCAGTCCGCGGCGCTGCAGGGCCGGGTAGTCGGCGGCCCAGTAGATGAGGCTGAAGTTAATCTTCTTGCCGCGGCAGTATTGCTCGAAGGCCTTGATGTCCGGCCAGGCGCCATTGCCCAGGACGTAGTGCACCCAGTCCACGTCGAGTCGGAAGAAGTCGAGTCCGCGCACCTGCATGTCGGCGAGGCGCTGCTGCAGAGCTTCGACCCAGTTGATCAACTCCGGGGTCGAGAGGAAGGGGGCCGGCTCAATATCGCCGATGAGGATCTCCGGGTAGCGCTCGCGCACCAGGGCGATGAAGTTCGCCGTCTCTTGCACGGCGTACTCGTCGGGCTTCTTGAGATGGGTGCGCACGCAACACAGGGGCTCGTCCATGGCGATGGCGCTGATAGTGGCGCCGAGGCGCCGGAAGCGATCCCACATGGGGCTCTGGGCGTTGAAGGTCTCCTCTCCCGTGGGCCCCCACTCCTTGACGGCGCCGACCTCAAGCTCAAGCTTCAGCCCCCACTCCTGCAGGCGAGGCAGCCAGGCCCTGAGTTGGTCGTCGGTGAACTGGCGGTTCATCACGTGATCGGCGTAACCCAGGGCGCTGATGAGGCCGCGAGTCTGCGCCCAGTCGCCGGGACGCTCGAACAGGTCGCGGAAGCACCTGCCATTGTCCTGTCCCGGCGGGTACATGGCGACCGGGATCCTGCCGCTTGCCGCCGGCGTAGCAGGGCCCTGAGCGCCCGCCGGGGCCAGGGCGGCCATGAACGCACAGACCAGGAGTGGCAGCAGATATATCAGTTGCAGGCTGGACAAGGTGAACACCTCTTCTGTGGCGCTGATGCTCAGCGGGAGCCCGTCGCTCTCGGGAGCGCGTAGCGGCTGGGCCTGCAGCGGTGAGCAGGGCCAGAACACGTCGCGTTTCGGACCGCGCCTACCTAAGCGCTCAGAAGGTCATCGCCTCGAACGCCTGGGCATACAGCCAGTGGCCGAAGTCGTTGGGGTGGTTGATGTTATTGCCCAGCAGGGAGGGCTGATCCTTGCGCTTGAGCACCATCTGCCACGTGCTGTAGACGTCCACATAGGCGCACTTGGCCTCGGCGGCCGCCCGCTTGGTCGCCGCGGCATACTTCGCCATCCGGTGGGTGCCATAGTGCCACTTGTCGTTGGGGGGAAACGCCGAGAACAGGATCACGTCCGCCCCTTTGCGCTCCCTGATGAGCCGGACGATGGTGACCAGATTGTCTTTGAATCTGTCCGGCTCCGTGTTCCCGATGTTGTGGTCATTCATGCCAAAGCCCACCAGCGCCAGGTCCGGGCTCTGGGCCGTCCCCATGTACTTGTCAAACCAGTCGATGCCTTGCTGGGAGGCATACCCTGAGATGGAGACGTCCTGCACCTCGACCTTGGATTTGGGGAACCTGGTCTGCAGGTACTTGGCGTATCTGTGCTGGAACCGGAACTCCACGGTCGACGCCTCGCCGCCGGCGGTGATGCTGTCGCCGTAGGAGGCGATCCTGAAGGGTCCTCCGGCCTGTAGCTTCTCTCGGACCTCCGCCAGGTATTGGCTCTGATCGTTGGGCTTCGCCCACGGCTTGCCATTGGTCGTCTCGTAGTCCGCCCAGACGAACCATTTGTGATTGCTGAAGCCGGCGAACTTGGTGTGGTCGAAGTCTTCCTCACCATGCAGGCAGTTGGTCGAGTAGTCGGGGATGCTCGAGTCGGCAGTGCGGGCCACGGTGCCCTTGGCGTAGTCCACCACGTAGTCGCGCCCCTCCTCATAGGCGACCCCGCCCTCCTTGCCCGGCACGAAGGTGCTGCGCAGCGCCAGCGTGCCAGGCTTGACTTGATCGAAGCACAAGTTCCCGGGCTGCGTCTTGACCAAAACGAGGCTCTCTCCCTGGATTCTCATGTGTACTCCCGTTGCGGCATGGCAGGTCGTCACGAATGGTGCCGAGCAGATCAGCAGTAGAGCCATCGTCAACCGCACGTTCATCGAGTTTCTCCTGGTGGTTGCGTGATGTTTGTTCGCTTGTATACGCGGTACTGTCGGTTACTGGGGGTGGCCTGGCGGGGCCCGAAGGACGCGCCGGGGCCGAGTGAGGCCGCAAGTGCCCGCGCAGGCTTCCTTCACGCCCCCGGAGGCCCACCGGCGGGCCTCTCAGTCATCCTCGTCCCACGCGTCCTCCTCATTAATGTACTGCGGCGGGCTGTCACCAACCGTATCGATCACGCGCGGATACGTCACACGCCGCTTGGTCTCGCCGATGGCGAGGACGTCGACCTGATGGTACCAATCGTCACCGAAGTCGAACCAATAGCCGAACGCTTCCTCCACCGCCAGACCCAACGAGTCGATACTCGTCTCAGCGGGGTGCCCCGTCGGCGGCTCCTCGTCGAAGGGCGAAGGGGCGCCATAGCGGCCACGGCTACTGTCGTGGGGTGCGTCACCGAAGTGGAATTCGTACGCGTGATCCTCCCAGCGGTCGAAGGCCTTGAAGATGGCGTTGTGCAAGTCCTGCAGCGTCTGATCGCCGCGGATCTCGATGGTACGAGAGACCACCGGGTTGGCCTTGAAGAACTCATCGCTCACCGGGGCATCGAACAGGAAGACTTGCAGTGTGTATAGCGCCTTGGGCATCAGGGGCCCCCTATTCTCAGATTGCGTGCCGTCGCTTCTCCGACA
>Ga0272441_10012295_pt1 | contig 12530 bp, 13 predicted proteins | sample SSMProp6N_FD_193582 | JGI IMG/M metagenome (GOLD analysis project Ga0272441, IMG submission 193582) | Marine sediment archaeal communities from Little Sippewissett salt marsh, Falmouth, MA, United States - SSM-Prop-6N | ecosystem: Environmental > Aquatic > Marine > Wetlands > Sediment ...
TATGTACATGACATTTTTTCCTTAAGTCATGATATTCGGGTTCTTCTTTTTTGCATGAAATCCCCAGTAAAACAGCAAGCAATAATAAATATATCTTAATATCTTGTTTCATTCTTTTTTATAACGTTCCGGATCACAGATCTGAGAGCAGCGCAGCTGGTCTCAGATTCTTGTGTACCTTGTTGTTATGGTTTCTCATTTTATTTCTTCATACCATTGACAAGAGGAATATCCTATGAATTTATTATCAACAAAATACAATCTCGTTATATATTTGCCGTTTTTATCTTCCCATATATATTCTAAGTATTTTTCAGTTTCATTTGTCGGAATATTCAATGCATACATTACATCCTTTTGGGATAGACCTTTACGTAAAAAACCAGCTTTTCCTACAAACCCATATTTGTTTTTTATATACTCCATCATTTCCTGTTTATTACATGGAACATCTTTAATTTTTAAAGATAAGGCTATTTTTAAATAGTTTTCCTGAGAAATTGCCGAATGTGTGCTTTCAATAAATACTATCCTGTGCTGCCCTTTTAATACTTGTATTTTTTTGATTCTTCCATCTTCTCTATGCAAAATTCCACTATTATTATCATTAAAGCCAATTAAAGATATTCGATACAATCCGCCGTTATGGAACATGTATTTTTCAAAAGCCACTGCTCCGCATAAACAAATACCATCATCAAATTCCTTTTGTTCATCTAGCAGAATCATACAATAATCTTCTTCTTTATACTTTAAGTGATACCAACGTCTATAAGTGTTTTTGCTTGAAGATGCTGCCCCTCCAGGCAAAACAACATTTTTTTTATCTGGAGTATTGTCTTTGACTTCTAGAGTTATCGAAGGGTGTTTAGGATAATAAAAAGATATGTATTCATCCTCATAAGATTCCCAATACTGTATATTTAATTTTTTCTCTTTTTCTTCGTATTTAAATGGGATTACCTGAATGCATTTTTTTATCCGTTTATATTCAGACTGAATTGGATATTGTTTTCCTTTGGAAAAAGGCTTTGTTTGACTACATCCTACTACCATCCCTAAAACTAAAATGAGTATCAAATATTTTTTCATATCAATTTTTTCTACCATAACGTCGCAGTTGAGTCAGAGAGGCAGGCGAAGCCTGACTCGATTGATCTCAAACTGCTTGTTATCTGCTCCCTTTCATATCCACCACCAAATTGCATCGATAAGATATGCTCCTTTGGCCGTCCAATTAGCGAAGCTTAGAATTGATACTAATAAAATAATAAAAGTGAGAAAACCCATAAGTACCACTGCTAAATTCTCTTTCTTTTTTATCGCGAGAACCAATAGTCCAATCAAAGAGGCGAGTTGAATAGGAACTAATAGATCAGTTACAAAACGAATAGGGGCAGTCACGGTGTTGGCACAGTAGAGCGATCCTCCGTTTTTCTCAAGTTCAACGATCTCGTCGTTTAAAACTTTCATTTTCCAACAGAACAATAAGTAGCCCAGGACACAAAGCCCAAAAATAGACCATAAAGTCCATCTTGCTACAATTATTACTTTGTCTTTATTCATTATTATTCAGATAACGGTAATAGGTCTGCCCTACAAATGGGCAGGACTGACGGGTTATGGTTTCCTTCCATTTATTCTTTTTCTTTATTCATACCAATTCTTTTAAAAAGTATACCATAAACCTATTCCTACTGTTGAGATCGTGAGAGGATCTGAATCATCACCATGAATATGCCTGTAAACCCCTACACATCCTATAAATGGGTAAAACCTGAAATCAAGTTCTACACCTGCATATAATTGCCCCGGATCAAGAAAAACAGGATCTCCCCATGTTTTAAATACTGATGCTTTTAAAGATCCTCCGCATATTATATAGCTGTGGGCCCCGAAGTTTATCTTTCCTCCACCAAGACTTGCTTCAAATTCCAATATCACACCGCTGCTGTATTGGTTATAAACTTGCGGTCTGAAATCAGCATGCTGCTGATCATCTTTCTCCTGTTCAGGGACCAGATCAAAAAACATTCCATAGGAAAAGGAAAATATCTCAGGAGTAGCCGCCTTAACAGTGACTATATTCTCAAAACTGAATACTGGTGTAACTATCAGAAAAAGCGTAAAGATTAACAAATACTTTTTCATCTTATCCTCTTACCATAACGTTCTTGGTGACTCAGAGGGTGAGCAGGCATGGCAAACGCCATAGCAGGAGAACTGCTTCTCCTGCGGCCTAGCGTAACCAAGGAACTCTGTGACGCAGCGAAAGGCACCGTGACTATCTCCGATTGAGTCGACCAAATGGTTAGCATTTCTATTCATTTTCCAAAGCTTTTAGTTTAATTATTAATTCTTCTATATAATTTTCACAATTCGGATTTCTAATAATATCTTTCTCTATTGCATTCATATGTTCCATTGATCTTAATCGATAAGGAAGCGGATTAAGCGAACCATCACTCTTAAGGATGAAGACATTATTACCCTTAACATCAGGAAGCTTAAATAAAAACGATTCTCCCGGTAAGTCAACAGGAACTTGAATCATCTTTTGTTTCCACTTAAAACACGCCTCTACCCCAGTTGTCCCCCAACCACCCTCATTGCCTTTACTCGGAACTGGAAAATCAGAAACAACAAGAAATAACGGCAGTTGTGGTTCTTCTCCATCATAAACAAAATAGGCAAATTCCCAACCGTCTAATGATTCACTGTAGTAACGACCTAAAGCATAGAAACGCCCAGTGTTTAACTCCTTCTTTTGAGTAGAATTATAGGCAAATACACGCCAATCTGCATTTGTATGCACTTCAGATGCAGATATAGATATTACAATTGAAAGAATAATTATTACGCATACAACTATGTCCATTATTTTTTTTATTCGTGGGTTACTTCTACTATTAACTTCTCCTTCTAATTCATTAAACATTCCCAATTCTTTTGCCCGCCTGACAGAATATATCATATAGAGGCCGACAATTGTCCAAAGCGGTAACCCGGGAAGTGCTAAATAGCCATATATTATTGCTGCTATACTTGACCAACGTTTTCGCTTAGTTAAACCAACTGAGAGCCGATGATGGAACCAAGCAACAATTCCCCATAAAAATATCAAGACTAATTTTAACCACAAATCTAAAGGCACAAATAGAGTACCTATAATTGGTATTAAAGTAAGTAAAGCCATTATTTCGCAATATCGCGATATGCCAGCAAGTTTTTTGTCGACTTTCTGTTTTTCCTCTTTACGAGATTGCTCATGACTTTTAAATTCTGTATTCATTTTTATCCTGCTAACGTTTGAGCTGAGCTGCCAGAGGTTGCCGCAGGCAGGGCTCTGGTTAGCTCCAGCGGCTTGTTAGGCATTCTTAATATATTCGGCGACTTTAGCCACAACACGATCAACTACCTCTTCCTTCATCATCTTCCAACGATTCTTATACCAAATCATCACTTTGGTTCTATCGTCATTAGATTCAACATATATATACCAAGAAAAACCCGTCAAAGAGTTTTGTTCAATCCGATCCGGGATAAACCAAAGTGCTTTTAATTTCTTTTCATCTTTATAATATACTTCATCAATTTTTAGAATACCAAAGCCACCAGGAAGAGTTTTCCCGCGCAACAAGCTGCATACTTCAATAAAGCTTTTGTCTGTCGATATCACCCATGAATCAGATGCTGTATCCTTATGAATATCAATTGCACTCGATTGAACAGGAGGCATGGTATTAGAGCAACCCAAAACCAGCAGAAGCCCAATCAACGCATACTTTAAATTCATTTCATTTGCCTAACTATATATTATGTTGCAAGTCACATTTGTTCCCCTTAAACGACTCTATCAACATTAATTTTGACATAAAATGCAGCTTTTGTCAAGTTATATTTGTTAAACGACTAAACTTCCAATGTCCCCCTCCTCCCCTCTTCCTATTCTCCTGCCCAACTATATGACATGCACCATTTGTAACTCTTTCACCATTAATTCTGCCATAAAATGTAGCTTTTGTCAAGTTATATTTGTTAAACGACTAAACTTCCAATGTCCCCCTCCTCCCTCTTATCTCATCTCTCTTTTTCATGTTTTCCTTAGCCATAACGGCAAAATGTCTGCCCTGAAAATGGGCAGGACTGAATGGTTATGGTTTTTCATTTTTTATATATATCTCTACTTGGTTTGAAACTACATTAAATCGTTTTTCATTCAGTTTTCCACTAATTATTACTTCAAAAATCCATTTATCCCCAGGATTAATAAAACCCCATAAACTTTTATATGGCCATATTGAAGATGGTGATTCTTCCCAGAGTACTGTTGTTAAATCATAAACCATTTTTCTCTTGAATTTATCGATGTCGATCCAATTTACCGTGTCATTTTTATTATCTATCTTCTTTGGTACACCCCATATATGTTTAGGAATATCTTTTCTGAAAGCCTTACATGATAATGAAATATTACTCGTCTTTTCCGAAGGGGCAAGTTTATTTGTAAGTTCAATTTCAATTGGCAATTTAGATTCTTTTGCCACATCCTTTCTGTTATTTAATATTTTTAAACATACATCGAGACTTCCTTCAGGTAATATTCGGATTTCAGTTTCATTTGATTCAACATATTTTGTAACTGAAATATCTAATGGGTAACGCACTTTTAACTTATAATTCCCAGGCTGATTAATAGGGTAGGCATCGATTATATCTAATTGCCCTGCATATTTTTCTTTTCCTGGAGACCAAGTAATAGGATCATGATGTAACACTTTTTGAACCCATTCTGGGCGTTTCTTCGAATATGGTATTTTTTTACCTGATCTATCAGTAATTATCACATTTTCATTAAGTAAAACCCACAGATCGGGAAATTCTAATTTCTTATCCGAAATATTTTTGAGTCTAACTCCAGCTTTCAAAGGTTCATTAATCAGAAATATTTCTTTCTGTAATTCAAGGGAGCATCTAAAATATTCACTATATATCGCATCAACTTTCTTTTCCCTATCAACATTATTAACAGCCATTCCGGTAGCGGACAGTTTACCTTCATTCTCTTTCTGCCCACACCCCAAAACAACCATTGAAATCAGGATTATTGTGATTATCTTCTTCATAATTTATTTACCATAACGGCAAAAGGTCTGCCCTGAAAATGGGCAGGACTGAATGGTTATGGTTTTTCATTTTTATCATATAACTTCTAAAACGCTTGAGTAGATACTTTGTCATTAATCTTGATTGTCCTCGGCTTACCATCCTTTTCTTTATTCACAGACTCAGGAATTATTAAACCAGTAGCACTCTCATCATTTACTTTTTTTATCACTATAGCGCAAATATACAATTTTTCTCTATATATAATAAATTCATATCCTTTTTTAACGCCCTGTTTTCTTCCAACATTTAACGTGACTAACTGGCTATTTTCTGTTTGTGTGTCCCTTTCAATAGAGATCACTCTACCGACAATAGGTATATATCGCCTATTTATTCCTTTAGGGACTTTGTCAATCAAGATATCTAATCTCTTCTGATAGGTATTTAATATCTGCTTGATTCTTTCTTGAGTCTTTGCTTTTGTTTCACCAGTAATTGCATGAATTGTGTAAGCTGCATTTGAGATAAATTTATCAGATCTGGCCTTAGTAGCTACAGCCTTAATTATAGGTTGAATTGCTGGTTGCCTTATTAATATCAAAGCTTTTATTGCAGGAAATTTATCTTCCCTTGATGGGGAATCGTCGCTAACAAGGTATACACTTATATTCCAATCAAGTTTTTCTATTAAAACATCTATAGCCTCAATTGCCCGAAGATTACCCAATTCACGGATAGCTTTTCTTACTTTCTGCCATTTGGTTTTTTTAGGAGTATCATCTTCTACAATATTAATTAATTCTTCTATTCTTTTTTTCTCTTTCTTACTACTAACGAACTTAGGAACTTCGAACCCAACCCCATTACTCATCAGGGATATAGGCCCAAAATATTTCGATGCCCCATAACCACCCCACGCATAGTATTCTCCAGGAGCCAACTTGAGTTCCACAGTGCAACTGTATTCCTCGCCGGGATTAAGGGTATCGTATGAGGTCATACTTCGGATACGGACTCGTCCAGTCTCTCTGATTATGTCAAAGGAGCGTATCCATCGGCCACTGTAAAAGTTATGCGGGTAAGAGTGGCCGTTAGTTGCCGTGAATAGTTTTGATTTACCTCGGACTAAGACAATGAGACTTAGCTGTGCAGCGATGAATCTGACCTTTTCCTTGGTCTTGTTCTTGATCTTTAATGTCAAGTTTGGATTCTTGTTGTCGACCGTTGGCGTGCCCATGGCTGCAGTGAGGGAGAGGCCTTTTAATTCACCGAAACTCGCTGACCGATCATATTCTGCCTTTTCGATCCTTACAGGACCCGGAGTGAAAAGTGCAAATGTCTTTTTAACATCAATCACAGAAGGTTTACCGGCATACTTCTTGAGATTGGGTACGATTTCTTGGCTCACAGGATAGATATGGCAGTGGTTATACAAATACATGCTACCCCATGGATCAGCAACCAGCCATCCTGGCCAGGAACCAGGTCTCTGGTTATAGGCCAGTACTGGCGACCCAAGGATTAAGACAAATACCATCCAAAAAAGTTTATATCTTGAATAGTATCTCATACACCCTCATCGGTCCTTGGTCTAAGATTCATTATTTGTATCTATAACGATCATGAACAATCCGGAGTTTGTCGTCATTAAAAACAATCTCAAATGATATATGATCCACTTTTAGCCCAAAGTTGCATTCGACTTCACTGTCAAATATTTTCTTATATTCTACATACAGCACCCCAGTGCCAGGTATCGTGCGTCTGATGAATTCTTTGACGGTCGATCCAACTATTTTCTTTACTTCAGCTTCACTCATTCCTTTTTTCAGTTTCCTGACATTTTGAAAAAAAGAACGCGCGTCATCATCTTTTACATTTTCGGGCCACTCATAATTATGCAATTCTTTTGTAGAGAATACATTAGCCTCTGTGTATCCTTTTGCAATATGGTCTATAATCCCGAGATAAAATGATTTCAGCTCCTCTGAATCTTCCTTGTTTGTCTCTCCTCTCCTCAGATTAAACAGCTTCATGTTCCGGTCGCTGAAAAATACATTATCAAAAATTAAAGACTTGGAGTGTGCTCGCATTCTGTTCAGCGTATCCATATATTTCAAACGTTCTTCTTTTGTTTTATAATTCTCAGGCGTATACGGCAGGACTGAAAGGCTTTGCATAATATTTTTCACCGTAAGCCGTATGCGCACATCCGGGTCTTGACGTAAATCCTTTAAAATAGACATTACTTCTTGTTGTAGCTCAGCATCATCGCGGAAAACATTCTTTAGACGTAATATCAGCAGTCTCTTTTTTTTAAAAGAATCTACTTGAGGAAGTAGCTTTTTTACAGTTCTTACGACTTTTGGAGGGGGGAACCTATCCCATGTAATTTCTCTATTGATCACTGTTGAAGATGCCTGGTCAACATATGTTAATTGATAAAAATCCTCTACATATCCAAAAGCGTCTATCTTTATCAAAGCACGAGCTGCATGTGCTCTGAGATATTCATCCTGCTTGCTATCCTTCAATATTTCAAGAAGATAGTCTGCCGTTTTCTTATATTTCAGTTCTCCCAGAAGGTGAACTGCCATGTACCTATAATAATCCTCTCCATATCCTTTTTCTTTGAGTTTCTCCACGTTTTCTTTATTATGCCATCCCTTGACCGCAATTTCACACATTGCGGGGCCTAGGCAGGGAGTGTTGATATCCCATAACCTTCTTCTTTCTGCTTCGATATATTCTTCTCGAGTAGGCCCTTTTATATCCATCGTATGCCAACCTTCAAAAGGAGAACCATGTTTCTTCCAATGTTCCTCTTCTTTCAAAAGGTATTCTTTAACATTTTCTCTGCATTTAAATGAAGGAAACATGGGCTTCCTTGTGGGATCAGGGCGTACATGTGGGGCATATTTGACATTTCGTTTCACTGGTCTTATAAACGGGTCAAGTGAATCAGCAAGCTTTACCCTCACTTTGTCACACTGTGCTTTATTTTGAACACGGGACAAGAGAGCATGCGCCAGAACTCCGGATTTAACATCTTGTTTCTTCTCCTTAAGAAATACTTCTGCACCTTCAAGGGCGAGTAAGTGATTTCGCTTTCTAATATAATCACTGTATTTTACAGAAGGTTTCAGAATTTCTTTAAACAGATTGGAAAGCTGCTGGTTGTCCCTACCGTAAACGACTGAGCTGAATACAACAAATGTCGCTACTATCAGATATTTTATTATTTGGGCTTTTTTCATATAATATCCTATTCTAATTATTATCACTTGTCCACCACGTTTTAAAATCTGCAGGAGGTGTCATCCTTCTGTTAGTACCGCAGTGAGAATTGCCCTGCATTATATGATACTCGTTCCAAGTAAAAAGATAGGGGGACAGGTAAATTAGCAAGTTAAGAGAATTCAGCCATACCAATTCCCATCTCCTTTAAGCCAGCAAGTATTTTTATTGTTTTATTCATAACGTAAAAAAGTTAGCCACCCGAAGGACGGGCTGGACTGCTTGGTTATGAGTGTTTGTTTATTATTGCGATGGGCTTTTAACATTTGGTTGCTTCTTTTCTTCATGTTTTGCATCTATATCTACAAAAGGTTTAATACAACCCACATAAAAAATCATACCACATCCAACAACTCCTAAAGAAACACCACTAGTATAAATTACATTATTATCACTATTCATCAATAAAACCCCACCAGCAATAAACCCAAGTCCTATTAAAGCTAGCCTTTGGCTTTCTTTTTTTTCTTTTTTGGAAAAATAGCCACCTGCATAAGAATTAGTCTTAATTTCCTTATCCAATGATTTTGATGGAACAGGCATTGAAAACGTTTGTGAACTTATTAGAAAAGTACATATTAAAAACACAAACAACTTCATGTTCTATTCCTATAATTTATATATCTAATTCCCTTAATCATCATAAGAAGTAATTGAAGACATAAACTCACCAGCATAAACAACAGTTACCAATCCAACTACCAAAAAACATGCACCAATAGGCTGAGTATTACTAGGTTCATCATTATCACTACTGGAATACATCAAAGCATAACCTACTAATAGCGATAGAGTGCCTAAAAAACCTACAGTCTGCCTTTTACTTGCTAATTCAGGATCCTGTTGATAATATCCCCCGGAATAAACTTTCGTGCAATCTTTTTCAATTCTTTTAGAAGGAATTGACATTGAAAATATCGTTTGCCAAATAAAACTAATACTTAATAATATCATTAAAATCTTCTTCATATTTTTATTACCATAACGTCCTGAGCTCACCGATTCAAGCAGGTCGCAGGCCTGTGCAGAATTCGGTGGAGCGTTTTGTTATATGGTCTTTTACTTGCCAAATAACGACCTGTGGTCATAGATCTAATACTTCCGGTGTTTTGGTTTGATAATACACATAATTAAGGACAATTCCATTCTGAAAAAGGATTTCTAGTTTCGAGTCAAAGGTATTCTTCGTCCTCGTACCGTATAGCCAATAATAAGAACTATCATAAAGCATTTTAGAAGATCTATATATCCATTTTTCTTTATTATTTGAATATATATTTACATCCTGAGGTTGTCCAAATTTCTCGATAATCTCATCTTTTGAAGTCTCGCCTTTGATAATACCCTGGATTTCTTGTTCTTTGAGTGGTGTTATCTCGTAAATATGTATAGAAGTACAACTGCTTAAGCTATAAAGAATTAAAACTACAAATAGTATTTTTGTTTTCATTTATTCATTGCCCTTTTGTTTGGTAATGTTTCTAAAGTTATAATATCTGATACAATGTCATCATCAAATAATATCTCTATTTTCTTCTTTAATAAAGACTTGATATATGTGTTATCTGTCCAAAAATTCGATTCTACTTCTGTGTATGAATATACATAAGTCCATTTAATCTGACCACTGGGCACCAAAGATTTATCAGTTGGGTTTCCTAATAATTCAACTACTTGATCTTTGGATGTTTCACCTTTTTTAATTTGAGCTATTTTGCTCAGGTCTATATCGGTACCTTGTATCCGTATATGCGTACAACCTACACATAACAAACTCAAAACTAAAAATAGTATTATTTTCATAATCTTTCATCCATATAACTATATATTATGTTACATGCACCATTTGTAACTCTTTCAACATTAATTCTGCCATAAAATGTAGCTTTTGTCAAGAAATATTGGATTTTTATCCTAAAATCAGCATCATATGTAACGAAAATCGGTTGATATGACGATGCGCCATATCTTAGACTTTTTTAATATATCAATATTTTTAGCGGTATACGCCCAATTTGTGGGAGTCGATGCTTTCTCTATTCTCAGAACATCCAACACATATGCCTTTATGTCAAGTACTTCTGTCTGCGTTTTATTATAAGATTAATAATTTGCTTTACAAGAAGTTTTTTGGTGAATATTGTGGTTAATTTGGGATGTGGAATCTCTTTCCGAAGGAAGGTTGTTTGTCACGCTTAAATTATTATCTCATCAATGTCCCCTTTCTGGTTCCCGAGTCTATTATTCTATTCAATCTCTATTTATCCCTAACCCCAATCATTTTCTCTAATAACCTCTTAGACTGTTTGTCTATTGTATGTCCGGTTTTCATATGCTTAATTCCAATATTCATTAAAGCATCTGCTTTCCAGTAATCATTCTCTATGTGTTGTATAACTGTAAGGGCTTTTTGAAGTTGCCCTATATTCATATATACCTCTGCAATGTTACATAATAATATTTGCTTTGAACAATAGTATTCGATTGTAATGGTTTGTTTAAAAGCCTTGGACAATATTTCAACAGCCCTTTCCTTATGTCCGTTTTCTGCGTATTTTTCGGCAAAAAAAATCATACTGTATATTTTATAGTCTATTTCCTCTATCTTCTCTGCAGTTTCAAGCGCCTTATTTAATTTATTCCATTTTAAGTATTTCAATACAATATAAGTCTTGGCATGACTCTTTCCTGATATCCCGCTTCCAAAATCATCCTCAAACAGCCAATACATAGAAGTAACTCTTATTGTTTCGGAAATTTTTAAAGCTTTGTTAAGCAAATCGCATGCAGTATCTTTTTGCCCTGCTTTGTAATATTCTTCCGCAATAAGGCCTAATCCATAAACTTTAAAAAACGGCTTTTGTATTTTTTCGACAAACCCAAGAGCCTTCTCAAACTGCCCCATCCGGGCGTATGCCAGAGCAAATTTTGGGGATGTTTCATTTATTAAATATTGAACAGCAGCATCAGCCGGTTCTTTTTGTATTCTCTTATTCGCATCGGATAGTAATTGCAGGGCTTCAGGTCTTTTATCAAATGTATTATATATAAGGGCTAATTCTAAATAAGCTCTGATTTGATAATAAACCCCTTCGATTTTTTCTACTTTATATACGGTATCCAAAGCTTGTTTCAAAAACAGCGCTTCCTTATTGCGGTCCCCTTTTTCCTGTGCTTCGCAAGCCATTCTTACAAATATTTTCATCCTGTAGTGTTGATTATGTATCATCGTAACAATATTATGTAACAGCTCATCCCTTTCTATCGGAACATGTTTACTGATTAATAGTAACGTGTAGTCCTCCTGTAATCTGTTTTTTGTCTTTTGGGCAATTTCAACGGCTTTGCTGAACATCCCTATTGCAGCATACTTCTCGGCTGTCTTCTCAAGCAGGTCCTCCCGGTCATTAATATCCTTTAGCTGCATACTATTTTCCAGAACCTCAGACAATATTTTTAACCCTTTTTCCTTTTTTCCCGCCTGATAATATGCCATAACCGCCTTTAGCATTATTTCATATTTTTCTTTTCGCTTTCTCTTTTCTTTAATGTTTTTCGTCAATTCCATCGCGTATCGGATAATGAAATCCTTGGATTCCCTTGATGTCAGATTACCTTTTCTCCTGACAGTACACACACACAGCATCAAAATTGATATGATAATCAATAGAACCGCATTTTTCTTCATAGGTGGGTATCCTTTAATCTTCTGTATCCTTTTCAGAGGGGATCGTCTTGTCTTAACAATACTCCTGACCCAGGTGGGGGACATCCTTCGACTACGCTCAGAATAAGTTGATTAATATATAAATTAAGGAATTTCCTGCAATTCAATCCCCTTCTCCTTTTCACTATCCGCAATCCGAAATCCGCAATCCTATCCTCCCTCGTTTCATCCTCGAACCTTCTCGGCACTACAGTCCGGGTCCGTCGCGAATTCCTCAAGAAGCTTACCATTTGCTCCTCCGGTTATGGGTTTTCATTTTATTCCTCAAAAACTAGTCCCAAAACAAGCGAGCTTTTCAGCGAAACAGTATTTTGAATAATATTTTCATTCATGATTTAATTTTACCGTTCCTTGACCAGCAATCAATACTTATTTTATAAATAAATGATGCAATTAA
>Ga0272441_10012296_pt1 | contig 12530 bp, 10 predicted proteins | sample SSMProp6N_FD_193582 | JGI IMG/M metagenome (GOLD analysis project Ga0272441, IMG submission 193582) | Marine sediment archaeal communities from Little Sippewissett salt marsh, Falmouth, MA, United States - SSM-Prop-6N | ecosystem: Environmental > Aquatic > Marine > Wetlands > Sediment ...
CGGATTCGGACGGGTGGGAAATCCCGAATGTATGATAAAGAAATTCAAACCGCCGGTATCCTCCTCCTGGAACCGCAATTTTTACATTAAAACCCTGCCCTGCAGGCCACTACTGGATATCGAATGCCGCAAACTCATTAAAAGTGCCGGACAGGCAGCCTCTGATGCCAAGAGCCTGAACATCGACGGCGTCTACCTGCACGGACATGAAGGCTATCTCCTTGAGCAGATGACCAACACGGCTTTCAACCGCAGAAAACACGGGAAATATGCAGACTGGCAGGCCTTCGGCATTGAGATGATCAAAGAAATCCGCAGAAGGTGCGGCAATGATTTTCCGATCATGTACCGCATAGATCTTTCTCTGGCATTGAACGAAACCTACGGCATCAGGATGTCTACTGAAAAATTTCTGAAAGCCTTTAAAAACGAGCGCAGCGTTGAAATGAGCCTTGAATATATGCACAATTTGGTCAAGGCCGGTGTCGATATCTTCGATGTCGATCTGGGCTGCTATGAAAATTGGTGGCTTCCGCATCCGCCCATTGGTATGCCTTCGGGCTGCTACTTGCCGGTTTCGAAAATCGTCAAAGAATATTTCATCAGGAATAATGTAAAATCGAATGCCGGATACGATGTCCCTGTCGTTGCAGTCGGCAAACTGGGATACCCGGATCTTGCCGAAAAGGCGCTTGAAGAGAACATGTGTGACATGATCATGCTGGCCAGACCCTTACTGGCCGACCCCTATTGGCCGATCAAGACATATGCCGGCAGGCTCAAGGAAATCATTCCATGCATCGGAGACCAGGAGGGTTGTCTGAATCAATTGCCCCATGGCGGACATCTACAGTGCGCCGTAAACCCACGCACCGCTTTTGAAGACATCTACAAGGCCGATAATGTGCCGGCTTTGGAGCCGAAAAAAATCGCTGTCGTCGGGGCGGGACCAGCCGGTTTCAGCTGTGCTCACCTGGCAGCACTGCGAGGACACGCTGTAGAGTTGTTTGATTCTAATGACAGGGCCGGCGGCAATCTGATCCCGGGATCAGTGCCCAAAATCAAGTATGAGGTGGCAAACTATATTGAATACATGAACGAAATGCTGAATATCACCGCAGCAAAGCACAACCTCGGTCTGAAGTTCAATACCAAGGTCACGAAGACGGTATTAAAAAAAGGCAATTTCGACATCATCGTGACCTGTACGGGCTCGATCCCAAACAAAGTGCCGGTTGAAGGAATAGATCTCGATCATGTTGTCCAGGGCGTCGATCTGCTCTGGAAACCTAAACTTGTTGAAAAGGCACATAAGGTTGTTATCATTGGCGGCAGCGATGTCGGCTGCGAAATCGCTTACTGGCTGGCCTATGAAAAAGGCAAACAAAATGTGGTTGTGATAGAAATGCTGCCGCACTTTATGAAGGGTTCCTGCACAGCCAACAGGGGATACCTGATCCACTATCTGGAAAAGGCCGGCGTAAGGCTTATGAACTGCTCAACCCTGAAAGCCGTATACGAGGGTGAGGTCGAAGTTCTCCAAAACATGTCTGAGACCGTGCCCGCCCCATACGCCACCTGGGTGCCGGTTCTGCCGGAAAATATCGAGAATCCATTTGCAAAGAAAATCGTAAAAGATGATCGCACTATTTTGCTGGATGCCGATCTGGTGGTACTTGCAACAGGATCATATCCCAATGATACACTCTACCAAGACTGCCTGGAAAAGCATGTGTCTCCGGTAATTTACAATATCGGTGATTCCATGGCGCCTGGACGGGTCATTGAGGCGACCAAGGCCGGTTTTGCTCTGGGCAGATCATTGTAGACAAAAAAGAGGGTGGTAATCAAAGAAAGTGCCACCCTCTCTCATTTCCTGACAAAACAGCTAATCAACAGGCCCAAAAACATTGATGATATCCACGAAAGAAAGGCTTACCTATACAGCCGAATTACCATAAAATACCGGCAAGCCGGTTAACCGCCTTTGATCGGGATCTTCCTGCGGTATGCTTTCTCCTGCATCAACTTCGGCAACCTGACTGTCAGAACACCTTTGTCATAAGAGGCTGAGACATTTTCCATATTTACCTGAGCAGGCAGGGAAATTGTTCGCGCAAACTTGCCGTATGAGCGCTCCAGACAGTAGGCATCACGCTCATTCTGGTTATCATCACCTGTTTTCTCGCCCTTGATAGTCAGTTTATTCGAGGTTACATAAAGCTGTATGCTGGCCCTGTCCACACCGGGCATTTCAGCCTTTATAACGATTTCTTTCTCATCTTCGGACATATCTATTCTGGGGGTAAAGGTGCAAATATATTCAATACCAGCCAGTGGTGCCAGATCGAAATTTACAAAAAAATCATCAATCAGCGAATTTGTTCTCCTGCGAAAAGGAATTATTGGATTCCCCTGATCACCCCTACTCCTGCTAACCTTTCGTTCAGGTGGCTTATATTTTTTGTTCATAAGTGACATACTCCTTTAACTTATTGGTTTGCTTGATTGAGCACAAAGAAATGCCGTCTTGCCATTTGAATTAAAGCAGTAACACGAATCTGACCTGGCCATACAAAGCACCTTAAAAATCTTCTTTTACATTTATGTAGGATATGCAGCGGATATTTTCAAGAATGCCTGTTTTTTGTAAAGCATCCGAGTCCAAATGACGAGGTATAATGCAAGAGAAATCGTACTTAATTCTATTTTTATTAAAGAGTTATCTCCTTTTCATCGTTACATGTTCTCAGGAACTCAGGCTATAGGTGAAAGCTCATGGTCACGGTTGTATTAGGCAAACAGAAAGACAAACAGAAACATAATAGCTGCAATCTGATCGGTATTCCATTAGTACTATCAACGTATGACCTTCTTTCAATCTTATTGGTTGTGAAAAGGTCATACGTTCGGATTTACTCGCTTTTCATCAATCATCGAAATGATCTGCTTGCATCTCCACTGTTAGTCCATCGCTTTTAAACAATCGCTTTCTCAGTCCCTCGACCTTGGGGAGTTCATAGCCAAAGAAATATTTGAAGGTATACATTTTGCCTTCATAGAATCTTGTATCTTCTTGAACAGTATTTGCTTTCAATGCTTTTTGAGCTACTATGGCCTGTATTAACCATTGCCAAGCAATGGAGACGATACTGAAAAGCTCCAGATACAAAGTTGCGTCGGCCAAGAATACCTCTTGATTTTCTGTATTGGCTACACCCAATAAATGCGAGGTCACTTCTTGTAATTTCTCCAGGGCAATACTCAACTCCTGGGCATAGGGTTTCAGATCAACCATTCCGTCTGCTTCTTGAACAGCCTTTTGAACCTCATCCAAATACAGTTGATAGGCTTTGCCATTTTTCATAGTGATATTTCTGCCCAGCAGGGTGATTCCGTGAATACCGGTGGTACCTTCATGAATAGGATGAATCCTTACATCACGATAGTACTGCTCTAATGGAAACTCGTCGCAGTAACCATAACCCCCTAGAATCTGCAGCCCTTGACTGCAGGTTAAGATACACATCTCCGAGGGATAGCTTTTTGCCACCGGGGTCAAAAGATCTAATAGGAGAGAATATTTCTCTTTTCCCTCACCGCTGGTGACATGTGCCAAATCAAAATACTTACTGCACTGGAAAAGCAGCGAAAGCGATCCTTCGACAATGGCTCGCTGGAAAAGCAGCATGCGTTTTACATCTGCATGCTCAATAATCGGCACCTGAGGCCTAATAGGATCCTTGTCAGTTGATTTTCTTCCCTGAGGACGCTCTTTTGCATACTCCAGTGAAGCATAGTAAGCTGCCGAACCGATGGCAGCGGCGCCAAGACCCACAGAAATTCTTGCAGCATTCATCATTTGAAACATATATGAAAGCCCTTTATTCGGCTCTCCGACAAGATATCCACGACAATCATCTTCTTCTCCCAGACTTAACTGATTTATCGGGCACCCTCTGTAGCCCAGCTTATGATAAATACCTGAAATATTGACATCATTGGGGATCAACTCTCCGTTTTTGCCGATCCTCTTATTCGGCAAGACAAACAAGGAGAGCCCTTTTACACCGGGAGGAGCACCTTTAATTTTGGCCAGCAAAAGCTGCACAACATTATCCACCCCATCATGGTCCGAGCCGGATATAAATATCTTCTGACCGCGTATCTTGTAATACCCTTCATCAGTTGGTTCTGCTGTAGTATTAATGTCTGCCAGCGAACTGCCTGCTTGCGGTTCGGTTAAGGCCATTGTTCCTTGCCACTTACCGCTAAACATATTGGGAAGGTAGGCCTCTTTCAATTCCTGCGAACCAAAGGACCCAATCAAAAGTGCCGCCTCGGTTGTAAGAAACGGGTAGACACTTCCCGAATAGTTGGCGGCAGCAAAAATGAAGCCGTGAACAAGAGCAACCAGATGCGGGAGTTGTTGACCGCCGAGCTCAAACGGGGCAACTGAAGCAATCCATCCGCCCTCTCCGAACTCCTTCATAAGATCCCTTACTATCGGGTGGACCTTGACCTTGCCATCTACAAATTCCGGAGGAACCTTATCCATTTCTTCAAAACAAGGTTTAAGCATATCCCTGCCGATCTTCATAGCCGTTTCAAGGATCATGTCAAACATTTCTTTGGAATGCTCGGCATAATACGGATATTGAATCAGGGATGTTGCGTCAAAAACATCATACAGTAAAAATTTCAGATTTTTTTCACTTAAAAATTTATCAGCCATTGTTTTTCACCTAATATTCATAAAACCCTTTACCGGTCTTACGCCCGAGATTATTTTTTTCCATCATCTTTCTGAATAACGGAGAAGGCTTGTAGCGATCTTCTCCAGTCATTGTATACATTGCTTCCATTGCCAGCCCACAGACATCCACACCGGCCATATCCATAATCTCACACACTCCCATGGGCCAGTTGCAGCCTAATTTTAGTGCGGAATCAATATCCTGAGGACTTACAATCCCTTTTTCGACCAAATTTGCAGCTTCATTGTACAACAGACATAAGAAACGGTTAACGATGAATCCTGGAATGTCTTTTACGATGATAGGTGTTTTACCAAATTGTTTGCAAATATCAGCTGTTTTTTCAGCGACTTCATCACTGGTCTGTCTTCCTCTAATCACCTCGACCAATCTCATCAAAGGAACCGGACTGAAATAATGGGTCCCGATTACCCTTTGGGGTTTTTTCGTCGCTGTTGCAATCTCCGATATGCTTAAAGTAGAGGTATTGCTTGCAAGGATAACATCCGGGCCACACAAAGAATCGAGATTCCCGAATATCTCTTTTTTGATTTCAAGGTTCTCAAAAACAGCCTCAATAACCATTTCAGAACCATTTACAGCTATTGCAAAATCAGTTGATCCCGAAAGCTTCGACAGAATACCAGCATACTGGTCCTGTGAAATTTTGCCCTTCTGAACCTTTTTACCGAGAAAACCCTTGATGGTATTCATCCCGCGTTCGATAAATTCTTCTTTCATATCCAGTAAAGTAACAGCGAAACCTGCCTCTAAAGCAACTTGGGCTATACCGGAACCCATGGTTCCCGCACCGACTACTGTAATCTTTGCACTCATTTCTTCACCTCCCAGCCCCAAAATGTCTCGAACCATTTTATCAATAGTCCGATATATATTCCTCTCAAAAGACCTTTCCCCTCATAGAACAGAATCAGCCTTTATTTTTATTTACAAATTCCTGCATTGCCTTTTTCTGCTCCTGTGTTGTAAAGCAGAGCCCGAAACACTCTATTTCAAGCACTGATGCAGCTTCCAGATCAATTTCAGTGCCTTTGTTCATTACTGATTTGATAAGTTTCAGCGCAACCGGGCTTTTGGACGCTATTTTTTTCGCAAGATTAATCACCTCATTCATAAGTGAATCTTGAGGAAACACATGATTGATCAATCTCAATTCCTGAGCTTTCTCTGCATCGATCATACTGCCTGAATAAATTAATTCCTTGGCATTCCCCATTCCAATCAAGCGGGGAAGTCTTTGAGTTCCCCCAGAACCAGGCATAATGCCGATATTAATCTCGGGCTGCCCGAATTTTGCATTTTCAGAGGCTATCCGAAAATCACATGCCATAGCATATTCCAACCCCCCTCCGAGACAAATACCGTTAATTGCTGCGATGATCGGCTTGGTAAAATTATATATTTTATCGACTGCACGTTTGGCCTGCAATGCGTACTCTCTGGCCCCGATTGCATCTTTGTCTACCATTTCCATGATATCACCGCCGGCAACAAAGCTTTTATTTCCGGCACCAGTGAGGATTATCACCTTTACTTCGTTGTCTTTCTCAGACTTTTCGAGCAACTCGATTAGTTTTAAATTTACTTCAGAACTTAGAGCGTTGAGAGCTTGTGGTCGATTAAATGTAAGTATTGCAATATCTTCTCGTTTATCATACAGCACAACATCTTTCATACTCATAACGAACCTCTTCTTTCTTATAAATTGAATACCTTCGGACCTTTCCCGGAAGAGTCATCATAAAAATTATTTTGCACATGATCATGCGAACAGAAGAATAAATTAACTTAATAAAAAAGTTATAATACGACATAGTGATAAGAAAAAACAGCACGGCGCTCGTATTTACGGCCACTATCGGACTCATCCCAATATCCAATAATGTCTTTGAATATAGGAAAGTATTATATTTATCCAAGCGCCGCGCTGTACTGTGATCTAATGCTAGGTAGGGCTCATCCGGGAGATGTAGTACATGTTCGGATACCATGGCCCTCCCTGTAACAGAAATCGACTGCTCTACATCATATAATTCACAGATTAAAAGAACCCTAGCTATGTATGACATAAAATAATACATTCTTCCCTCTTACACCATTAATGGGAAATATATATTTCATCAATTATTCCAAACAACTATATATGCCGGACAGGCACTAAAATTATCATTAACATTAATATGACTGATCAATCAATCTTATTAATGTTTAATCAAATTGATATTGCTTGTCATTATTTTTTTATCCGTTTGTTTCTTACCTTATGGGCATGTCTTGATTTTTCATCATCCCCTATATCAAACTTGTACCAAGCGTGGGTTCCAGGTCACGCATAGCCGAATCGTCCAATTCAGGGTCAATACCCGCCAAGTAACGAGCCACATTTATTTTTTCTTTGTAGTCGTAGTCTAAATTCAAAGATATGGTTTCCATGATGGGCGATCCGCCACCATGAACACCAGCAATTTTGTACCATGATGAAATGGATGAGCATCCAATGTTCTCAACGAATTTCCAAATCTTTAAGGAATCCTCAGGGGAAAGTGTGGTATTGCGAACAATAAATTTTTTTAGATCCTCAACATTTTCACCTTTTTCAAAATCTTCTTTGAAAGGCATTGTTGCTGAAATACCACCTGCGATTTCAGTAAGAATGTTATATTCATGATAGATCAATTCGCCCGTCAAACGTCTGCCGACATTGGCATAAACTTCGTTGGGGAAAAACACTCCTGAAGAGGTTTTGTGAGCGAACAGAGCTGAGGCTATACCGGCTGAATATGCCAGTGCCGCAGCGCTGGCATATTCAGAAAGTTTCTCCCGAATATGCGAAGCCTTTGATATATTATTTGCCTCGGCAGCTAACAGGGAAGTCCCGCACAAAATATCCGAGACTGCCGGTTTACAGCCGCAATAGCTGTGCCTGTGTGAATTTGCAAAAAGCAGGGCAATTCGCCTTCCAAATTCCCATTCGCCACACATAAAAACCCTGTTCCACGGCACAAAAACATTGTCGAAAATTATTACAGAATCGCTTACTCCAAGTTGACAAAATGGATTGGGATTTTCAGAATCTTTTTCACGATCCCAGACAGGCCGGGTAATCAGTTTGACTCCATCGGTATCAGGAGGAATCACAAATGCCACTGCATAATCTTTATCATCCTCGGTAAGAGCCCTTGTTGGCACTACCACCATTTCCTCAGCATAGGCAACTGTCGTGATGGACATCTTGTAGCCACGTACAACAATACCATCCGAACGTTTTTCAACGATATGTACATAGTGATCAGCATCCACCTGCTGGCTCGGCCTCCTGAGTCTGTCACCCTTACTGTCTGTCTGAGCACAGCAGCCCGCAATATCGTTTTCCTGGTAATAGCGCATAAATTCCAGAAAACGTGAGTGATAATCGGTACCTTTTGCCTCGTCGATTTCCTTTGTACACACGGCCAAGGCCGTAATGCCGTCTAACCCCATACAGCGTTGGATACAGCCTCCCGCCCTGCGAGATCCCAAATGAACCAGCTTTTGCTTCAACATTAAATCATAGGGATTTTGTTGCAGATGGCAAAAACGGTTGACTTCCTGGTCTATGATTGACGAGTGTGCAGTAGCAATACCCTTCCATTTGGGATCCTGGGCCAAATCAAATGAGATATCATAAACCTTGATGCCAGGAGCAATCCTGGGATCATCACGTCCTACCTTATCTCCGCCTATATAAATATTGGGACGCATTTGGAAAATTCTCTTATGGTATTTATCCTTGGTCTTTAGCATCTCTTTTTTCTCCTTGTTTGTATTATGATTTGTGAAAAGGCAATAATTCCAAATGATTTGAAATATTAAATCTCGATAACTTTGGTAGTTACAACATCTCTTGTTAAAAAATTTCCACATGACTTATATTGCTCGTCAGTCACTTACTAATTTATCTTACATGTAATCTTGCTACATATCCTTTAAAGAAATGTCCGTTTCGCCTTCTGGTAAGGGTATTATAAAAACAGGTTTACGAACGTGCCTGAGAACTCTTTGAGCAACACTTCCCAGAAATGTATGGCTGACAGCTCCTTTGCTGTGTGTTCCCATAATAATGATATCACAGTCAAATTCATCAGCTTTCTTAAGTATTTCCTCAGCCGGATAACCTTCGCATACCTCAATCTTTTTAACATCTTTCAAGGATTCTGGTTCATTTGCCAACTCGCGCCTGCAAACTTCCTCCAACCTTTTTTTTATCCGATCAATGGATTCTCCCTTTCTTTGTTTTTCAGCTTCATGTAAACGTTTATTGTTTGCGTATCGTTCTAACATTGTTTTGAAGTATTCGGGTATTTCCTCGATTACATACAAAATATAGATGTCTGCATCATGTTTCTGAGCTGTGTTAATTGCATACCGAAACGCATAGGCTGAATTTTTTGAAAGATCAGTACAATAAAGAATACTTCTAATTTTTGGTATCACTTTTCTGCTCCTTTTACAATTTATACATCTCCATATTCCCGGCTATGCATTCACTAGCCCACAATTATAGAAGGCAACCAAAGAACAATTTGGGGAAATGCGGCACAAATAAATAACCCGATAAGCATCAGAATAATATACGGCACGATACCTCGATACAGGTCTGATATCGAAATTTCTGAAGGAGAAACACCTTTGAGATAAAAAAGTGCATATCCGAAAGGAGGAGTAAGAAATGATGCCTGAAGGTTTACGGCAATCATTACCACAAACCATATTGGATCAAAACCGAGCTGGCTGGCTAACGGCAAAAAAACCGGGAAACACAACAAAACAATCCCAAGCCAATCAATGAACATGCCCAGAATGAAAACTATAAACATCATAACCCAAAAAGTTCCCCATTTGCCGAGCCCAAGACCCAAGACAAAACCTGTGACTACTTCCTTCCCGCCCATAGCAATAAACACACCGGTGAAACAGGTGGCGCCAATCGCAACCATCATAACCATTGTTGTGGTTGCCCCGGTTTTCATCATTGCTTCAAAAAACCCCTTCCAGGTAAATTTTTTATAGGCAAGAACTAAGATAAATGTCAGAAATGCACCCACTGCAGCACCTTCGGTTGGAGTTGCTATGCCAAAAAATATAGATCCTAGAACGCCAATAACCAACAGCATCGGAGGCAAAAGAGATTTTACCACTTTTACTGCAATTTCAGACTTGCTAATCGCAGCGTACTCCTCTGCGGATAATGGAGGGCCAAGCTCCGGATTAATATGGCACTTTATCAGAACATATCCAATATACAACACAGAAAGGATAAAACCTGGTATTATTGCACCAGCAAAAAGTTGTCCCACAGACAAAGCTCCTTCACTGGCCATAATCACCAGCATGATGCTTGGAGGAATTAAAATGCCGAGGGTCCCCCCGGCACAAATTGTGCCATAGCTTAATTTTTTGTCATATCCATAGCGGTTCATAATGGGTAGTGCCAAGAAACCCATTGTCACTACCGAAGCACCAATAATGCCTGTACACGCCGCAAATATTGTTGAGACAATCACAACTGTAATTCCTATGCCGCCTTTCAACGTACCAAGCAGATACCTCAAGGCATCAAATAGATCATCTGCAACCCCGGACTGGTTTAAAAGCTGGGCCATAAAAATAAATAAAGGAATCGCTAAAAGAACATAGTTGTCCATCAATCCCCATATACGATTTATAAAAATCGCAAAAATTGATGGCCCCCAGCTGATATATCCAAATATAATCGCCAATCCACCTAAAACAAAAGCAAGGCGATGGCCCAAAAAAATACCGATCAAAAGGCCGCCAAACATCAATACTGTTAAAACTTCCGGACTGAAGTGGCTCATAGTTCTTTCCCTTTCACCACATAAATATTCTTGATGCATTCTGATATGCCCTGCAAAACTAGAAATACAAATGTTACCACAATCACGCTCTTAATAGGGTAAAGAGGAGGGCCGAACACACTCCATGATTCTTCTCGAGATGACCATGATACTGCGGCATATGCATACGAATATTTGGCGATGATCAAACAAAAAGGGAAGAAGAAAATCAAATAGCAGAATAAATCCAGGAGCGCCCGGCCTTTTTCAGATAATCTTATGGTAAAAACATCAATCGATATATGTGCCTTATGAAGCAAGCCATAAGCAGCCAACATCATGAAATGAAGAGCAAAAAGCTGTTTTAATACCTCAAAGCTCCAGATTGTAGGTGCATTAAAAAATCTGCGGCATACAACTTCGAGGACAGCTATCAAAACGATAGGAACAATGACAATACTGAAAATTCGGCCAACCCATTCATTCAGACCGTCAACAAAACTCACATATAACTTTACTATAGGCATATAAAAACCCTCACTGTTTAATCCCAAACAAATTTCACTCTAGATAAAATGAATCTATTTGGGATCTGATAAAATATATTTCTTGCCGTACCCCACCATAAACAGCACGGCGGGGTACGGTTTAGACTCAGCTACAGTACTAAAACGATCAACAAAATTTATTCATCCAGATTGGGATAATCTTTCGGGTTGAAACCAAACCCGAAGGGGGCCTTGGAAGAACGTACGGGAGCATAAGTCTTTCTGTAGTCTATCCAGGATTGAATAACCTTCTTGCTTAGAGAATCCTCCTTTGCAATCTGCTCCATATATCTATTTGATATTCTTTCAATTTTTGCCAACTCCTCATCGCTTAAATTATAAACTTCAACGCCTTTTTCGAGGAAACCTGCGGTACCCTTGATGTCCTCATAGCACATCTGAGCCGAGGAATTCAGGCAACACACATCGGCTGCCGCTTTCAACATTTTTTGCGTATCTGCATCCAGAGCATCCCAGGCCTGTTTATTAATCATAATTCCACCATTAGAGCCGGGCTGATGCCATCCAGGTGAAAGCCAATATTTGGTAACCTCGGCCAGGCCCATATTTAAATCAATAAACGGGCCACTAAATTCCGCTGCATCTATTGTTCCTTTCTGCAAAGCCTGATAGACTTCACTTCCGGCAAGTATGACCTGCGAACAACCAAGTTCTTTCAATACATAGCCCTGAGACTTGCCGCTCATTCTAATTTTCTTTCCCTTCATATCATCAAGTGATTTTATCGGCTTGTTGCTGCGAAGGCCACTTTCTGCAGGTGATATAACGTTAACAAGATATACCATGCCGAATTTGCCGAATGCTTCATTAAATAATTCTTCTCCTCCAAAATATTTAAGCCAGATAAGCTGGTCCCACTGAGTCAATCCCATTGGACATGCACCCAGCAGACTGAACACGATATCTTTTCCAGCCCAATAACCGCACCAGTCGCCGGCGGCCTGGACTGTATTGTTCCTGGTAGCATCAAAAACCTCGAAGGCCGACATAAGAGTTCCACCAGGGAAAAATTCAATCCGCAACTTTCCCTTGCACATACCATTTACCAGATCGACAAACATCTTGTGCGAATCTATCAGGGTAATTCCTGATGGCCATGTACTAGTCATCTTCCATACCGTTTCCTTGGCACTAACCGGAGAACATACAATCACTGTAAGTGCCAGTACCAATGCAAAACATGCTGCAACTAATTTTCTCCTCATTTTTTCCTCCCTTTTTTTTATTCTTATCAAAAAAAACCCAACCTATTATTCGTCCCGCAATCAAAACGTATGCTTATACGGGAGTAAAGTATTTGATATCCATGATGGTACCCTTTTTTTCTTCATTCCAGAGAGCTTTGA
>Ga0272441_10012297_pt1 | contig 12529 bp, 12 predicted proteins | sample SSMProp6N_FD_193582 | JGI IMG/M metagenome (GOLD analysis project Ga0272441, IMG submission 193582) | Marine sediment archaeal communities from Little Sippewissett salt marsh, Falmouth, MA, United States - SSM-Prop-6N | ecosystem: Environmental > Aquatic > Marine > Wetlands > Sediment ...
GTACTGCCAGGTTGTTGAACGGGTCGTACGTGGTATCCTCACGCGGCTCGAGTCCAACGCACTCCATCAGCAGGTCCACGCGCTTCGACATCCATGCCCCGACAAACGTGGGAATGCCGAAATCGGCGAGTGACGTCACGACGGGGTCCACGCCCATGACCGGCTGGGTAATGACGAACTGTGCACCGGCATCGATCTTCCACTGGAGGCGCTCCCTTTCATGCTCCGGCGGGTCGTACTGATTGAACGCAACGCCGCACGTAAACACGCCGGGGAACTCGCGTTCGATGTAGCGAAGCAGGACGATGGAGGTAACGACCTTGTCGTCGACTCCGATGTCGGAAGGCTCCATGCGGGGCAGCTTCGGCCCACCATCGCCACTGATAACCAGCAGCTTCTTGAGTCCATTGTCGGCCGCGCCACGCAGGAATCCATCCATGTCGCTTTTCAGGTGGAAGCTGTTCAGGTGCAGTAGTGTTCGCTCAGGGTCCATCGGCAGGTCAAGGAACTCCATAACCTCAAGCGGCGTGAAGTGCGGATTGCCCATCGGGTTGTCGGGAATCGAGACAACGGCACCCGCATCCAGAATCCTTCGATATCGCTCGGCAAAGACCTCGAGCTTCTCCTCAATATCCTCAACGTCCTGTTTGGGCGTCAGAAGCTCAATCAGATATGGCGTACCGAAGAGTGAGTCCATCAAAACCTCCATACTGTGACGAAATACTCTACGTGAACCCCGCTTCAAGGGCAACCCAATGACCGCGTGTTCCTACGGCCGCTTCGCCGTTAGAGAGATTGCACCACACGGGCACTTGCTGAGACACTCCCCGCAGCGCACGCATTCCATCTGGTTGATGGACGGACAAGTCTCGCCTGCCTGAATGGCTCCGTGGTCGCACGCCACCTTCGAGCAGATGCCGCAATTCGTACACGCGTTGCTGACTCGTATCTTGAACAGTGAAAATGGCTGCAGCAGTCCCAGAAACGCGCCCAGAGGGCACAGGTACTTGCAGAACGGAAAGCCCGTGAAGATGGAGACCACTAGCAACACAATCAGAAACACCAGGGGCAATCCCCAGCGGAAGTCGAGGTTGAACAGCAGCTTGAACGGGTCGATATCCTCAAACACGGGCTGTTGCGTGAGGATGACCAGTCCGATCAAGGCCAGCAGAACCCCGTACTTCGTCCACCGCAGGATGTTGTGCTGTTCAGGAGACACCTGAAAGGCTCGAGGCTGTTTCGCTCCTTCTTTTCTGTAGAGGAAATACTGGGTCGCCCCCATAGGACAAGCCCAGCCACAGAACACCCTACCAACGAGCAATGTCATGACAACCACGATAGCCAGTTGCAGATAGACGACCATGTGGCCGGTCACGTCCCTGAAGTGAATGAAGGCATTCTGAAGCGCGCCGATCGGGCATGGACAACCGCCAATGTAGAAACCCAGGAAGCCGAGGGAGAACAGCAACGCAAATGGACGCCAGCGTCTGTAGCCCCGCGCCAACGCGACCGTACCTGTCGCCAGCAGCACAATGAGCGCGATGATATAGGGCTGTCGGACCGCATCGCCGAGTGCCGTGCCGAACGAAGGAGACTCCGGCACGGAGGGCGTGTAGGCTTGCTCAGAAGTAGCACCGCCGGAAGCTGTCTCACCGGATGCCTCATCCATCACAGGAGGGTCGTTGCCTTTAGGGTTGGGTGCAGGAGCCACAGTGGCATCGGATTCCGTTTCTTCCACGGGGGAACCTTCTTCCGAGTCGGAAGGGGCGGTCGGAGTGATGGTCACCTTCGCCACACATTGGTCTCCACCCTTGGAGCAGACGCGTGCGACTTCAACCAGCCCCTCACCAGCAACAGTCAACTCAACCGTGATCTCTTTCTGGTCGGTCCTGTCGTCGACTTGCTGCCATCGAGTCTCCGATATGAGCTTCATGCCACTCAGGTAGATCTGCGTGTCCTCAATGGGCACGGAGCAATTGCGATGGGTCTGCCCAACGGTGATGGTGAAGGTCAGCGTATCCCCGACCGTGCCCGTAGCACCGGAAGGCTCGATGCTTATGTCGCAAGCCGCCACGGGGACGGCGAGAGCACTCAAGACGGCAACTGCCAGCACCGTGGAAGACAGAAGTCTCGCAAGTGCTCTACCTGGACGTCTCGTGATCAGACTGGTTACTCTTCCTGACATACCGTTCCCTCTCTATGCACGAAGTGCGCCGGCGAAGGATGACACAACTGCATGAAGGTCCTGTGAAGAATCCCGACAATCGCGCAACAAAACAAACACGGAAGCCAACATGAACAACCATGTAGGGGAGTCGCCTTTGACGGCGCCGTAGGGCGTTGCTATTCTGCACAGGTTTCACACCTATCGACAATAGCGCTGCAGGAGGCGACCGCCGTGGCCAGGATGTCAGACATACGAACACTCACAGAGGAACTGAAGCAGTTCTGCGACGAAAAGGGTGCTGACGTGTTCGGGATTGCTCCTGTCTCAAGCTATGAAGGCGCCGAGGAGCAGATGCATCCGCGGTACTACATTGCGGACGCGCAGGCAGTCATCGTTCTCGGCCTCCAGGTTCCCAAGGCCATCGTGGAGCAAGTCGAGCGCAGAACAACCCCCTATCCGTACCAGCGTTTCGCCAAGACGCTGCTGAACGATGAACTGGACATGATGGCAAACCAGGTATCGCGGTTCCTTGGAAGGCAGGGGTACGAGTGTCTGCCTACGCCGGCCAACGACTGGCGCGACCCACGTACACTCAAGCCGATGATTTCGCACGTCCTTACAGCCGTCGCCGCCGGCCTCGGTGAGGTCGGCTGGCACAACATGCTGCTCACACCAGAGTTCGGAGTCAGGCAGAAGCTCGTCACCGTGATCACCAACGCGCCATTGGAGCCGGGCCATGTCTACGATGGCGACCCGCTATGCGACCGGTGCATGAGGTGCGTGCAGGAATGCAACATCGGTGCGATTGCAGATGAGAGGACCAGGAGCGTGACCATCGAAGGCAGGAAGTTCGAATGGGGTGCGCTGAGACGACTCAAGTGCGTCTGGGAATGCGAGGGGTTTACATCTCAGGGCACGTTCTCAGGCGGCGTGGGGCCCTACGGCAGTGATATGCCATTTCCGGCGAAGGCGCCAAGCCCGGAGGAGATCTGCGAGCTTCAGGATATGAAGCCCCGATGGGCAATCGGCTGCTCGGGCAGATGCTATGCGGTCTGCAATCCGAACCCTGAACTTGCCCGACAGAGACGAGGCTAGATTCTGTTGAGCACGTCATAGCGGACCCAGAGAACGTCATTTTCCAGGCGTTCCACGTACTTGAGCTTCATGTCGATGAGCCCCTCAACGCCTCCCAACTTCGGTGCGCGGAACAACGGGACAACCGATTCGCCACCGGCCAGTACCGGTGCAATCATGAGGCTCACCTCATCTACAAGTCCCTCTTTCAACAGAATGCCATTCAACGTGCCGCCACTATCGACGCGTATCCTGCGAACCCCGAATCTCCTGTCAAGTTCCTCAAGGGCCTTCCGCAAATCCACGTGAGTGTCCCCAGCGGTCACGTGATCGACACCTTGACTATCCAGGTAATCAAGGTAATCCAAAGGCGTTGAAGTTGAGCACAAGGCAACTCCAGCGCGCCAGTAGGGCTGCTCCAGCAGCCATCTCCATATACGCACGCGTCCACGGCTGTCAGGAATGACGAGAAGGGGACGAGCATCGTCCGGTTCGGGACGGAACGGCTCAGCGGGCCTGTCGTCAACTACATCCTCTCCCCACTCTAGCGCTTTCAGGATGGTCTCGGCGCCGCAGAGGGAAGCGTCCTCCTTGAAGGCTGCAACCTTGCCGTAGTACGTGCCCATGAATTCGGTGAAGCCAGGCCACTCCGGTACCAGCCAGTCCAGCCCCCCATCAACACTGATAGCGTTGTGAATAACCACATATGGCAGCATTAGCTACTCCCTTGTCTTCTCCCGCGGCATTGACAGGAGGCCACCACTCTCCATGCTACTTGGCCGCACTCCCCTTGCAGAAGAGCCTCATCTTGCAGACGGAGCAGGTGCGACGCCTGCCTGGCCCTGCACTGAAGAATGCCATGCCCAGCAGGATGGCGAGCAGTACAACAACGGTCGTTGTCGGCGCATGCAGAATGAGCAACACGAGCGCAATAAGCGGAACCAGTATCATCAGCGCGTATGTGAGGGACGCTACTGCGAACCCGGCCCCTTCGTTGAAATCTTCAACGCGTCCTCGAGTGAACCACACGGACGCGAGTTGGCCCGAGCCATACGCGCAACGCTTGCCGAAGTAGTGGCAGTTGCGGCACACGAGTCGAGGAATCGCGATGTAGACCATCGCCAAGCTGACCGCCAGATATGAAGCTCCGAACCAGGGGCTGATGAACCAGCAGGCAAGCGTACCAGTGGTGACAATCAGCGCCGTCGCAAAGTTGGCCGCGATAACACGAGACACCGGATACTCATCCAGTCCGGCGTCGTACAACTGGACGGACTTCTTCATTCCCCACCTGCAACCCTACCGTCCATCGTACGTCGTATGGATGTAGACGGACAAGCGAGGCCTGGCTGGAACAATTCCCCTTTAGGACAGAATGCGGCTGGTGTCCCTGGCACTCGCACTCGTGAATACCGGATCTTGCCGTCAAAGAGAATATGGTGTGGGCAGTTGCTTGACCATCTCCTTCAGTTCCTCGAAATTGAAGGCCTTCATGGTCACCGTTCGGACATCGCCGGGTGAAGCAAGCCCCATCAGGTACGACATTGCGACATCATCGCTGGGACACTCCGAGACAGCTACATAGTCATAGGGACCCATCGTTGCATAGAATCCGATGAGTTTCCCACCGGCCGCCTCAAGAGCCATCACAGATTGCTCTATCTCAGATGGGGCACCCTTCATCCTGGTCACGCCCTTGTCTGTCAGCGTCATCAGACACACGTATGTTGGCATGGTTCCGCCCTCCTCACTCCATCACCGTACGCACCAGAGACACCAACCGCGTGCAAAGTGTCGGCTGGCTGCTACTTTCGGGCAGATGCGAGCCGACCGGCCATTCCATGAACATTGCCTCACCCATAGGCAGGATTGCCACAGAAAGAGCATCACGCAGGGAAGCGAGGGAAGGAAGGATGAGAACCCATGTAGTCCGCCACGAACTGACGCGAGACGGCGACGGACGCGCACCCGTGGAAGTGGCGCCGTGGACCCCGAGTGCAGTCACCACGAAGGACACCCCTCAGCCTCTCTGCACGGGCCGCATTACTGTGGTACTTCCAGTCTAGCCTTTCCTGCATTCATGTCAAACTGCAGGCTCAAAAGGAATGGAGGAGATGTGATGTTGACAGGCGGCCTCGTCTCGGCCATTCTGAAACACTGGTTCCAGGCCCGGTACTTGCTCCAGGAGGCTCTTGCATGGTCCACAGAGTGACGGTCGGCATAACGGCAGCCCTCTTCCTCATCATCAGGGTCAGCAACACCGATACACCCCTCGTCATCGGACCCTCCGGGGTTACGGGGTGGCTCGTATTCGCATGCCAACTGGCCACATGGCTGGTGCTCGCCCTCCAGCGCGCCACGTACTATCACGGCTTGCTGACAATCAAGGACCCAATCGGCCGCACGTTCTCGCCAGCGGCGCGCCTTCTGGAACTCTCCATCACGGGCACGTTTGGTCTCCTGCTCTGGGCTACTTTGTTTGCCCCGTGGCTGTTCTTTGCGCCGCTATTGCTCCTTCACTGGTGGTTGTCCCAACGACGGGCTGCCATGACCCTCTACCGCTATGGGCTTTCACCGACACGGACCGAAGACCACATCCACGCCGCGCGAAGATGGGCAGACGGCACGCGAATCGACGCGAAGGAAATTGTCAGGCTGAGGGTTCTACGAGAATCCAGTGCGGCGGCCTATGTACTCGCTGCCGCGTGGATAGTCGCGGCAATTCTCTCAACCTTCTCGCCGATGGCGCAGGGTGTCGCAGCGTGCACGGTGGCCATCCTAATAGCAGGACTGGTCGTTCTCCAGTACGGCCATCTTGCATCGGCACGACAGAAGGGCTGAACCAGCACACTCGCGGCATACAGACGGCATGCCACACAGGGAACCATCACGGCAGACGAAGAGCGCCGCCACAGGCTCGACCAAGCCATGAGGCGGCGCAAAAGGGCGGGTAACTTGGACCCTCTGGAAGTGTACCGTTCACGATAGCCACGTTCAACGGGCCTTATGAACGACTCGTAGCTATACAGGCTATTCTGTAGTCCGATGTACTTTCGTACGCCAGGGGTAACACAGCATCGACATCGCCCTCCCAGTCGTGCAAGACATACCCTTCCCCGGGGACTGCTGATAGCAGCATCTCTGTGCCCGACGCGGCCGACACATCCTCAAGGCTGGTAGAAATGCTTCCGGCACTCTGCGGAGCGCAAATGCTGAAAGGCGCTTATCGGAGAGAAGGACTCCCGTCCCAATAAGGACAACGAGGATGAAGACAACTAGGATTGAGATTGCGATGGTGGGTGTGGATACGGCTATCCATCCCAGACGTAAGTTCGCCGCCGCTTGAGGTGGTACGGCCCATGCGACGGCGATGGCGGGCGAGAGGTATTCGGGTTTTGGCCGCTAATATTGTACTGTCCATATGGACTGAATGTCAACGTGTTCGAGCCCGTCATTTACATAGGTAAACGCCCTCATTTTGACCAAAACTCCCGCAGCACGGCGAAAAAAAGAGACCCGAACGTGTAAAATGGGCGGCGCTGTGGATGCCACATCTCGCAGTGGCATGAGCCAGGCCCAACACGACCTGGAGAGGAGTTCACCACGGATAGCAGACAGGTGACCAGAATACCAGCGTTCTTGGGAGTGCTCGTGCTTTTGTATACCCTCGCCTCGGGACTAGCACTTGGCCAGTCAACCGAGCAGATCGGAGCCGCCGCGCTCCGAAGTCACTCAATAGCGGGCGTAGTGGGCACCGTACTGTGCTTCGTCGGCATGGCGATTGTGATTCGCCAGTCCGAGAGGGCAGACTAGGCTCACATTGCGTCCGACCCGGAGTCCACGCTTCTGCACGAAAGACAGCGCGCAGGACCCGGTCGAAAGGAGAAAGGCTTTGGATACCATAGAAGGGACCGCAGACATTCAGGGAGTGAACCTCCAGTACTTCTGCAGTGGCAAGGGTGAACCCGTGCTACTCATTAGTGGACTTGGCGCCAGCGCCGAGATGTGGGCCCGCCAGACACCAGCATTTGAGTCCAAACACACAGTCGTGCGTTTTGACAACCGCGGTGTCGGTCGGAGCGACACGCCGGAGGGACCCTACAGCATACAGGAGATGGCCTCCGAGGCTGTGCAGCTTCTGGACGCCCTGGACATACCTGCGGCCCATGTCGTTGGAGCATCGATGGGTGGAATGATTGCCCAGGAGGTAGCCATACAGTACCCCGACAAGGCGTTGAGCCTCACCCTGATTGCCACACAGTGCGGTGGACCACATTCCTTCGTAGCTGCCCCCGAGAGCGCCGCGGCTCTCGAAGAACTGGCAACCCTGGACATGACTCCACAGGAGAGGGCTCGAGGATGGGTGCCCTACACGCTCAGTGCGAGCTTCCGCGAGGGAGACCCTGACCTGGTGGAAGAGTACACCCGCATCAGCGCCCTTTACCCGCCGTCAACAGATGGACTGAGAGCGCAGTGGGCCGCACTTATGAGTTACGACTCCTGGGAGCGACTGGAGTTGGTGCACGCGCCGACGCTGATCCTGCAGGGCAGCGCCGACCTCCTCGTCCCTATGGAGAATGCCGACGTCCTCGGTGTTCGGATTCCCAACTCTCGAGTTGAGATCCTGGATGGCATCGGCCACAGTGTGGCTTTCGAGGCCGCCGATGCAGCCAATCAGTTGATGCTGAGTTTCTTTGAGGAGCACCGCTACAAAGCGGAGGAACCCGAGGCCTAGGGTCTCGACGAGAACTGTGGCTGAACGACGGCGGTTCTTCTACGGCTGGGTCATACTGGCCATCGGATTCGTAGCCGTCGTTGCGGGGTATGTCTGCCGCAATACGTTCTCCGTCTTCTACCCCGCAATAGTCGAGGAGTTCGGCTGGGGCCGCGGAAACACCGCCCTCATCTTCTCCATCAACCTGCTCGTCTACGGCCTCTCAGCGCCGTTCGTCGGAGGCCTGGTCGACAGAGCCAACCCCCGCCTCGTCCTGGCGGTGGGAGCCGTCGTCATGGGAACGGGAGTTGCCCTGTGCAGCCAGGCTTCGGCTCAATGGCAGTTCTACCTGCTGTATGGCATCGTTGCGTCGCTCGGTCTGAGTGTCGCGGGATGGACTCCCGTCGTGACGGTCGTCAGCAACTGGTTCGTGCAGCGCCGCGCACTGTGCATGGGCGTTCTGGGAGCCGGGTTCGGAACCAGCCTTGTGTTCGCTTACGTTGCGCAGTTCCTCATAGTCAGCTTCGGCTGGCGCTCGGCCTACATCGCCATCGGAGTAGCGGCTACAGCAATCATTGCCCCCCTGGCACTGGTCTTCTTGCGCGCACGCCCATCAGACATGGGACTGCATGCGGACGGCCTCTCCTCAGACGAACACCAAGCGCTCGCCTCGGCCCGCGAGGCCGACCAATCCCGCACCGAATGGGCTCGAACACAGTGGACCTTCGGGCGAGCGATACGCACGCGCCAGTTCTGGATGTTGTTCGGACTCGCCTTCGTGCTGCTGGGAATCGTCGAGCAGATTCTTATAGCTCACCAGGTGTATTTCTATCTTGATGCCGGCTTCGAGCCGCTAACTGCCGCCGGCTTCTACAGCGCATTCGGAATCTGCTTCGTCCTTGGCAACTTGATGGGAGCCGTATCGGACCGTGTTGGCCGCGAGCGCTACTTCATACCAGCGTGCCTCGTCTGCGCGGGTGCCGCCTCACTGCTCTTCCTGATTGGCAACGACTCGCCGGCCTGGCTGCCGATGGTCTTTGCGGTGCTCGCAGGTCTGAGTCTCGGCTCGGGCCCATCGGTCTTCTACGCTACAGTGGCCGACCTCTTTCACGGAGCCAACTACGGCACAATCGTCGGAACTATGGTGATGGGATTTGCGCTCGGGGGAACCCTGAGCCCCTGGCTTGCGGGCTACCTTCATGACACATCGGGCACATACACCAGCACATACGTTCTGCTGGTCGCGTCTCTACTAATCACAGCAGCCTTGATGTGGTCAATCGCGCCACGCAAGTTGAACCCGGTGAGGCCATAGCCGGCCGGGCACACAGGAAGGAGAGTTTTGCCTACCAAACACTTGTACTACGGCTGGATCGTCCTGGCGGTCGGATTCCTGACTATGCTAGGCGGCTATGCCTGCAGGAACGCCTTCTCAGTATTCTATCCGGCCATCGTGAATGAGTTCGGATGGACGCGCGGCAATACGGCTCTAATCTTCTCCTTGAATGTGCTGGTCTACGGCCTATTCGCCCCTATTGCGGGAGGACTTGTCGACCGGTTCAAACCCCAATACGTGCTGGCAACCGGCGCGGTATTCATGGGCTTGGGAATGGCCGGGTGCAGCCTCGCCAACGCGCCATGGCAGTTCTACCTGCTCTACGGAGTTCTGGCCGCCATCGGATTGAGCATGGCCGGATTCGCCCCAATCGCGGCTTTCGTTACCAACTGGTTCGTTCGAAGACGGGCACTGGCATTCGGCATACTTGGTGCAGGCTTTGGAGTCAGCCTCATCTTCGCATCGGGCGCTCAGTACATCATCTCTGTGTTCGGATGGCGCACCGCCTACGTCGCCGTCGGACTCTTCGTCGGCGTTGTTGTCGCACCGCTGTGCATCGCCTTCATCCGCCGCTCACCACGTGACAAAGGACTTCAATCCGATGCAGAAATCCGCGAACCATCGGCTACGCTTGACGACAAGCCCCAACTCCCTGCCAGGGTCCGCGCATGGCAAGAAACGAACTGGACGCTACGCAAAGCCATGCACACGAGACAGTACTGGCTCTTCTTCCCCATGTTCGTACTCTCAGTGGGGATAGTCGAGCAGATTGCGATTTCGCACCAGGTCTACTTCTATCTGGATGCCGGCTACGGCTCCATGCAGGCCGCCACGTTCTACGGCGTGTTTGGCATATGCTTCGCCATCGGCAACATCGCCGCAGCCTGGTCAGACAAGACCGGCCGCGAGCGCTTCTACATCCCCACCTGCCTCGTATGTGCGGGTTTTGTCGCGCTCTTCTTCTTCATGCAGGATGCGAACGCACCATGGTTGCCGATGCTCATTGCCGTCGGCTTCGGCTTGTGCTTCGGCGCAATCCCGTGTGTCCTCAATGCGGCACTGGCAGACCTCTTCCACGGAAAGCACTACGGCAAGATTCTGGGCACAATGATTATAGGCTTCGCCATCGGTGGCATGGTTGGCCCATGGCTTGCAGGGTATCTCTACGACGTCACCGGCACTCACACAATCACTTACACGCTGATCATAGCGTCGCTGGTCGCCATAGCCATCATGATGTGGCTGGCCGCCCCGAGCAAGCTGAGTCCGGTACAGAAACAGTAGGGCGCCTTCGTATTCTATTGTCCTGATGCGGCAATCGGTCTAGAGTATCGGCAGCCATATCCGCACGATATGTGCGGTCTCGTTGGAAGGAGGGAGCACATGAGAAGCCACGCGACCACGAAGGGGCTGGAGAGAGCCACTCACAGGGCACTCTACTACTCCATGGGAATTCTGCCCCAAGAGCTGGACAAGCCACTCGTTGCCATCGTCAACCCCCAGAACGAAACGATGCCGGGGCACGTGCACCTGGACCTCATCGCCAAAGCGGTCAGGGAAGGAATACTCGCGGCAGGCGGCACGCCTATCGAGTTTGGAACCATAGGTCTGTGTGACGGAATCGCCCAGGGCAACTTCGGCATGCACTATCCGCTGGCCAGCCGGGAGCTTATCTGTGATTCGGTTGAGTGCATGGTCAACGGCCACTCGTACGATGCGATGGTCATCGTCACTGAGTGCGACAAGATAACCCCGGGCATGCTGATGGCAGCCGCACGCCTCAACATACCAACCATCGTCGTTAGTGGCGGCCCGATGTCGACAGGCTGGTACTCCGGAAAGCAAGTCGGCTACACCGACCTTATCGAGGCACAGGGACTCGTCCAGCGCGGGGAGATGACATGGGAGCAACTCGCTGAGTTCGAGCAGGGCGCCCTGCCCGGCTGTGGCGCGTGCAACATCATGGGCACCGCCAACACGATGAACTTCATGACCGAGGCGCTCGGTATGTGCCTACCCGGCAGCACTGCCATGGCTGTTAGCGGCCAACGCATCGCCCTGGCCAAGCGCACCGGTATGCAGATAATGGAGCTGTACCGCAAAGGCATCACTCCTCGCGACGTATTGACGAAGGACGCATTCTGGAACGCGTTCGTCGTGGACATGGCCATAGGCGGTTCGACAAACACGCTCCTGCACCTGCCTGCGATTGCGAACGAGGCGGGTGTGGAGATAGACCCGAAAATGATACGGGAGATAGCTGCTCAAACCCCTAACATAGTGCGCATCAAGCCGTCAGGACAGCATTTCCCGGCCGACCTGGACCACGCAGGTGGCATTGCGGCCGTGATGAAGCAGCTCCTTGATGCAGGTCTGCTGAAGGACAATCTCACGATGACGGGCATGTCAGTTACCGAGAATGTGAAGAACGCCGTCGTAGCGGACTCATCGGTTATCCGGCCGATGGACAATCCCTACTCGGCAGCCGGCGGTCTGGCGCTACTCTACGGCAACCTCGCGCCGGGAGGCGCCGTGTGCAAGGCTGCAGGAGTGCTGCCTGAGATGCTGAAGCACACCGGCCCCGCCCGTGTCTTCAACCAGGAAGAGGATGCCGTTAAGGCAATCTACGAGGGCGAGATACACAAGGGAGACGTCGTCATCGTCCGCTATGAGGGACCAAAAGGCGGTCCGGGGATGCGCGAGATGCTTTCGCCCACCGCCGCCATCATCGGCATGGGGCTCGGCGACTCAGTCGCGCTCGTTACCGACGGTCGGTTCTCCGGCGCCACACGCGGTGCCGCGATTGGTCACGTATCCCCCGAAGCGGCCGCCGGCGGCCCACTCGGGCTGGTTGTTGAAGGCGATACAATCGACATAGATATTCCGGGTGGAAGGCTCGATCTTGTCGGAGTGGATATCGCCGAGATGACAAAGCGCAAGGCTGCATGGGAGCGACCCGCATCAAAGGCAGCGCCGGGCAGCTATCTCGACCGATACTCACGTATCGTGACGTCGGCTATGACAGGGGCAGTCTTCAGCAGGGAATAGGAGCAAGTGTAGAGGAGGTTGGCATGGAAGTTCAGTGGCTTGGGCACGCAGGAGTCAGGATATCAGCGGAGGAGAATACGCTGTTCATCGACCCGAGCGAGATGGACTACGTTGGACCTGATGCGAAGGGAGTCATCGACGGACTGGAACCCGGGGATGCCATTCTCTTCACACACGGCCACGATGACCA
>Ga0272441_10012298_pt1 | contig 12529 bp, 11 predicted proteins | sample SSMProp6N_FD_193582 | JGI IMG/M metagenome (GOLD analysis project Ga0272441, IMG submission 193582) | Marine sediment archaeal communities from Little Sippewissett salt marsh, Falmouth, MA, United States - SSM-Prop-6N | ecosystem: Environmental > Aquatic > Marine > Wetlands > Sediment ...
CGTGAGTTCTCGGTTCTTGCTCGTGAGAACGCAACAGAAGTCGGTGGTTGGAAGGTGCCGTGAGTTCTCGGTTCTTGCTCGTGAGAACGCAACAGAAGTCGGTGGTTGGAAGGTGCCGTGAGTTCTCGGTTCTTGCTTGTGAGAACGCAACAGAAGTCGGTGGTTGGAAGGTGCCGTGAGTTCTCGGTTTTTTGTTCGAGAGAACGCAACAAGAGTTGATGGCTGGCTGGTGCCGTGAGTTCTCGTTCTTGTTCGAGAGAACTCAACGGCAACTGCCGCTTGCGGCAGTTGCCCTTGACGCCCATCACGGGAATAACGTATGTTGTGATTAGTCGCCGCTTGGCGGCTTTTGTTTTGCGGATCGCCTGGTTCCGGCGGCTATTTCTCTTGGCCTTCTCGATCACCGCCAGGCCAACTCAGATGACATCTCTTCGTTGTGGGGCGAACCGCCGCAGTATCTTGCGGTTGATGAGGCGAGTCTCCGGATAGGACCAACCTCTCCTCCCGTTGCGCAACAGGCGTGTCTGGACATCGGAGCCCTTCCATGAATGGGCAGCCAAGCCCTGCGTAGGGTAGAGTAGGTGTGATGAGCAGGTACGGGTGGGTTCCATGTGTGAGTACTCTGATGGTTGTTCTCTTCGTAGTAGCAGGGGCTACGGCGAGGGAGGATCTGTCTTTCGATCTTGACGCATCGGGAGTTCTCCGTGCGCGACTTCATGGGTTCGCGTTTTGCGCCACAATCGAGGGAGAAGGGCTCGTTTCAGGTACAGTTCCATGCGGAGCCGATCAAGTCTATCTTGCCTCAAAAAGCACGGTCACAGGCGTCGGCTTCTACAACCTCCTTGATCTTGGAGCCAAGGCTTGGCTTCTATCAGAGACCTCAGGCATGACGCAAGACCAGGTTGGTTTCTCCATCCGATCCTTGGCCTACATCACGCGCCAAACCGTTACACCTCTCAAAGCGGGAGACATCTTCGAGGGGGTCCATCACACCGTCATTCAGAGTGGAGGCTCTCTCGACATCTACTGGGGGTGTTTCTCTGGGACGATCTCTGGAGGGCTCTCTGCGACAGGGGCTGAAGGAAGCCTTCAACTCACGGGAAGCGGCTGCTTCCACCTGTCTGGAGAGAGAATCGATGGCGCCGACGCCAGCGACCTGCCCACATCCATTCCTCTAGATGATCCCGATCTTCCTGATGATTTTCTGCGAGCTGTCGAAGCAGCCTTCTTCTAGGGGCACGGCTTGTTCCCCAGCGAGCCTCCCGAGAGAGGAAGGGGCCGGGAACATCGCTCCCGTGCGGGTAAGCCGCTCCGTACAATTGGTTTTCGGGATCATCGGGGGTGGCAGCTTCCATGATGAAGGTACAAGCTACTCGACGCGATAGAAGCCGCAGCCTGACAGGATACAACGCAGCGCCTTACCCCCTGCGAAACAATCAAAGACCAATCTCTCAGGAGACGCTTCGCTGCCTGACCTGAACACTACGTCTTCAAGCTGCGTTAGCTCATAGTCGACGTACCCGCTGTGGGCCTGCATCATGAGGGCGCCCTTGCGGATGAAGATCTTGAAGTTCGTGACCAGAATGCCAAAGGATCTGTAATGACCGACGTAAGTATCCCACTCGGGAGGGTAGTCGAAGAAAGCGGGGCCATCATACCACGGTGTGTAGTACCAATCACCCAACTGGAATGCCTCTACGACGCGGCCGGATGCGTCCCGCCCGAAGGAGAGCATCGCATGGCAAAAGTCGGGGTGGTCTGTCGAGAAGTTGTCTCCGTACTGACTCTCCAGACTTCCGCACACGCCATTGGCACTCAAGTGGAGCACTCCATCGGCTTCAGCGATATCGAACGATCCGCGTGAGCCTTTGTAGGTTCCCACATACTCTGATGCGCGTACTCCTAAGTGCGAAGAGGGTTGCGGGGATGGATGGGGCCAGTCAGGTAGGACTTCTCCATTGGCGGCAGCGCGAAGTACATCCATGATCCAGCGTGTTTCCTTCCACGCAACATCGAAGCTGTTGACGAAAAGAACGACTCCGATACCTGTTTCGAAGTCGCCGTACATGGCAGCTTCGAAGCCAAGATTCTCTCCTCCTCCGATGATGCGGCGTTGGTTATCAGTATCTGCGGACTGCTCAATCATCACGCCATATCCCTGTGTGGTTCCTTCGAAGAATCCCTCCATGACTGCATGCGGATGCACCATCAAGGAGAACGTCTCAGGTGACAGGAACTGCATGCCAGAGCCATCACGCCCTTCGTTGAGAAGCATGCGCAGAAAGATGGACAAGTCCGATGCTGTGGTTACAACGCTGGCGCACCCAGCACTGAGCTCGTACCAATTGACAACATGCTGTCTGTCCGAACGAGAGGCGGGGCGATCATCGTACGCTGAGACCTTGTGTCCTTGTGCCATCCGTGGGTAAAGCGCCGATGAGACTTCGCCGTAGCTCTCGGTCATGCCTAGGGGTGAGAAGATCAGTTCATGAAGCGAGTCTGCGAAGCTCTTGCCAGTGATCGTCTGGATGACGCACTGCAAGACGTTGTATCCTACATTGGAGTAGCTGAACCGGCTTCCTGGCTCAAAGCCAAGCGACGTGTCTCTAAGAGCCCAGGTTTGCCACCAACTCGAAGGAAAACTATCCATCATCATGACCAACCCCGCGGTGTGGGTGAGAAGATGGTGAAACGTGATGGGGACATCGAAGTCTGATTGCACCTCAAACCAGTCCAGAATATCAGTGACCGGCGCGTTTGCGTCGAGTAGCCCCTGTTGAACAAGCCGCAGACAGGCAATGGCCGTGAAGTGCTTGGTAATCGATCCGATCTGGAAGAGGGTGCGATCTGTGACGGGTTCCCGTGTATTCTCGTTAGCCACACCGTAGGTCCTTGTTCCCAAGAGCCCCTTCCTTGCTGTGAGGGCCAGAGAGAGTCCTGGTCCTAGGCCTTCGATCATGCGACGCTTGAGAACAGCATCGAGGTGATGAAGGACCGTCTCCAGTGTATTGCTGTTGATCATGGATCCTCCTTGATAGACAGTCTGATTCCGCAGGTGTTCTCGCAATGCAGTTGCAACATCGAAGCAGGGTGAAACACACACAGACACGATGTGTGAAGTCTCTGATCAGAGAATGATCTTGTAGACGACGTACATCCTAGATGGAGGTAAGTGCCTAGTCAAGAAGCTTTCGGTTTTGGAGCAATTCAAGACAACTCGATGATGGAGTATCCTTACGAGATGCGAAATCGATTGGGATCATGAGAACGCTGTGTCAGGAGGGACGTCATGCGGATCGAAGATCGGCGATTGCCAGGAGAAGGGTTTCCCCAAAGCCTATATATGGCGACCTATTACATCGAACGGCGTATCCGCGACCACTTCCGAGGAACTGGCCTTCATTGGGGGCTGCGGCGCATTCTGCAGAGGCTTTGGATCTCAGACGGCCTGTCTCAGAAGGAGCTATCAGACTCGGTTGGATCGAGCGAGACCAGTATCTCGAATATGATCAAGAACCTGATCCAAGAAGGATGGGTAGAAAAGAGGCAAGATGCCTACGACTACCGCGTTTCTCGAATTCACTTGACAGACAAGGCAATCGCGTTGGGCGCTGCCATTGCAGGCGAGCTACAGCAGATCGATAGTCTCCTTAGGCAGCGGCTTGGCGAGGCAGATAGTCACACTCTCGGGAAACTGCTTGAAGTCTCCCTGGAGACGCTGGAGAGTAGCCTCCCGCCAATGAAGACGTCGAAGGATCAATCCCTTGAGCGGGCACCCAGCCCTCCTGGCGAATTGTAGATTGTGTGCCGTTCCAATATCTTTACATGCAGAAGGGCCGCGATGGCGAATCCTGACGGACGTCCATCTGAGGAGAAATCACCATGCTTGTTGGACGCCAAGTTATCCTGAGGCCGTTTCGCCGGACAGACCTCGACGGGTTGTATGATTTGGATGCTGACGTCCGGGAACGAGGTGCGTTCTGGCCTCTGGGATGCCTCTCTGAGCCGCGCTGGTTCAAGCGATTTGACGAGACGAGTTGGTGGACGGATGAGTTCAAGGTCTTCTTGATGACGGATCGAACCGGGCGGCGCCTCGGACAGGTCAATGTCTACAAGGCGTCTCACAGCCATGAAGGGTTGGAGATTGGGTATCGGATCTACAGGCCAGAGGATCGAGGCAAGGGATACACCACGGAAGCCGTGCGATTGTGCACAGCCTACTTGTTCGCGAGAGAACCGATCGAGCGCATTCAGATCCTTCTTGATCCACGCAACATCGGATCCCGCGCCGTGGCTGAAAAAGCAGGCTACTCCCTGGAAGGAACGCTGCGGCATGCCCACTTCGATCGAGGAGAGCATCGCGACCTTCTGCAGTTCTCGATCCTTCGGGACGAGGCACCCATCTTGTCGGATCTCCTGTCTCCTCTAGATGAGGCTCCTTCCGAGAAAGCGTGAATGTGCCTTCGGGTATCTGCGACGGTTTGGTCGTTCGCATTCTCTTCGGATAGAGAGGTCGTTTTCTCTTCCGCCCTGCAGATCCTTTGATGAACACCCTCCTCCAGGGAGCGGTGGCGTCTCGGTACTCCGTATTGGGGTGAACACTCGCATCTTGCGATCCCTTCTAGCGAGCTTAGAACATCACAGTAGAGTCCAAGTAACAGAACCTGTGTACCCATCATCTCTGGTCGAGGACCATCTGCTGCGTGAAGCATCTGCTCTACCGACAAGAACAGATCCATCCTGTACATTCCCCTGATGAAACGGTTCGTCATGGGTTATGACGTTGGCTCTTCGGGAGCACGGAGGCATCGTTAGAGACGTGGATCAAACAGCGAATTGAAGTTCGTACAACTGCCGATAGAGGCCTCCCTCGGCAAGCAATGCTTGATGATCTCCCTGCTCAACGATCCTCCCGGCGTCGAGGACGAAGATCTGATCGGCATGCTCGATGGTGGAGAGGCGATGAGCAATCGCCACGGTGGTTCGGCCTTGCATGAGGACATCGAGTGCTGCCTGGACTTGGCTTTCCGATTCCGAATCAAGAGCCGATGTTGCTTCGTCCAGTAGCAGAATCGGTGCGTCTTTCAAAAGTGCGCGCGCAATGGCAATGCGCTGGCGTTGCCCGCCCGACAGCTTGGTGCCTTGCTCGCCGACCTGCGTCTGATACCCATCAGGCTGTTGCAGGATGAAGTCGTGGGCATGGGCAGCCGTGGCTGCAGCGACGATCTCATCGTGCGTTGCCCTCTCTCTCCCATAGCTGATGTTCTCCTCAATGGTCCCACTGAACAGATACGCATTCTGCGGAACATACGCTGTTCGTTCGCGAAGAAGGTGTAGGGTGCGCTCGGTAACAGGAACCCCCTCGATCTGTAAATCTCCGTCTTTGGGTGCGTAGAAGCCGAGGAGAAGCTTCAGCAGGGTGCTCTTTCCTCCGCCACTCGGGCCGACGAGAGCGGCAATGGAGCCAGTTCTCACACGCAGAGACACATCCTGCAGCGCCAATGCCTCTCCATTATCTGGATAGGAGAATGACACGGCGTGTAGCGAGAGGGATGTCTCCGAGCGAATGGGGGTTGCCGACGGCATGCCATCAACTGGAAGGTCTTCTTCAGAGAGATCAAGAATATCGAGAACGCGGCGCCCACCGGCCAGGCCGCGCTGGATGCCCGTGATGAATTGGCCGATGTAATCAAATAGGAAGCTGGCATTCTGCTGAAGATGGACGATCGCCCAGACGGCGCCGATCAGCAGATGCCCTCGTGCGAAGAAGAGCAGGCCAAGAGCGAGGGTCCCGAAACGTTGAGCCCAGCCAAGGAGATGCTGCAATGCTTCAAACGCAGCTTGAGCCCGGGCATGATCGATGGTTTTCTGTGCTGCTGCGCCGGATGCGGCGGCATACTGGCTGTGGATCTCGTCTTCCAAGTGGAACATGCGTGCAACGGCAATCCCCGCTAACAGATCAGATAGTCGCTCGGTCATGGTGGCAACGGATGCCTGCAAGCTGTCACTTCGCTTGCGGAGAATCCTGGCGAACCCCGTGCTGACGCCGAATGACGTTATTCCAATGGCGAGGGCCATCAATCCCAATCTCCATTCCAGCATGAAGATGGCGATGAACCCAATGGATCCCATTCCGAGGGCCTGCGCAAACGAGGTCATACTCCCAAGGAGCATCTCCCACAGCGTCTGTACATCGCTGGTGGCTCTTGAGATCAGATCACCACTGTGTCTCTCCTCAAGTCGAGCCATGGGAAGTCTGGTGATTCGTGAGAACAGGTCCATGCGCACGGAGGTCAAGGTTTGACAGGTGGCGCGGGTGAGCGCGTATCTACCGAGGCATGAAGCGGGTATCCCGAGAAGGAATGTGGATAGGGCAAGAATTGCTCCGCGTAGGAGAAGAGACATGTCGCCAGCAAGCGCGGCATTGAGCACGTCCTTGAAGACGAATCCTAGCACGATATTGAAGCAGAATGCTGAGGCCAGGCCCATCACGAGGACGCCGAGGAGGTACGCCCAAATGCGGCGCTTCAGGAGAGACATCACGCGAACCAGGCGACTTTGCTTGATACGTGATTTCATGTTGCACCTCCGGCAAAGATCCCGGCGTCTTCTTTGATTGCCTGCCTCTCAATAAACTGCTGGTAGAGTGCGTCTTGCCTTACGAGCTGATGGTGTGTTCCCTTCGCACGAATGCGACCGTGATCGATCACAAGAATCTCATCCACGCCACGCAACGAAGAGAGACGATGAGAGATCATCACCGCCGTCTTGTCTTCCATGAGACGGTGGAGTGTGCCGAGAACCTCGGCCTCTGCTTGCGTGTCCAGGGCCGCTGTAGGCTCGTCGAGGAGGAGTATGGGTGCATCCTTGAGGATCATGCGCGCCAGGCAGATTCGCTGCTTCTGTCCGCCGGATAGTCGGCTGCCAAGCTCGCCTGCTGGCGTGTCATATCCCTTGGGGAGCGCGGAGATGAACCCGTGCGCGTTTGCGGCTTGCGCGGCAGCAATGATTTCGCTCTGCGTAGCGGATGCGCGTCCATAGGAAATGTTCTTCCCGATGGTTGTGGGAAATAGAAAAGGATCCTGGGACATCCAGGAAATCTGATTTCGCAAGGACTCTAGATCCGCGGAACGGAGAGATACCCCAAAGAAGCGAGCATCGCCGCGATCAGGCTCAATCCATCCGCAGAGGATCTTAAGGAGGGTGGTTTTTCCACATCCGCTCGATCCAACCAACGCGATCGTTTTTCCTTGCTCGATGCGAAAGGTGAGGTCATCAAGGACACACCCTCCGCCGTCATAGCTGAAGGAGACGGCATCAACGACGATGGGATCGATGCCGACGGTTGAAACGATCGGCTGGCCTCCCGTTCGTTCTGGAGGACTATCGAGTATTTCGTAGGAGCGCTTCAATGCAGATGCGGCTTCGCGCATCTCGCGAATCCACGCCAAAAATGACTCCAAAGGAAGAAATACCGGCCAAATCAACCAGTTGACGGCCAGAAGTCCTCCAACCGTGATCTCGCCGCGAAATGCCAGCAACCCTCCATAGATTGGCACGAGAAGTTGAGGGATGTAGCGAAGTGCAAGAAACGGAATGAACGCCAGAATGTTGCGAACCCGGTTCTTCATATCGTGGTGCTCGACATTCTCCACCTTCTTTCTGAAGCGACTCCCAAGAATCCCCTGGAGGTTGAAGGCGCGAACAATTGGAGCCCCGCGGATGGCCTCTTGAAGAGACGTATTGACCTCAGCAAGAGCCTCCATCTTCTTCCCCGAGTGTTTCTGCATCGGGCGGACAAATCGTTCGAAGAGTAGTACAGAGATGGGCATCGTCCCGCACACGACCAGGGTTAGTTTGGGACTGATGAGCGTCATGAACAGTAACCCTCCAATGAACTGAAGCGGTTGATGGATGTAGTCTGGAACACGTTGGAAGAGAGACGTCGTCTGATCTAGATCGTTGTTTAGCCTTGAAACGAGATCGCCAGAGTGATACGTCTGAAGCCGTGTCATCGGTAGCGATTGAATGTGCTGCGTCATGAGGTTTCGCATGTCACGAATCGCGAGGCTGCTAATCGTGGCAACTGAGATGCGTTTCATGTAGGAGGCGCCCATCTCCAGAAGAGCAAACACGAAGGAACCGGCCACCATCCAGGCGAACACGTTGAATCTACCAGCAACTGCGGTATCCGTAAGCTGCCGTAGGAAGTATGGACCGGCAAACCACACGATCGCCACAGCGGTTGTTGAGATGATTGCGCGAACAAGATGTCCGCGATGGGTTCCAAGAAATGCAAGCGTTCGATGGACAAGCTTCCACGGGATGGGCTCGATCTTCTTCATTCCTGGCACGGTGATTCTCCTCACAGGCTAACCGGGGGATCGCAGTCATAACGTCTGAAAGACCCAAGCTGTTGGATATGAGTGGCCGGAAACGTGCTTATGGTTCAGTTTCTGCACGAAGTGGAATCCACAGAGGCTTTGCGAGAGGAGATCTACTTGAGAGGTCTGGTCAGCTTGCTCCATCACCGGAGGATGGCGGAACCTCCTCCGCTCCCATATCCAACCTAAACGGCGGGTAGTCATCGTGCATGAGCGATACGTACGTGGCGACACGCAGTACCCAGCGATTGAGGCCCATTAGCAGATCGAATAGCCCACGGGGATACTTGCCCGTGAATAGCAGAATGAACGCGGCAATGACGGCAAGGATACCAATCAAGCCGCCGCCCACCTTGGTTGCTGCGTTGTCGATCCAGTCATTGTTTATGGTCCAAGCCCACAAGCCGCTGGTGAACAAGCCCACGATGATGTAGTGAGGAATGGCCAGCAACCACCACTTGACAAGCGCCAAGCCGCGAGACAGTCTCTCGGGGTAGACGACATCGAACCGGGCTGGGTAGTCGACGTCTTGAAGTGTGAATGGCGGATAGCGATCGGTTGCCAGCGTGCTGTAGGCGTAGAAGCCGACGCGCCAGGTCCAGCGCATGACGCCCACATTGAAGTCAAAGATACCTCGTGGGTACTTGCCTGTGAACAGAATGGCGATCCAGGCAAAGAAGGTAAGAATGGCAAAAGCCGCCCAAAGGAACGTCAATACGATGTAGTGGGGAATGGCCAAGAACCACTTGATGAGCCAAAGAACTGGGCTCAGTCCTTCATCCAACATACCGGTCACAGCGGCTGGATAGGAACCGTGGATCACAGGTCCAGTTGAAGCGGCTGCCACCGCCTTTGTGGATCGCGTTGCGCCAATCAACAAGACAGACGCGAAAGCTGCGAGGACGAGTCCTGCAATAAGTAGTCCGATGCTGATCGGATAGAGGATTGGAATCCTCACGCTTGCGATGGCAGACACATCGACCCCTGCAGTGGCATCTGCGTTCATGATCACGACAACCCAGATTCCTCGCTGGGGTTCCCAGGTTAGCGTTTGCTCTCCACTGCCCTGCACCGATGCAGCCCAGATATTGGCCTGAGCCGGGGATATGTCAGGGGCATCGCCAGCGTGCTCGATGAGGCGAACATCGTCCCATCGATCTCCCAGTTGGCGAGTGACGCTGCGGCCTACGTTTGCCAAGTAGGCGTCCACATCGGACTGGAGTCCGATTCCGACGAAGATCTCCTGATCACCAGGGGAACGTACAGACAGGCGTGCAAGCATGTCCATTTTTGTAGGCCACCAATCACCGGGATGATCCGCTAAATCGATTTCGTCTGTGACGATGGCATAGCCGGCTGCATTCAGGCGATAGGACGGGCTATTGAAGTAGCCCTCGCGATCGACGAGCGACTGATCGGCCCAGAGCAATGCTCCTCCACCGATCATGATGCCCAATGCAATGATCGCGAAAAGCGACCCGACAACGGCTGCGACGACCTTCCCTGCTGTCATGTTGTATTCCCCCCGAAGGAAAAGCTTGCCAAAGATACACGCCAGGCTGCTACTGTGCCAATCGATGGGGTTCGCCTTCCAGCGTCGTCCATCGAGGATCTGTAGTCAGTCGAGCAAGCTCCGGCTGGACCCTCTCTTGTTCGGGAGGGACCCATCCCAAGGTGAACGCGTTCTCCAATCGAGTAAACGCAACATCGATCTGGTTACAGCAAGACGCTGCCTGAGCCGCTTGGACGTAGACGGCGGGGTCCTCGTGTGCAGAGAACCCGAGCGCGCATTCGAATAGACGATGGGCCTCCTCATAGGAGCCACTGTTCAAGGCTTCACGGGCTTGGCCGATGATTTCGTCGCCGATCGTTTTGGCAAGCCCGGCATGTTTCTCTACATCGAAGTGCACGGCATAGGCTGGATACTCATAATTGAGCTTGAAGCCAGCGCTGTTTGCCGTCTTGATGGACGGCTCATTGATGACGTGGCAATGCCAGCCTATCTTCTCCAGTCCACGATCAAACCCCTGTTTCAGGGTCAAGCATGTCGTGGCGGTGGCCAAGCCCTTCCTCTGATGCGCTTCCTCTGTTTCCGGGCCGATGTCGGCACGATTGGAGGCAATCGAGTCCGCCAAACACCAGCCAACAATGCGGTTGTCATGAACGGCGACGGCTCCAAATCCTCGCTGGAGAAACGCATAGCGAGATCCGAAATTGTGGTCGAACCACTGCTCGACCTTCTCAGGGATCTCGACGGCAGACTGCAGCAGATCTGCGTCTACGGGTAGAACGTCATACCCCTCCGGGATTTCTTCGCGCCATGCGCGTGGCGCATGCGTGCAGGAATAGAACAGGCGCCTATCTGGAATGGAGACGCGCGGGGCAAGGATTTCTTTCAGCGCAGATTCCCACGAGGCGTCGTCGCATACGAGGAAGGAGAAGGCGACTTGACCTCCGAGGCCCTCTTCGTCAAACAGCCAGTGATGGAGAGCGTTGTTGAACGCGCTGTCATTGGCTCGCCCACACAGGTATGTCCAGGCGAACGACCCTTCTGGCGCCGCGATGAAGACAGAAGAGGGCGTCTTCTCATCATTGGACAACACAACCCCAGGACGTGTGCCGTCGAGAACGGCTTGCGCCATGATCTGATCGTCCAATCCTGCTGCCAGCGGCTTCACCTTCTCCATGTCGTCTGGGGGTACTCGGCGAATCATCTCAATCTCCTTGCTGTGCTATTCGGGATAGAGCGGCGGCCACAACCCCACGAGCCAAAGGGTGTCCTCTACAGTCCGGAAGAACAGGTGGTAGCTGCCAATGACAACCTCTCGATACGGAAGTTCGGAAAGTCCAGATATCGGAGTTGCACGTTTGTCCAGGGATTTGAGGCTCAATAGCACGTCGCGCACCTGTCGTTCCAGTTCGATGTGTCGATTCCCGGGCTTTCGCTTTAGATCTTGCAGGGTGAGCCTAAGCTGCCAGCGAGCGAACTCCGTGACTTGGAGGGTCATTCCGGCTCCTCGGGAGCAATCTGCTGTAGTTCAGCAATCAGCTGCTTCACAGATATACCCTGCGCTTTCTTGATGTCCTTTTCGCCCATCGCCAAGATGCCAAGAACCTCGCGCTCATGAACCATCCGCTCATACGTATCCACGCTGAGCATGACGGCAGCGGCACGGCTTCTTTGCATGATGACAATAGGCTCCTCCCCCGCGCTGATCGCGCGCAATACGGCCGAAACGTCTTGGCGAAGATCGGTGACAGGGATGAACTTCGGAAGTTGTTTTGCGATTGACGCCTCCTAACGTACGGTTAACAGTACAGTTAAAAGCGCAGAAATACAAGTCCATGTCTACTGAGCAACAAAGACGCTTGACGGAGAGGGGACTCTACGAGGGCGTATTGGGGCTATGCGCGATTCGACAACTGCTTGTCTCGCGCGATATCGGACAGCACGTCGCTGCACGAACCTGTCGGATAAGCGCCGTTGAAACACGCATAACAGCAGGGCAGATCGTTGTACAGATCCATCAAGGCTTCCAGCGGCTGATACACGACTGCATCGGCGCCCAGAAGAACGCGGATCGCTTCTGTGTCGCGATCAGCGGCAAGCAGCTCTTCGTGCGTCGACATGTCGATGCCGTAGATGCAGGGATAGCGAATGGCAGGAGCAGCAGAGATCATGGAAACCTCTCTTGCCCCGGCGGCCCGAAGAAGCGACACGAGATGCCGTGACGTCGTTCCGCGAACGATGGAATCATCGACCACAGCGACGCGCTTGCCGTCAACCACGTTTCGAATGGGATTGAGTTTCTGCCGAACGAGATGCTCGCGGCGCTTCTGTGTCGAGGCAATGAAGCTGCGACCCACGTGCGAATTCTTGGCCAATCCACGGCGGTAGGGCACATCGAGTGCCTCTGCAAGCGCTGATGCAAAGAAGTAGCCTGAAGCAGGTACATCAATCACCGTATCGGGACGGATGCCAGCTGCGCGGACGGTGGCAGCGAGTGCGCGCCCCATGCGGACGCGTTCGTCGGCAACCAATCGATCATGGATGACCGAATCCTCGCGCGCGAAGTAGAGATACTCGAACACACAGAATGCCTGCTTCTTCTTCAATCCCTGATAGCGATGAATGGTCATGTCGT
>Ga0272441_10012299_pt1 | contig 12529 bp, 11 predicted proteins | sample SSMProp6N_FD_193582 | JGI IMG/M metagenome (GOLD analysis project Ga0272441, IMG submission 193582) | Marine sediment archaeal communities from Little Sippewissett salt marsh, Falmouth, MA, United States - SSM-Prop-6N | ecosystem: Environmental > Aquatic > Marine > Wetlands > Sediment ...
TGGTTCTTCTTCCCGTAGATTGCTCAATGATGATGGTTGAGTGAAGCGGCCGATAATCATTTTTTATCATGCATAGTGATGTATCAACACCTTCATTCTCAAACTCATTGATCGTGAACCTGGAAAGCTCATTTTTTCCGAGGATGCCGCAATATGCTGTGGAAGCGCCTAGCCGGGATGCTGCCACCAATGCTGTGCCGGTCAACCCGCCGCCATAACGCTCCCTATTCGTCACTTCAATTTTTGTGTCGGGATCCGGATATTTTGGCACATAAACAAGGTCATCTACCGCAACAGCGCCAAACCCGATAATGTCCCATCCCAAATTATTTTCCATATTAAAATTGATTATATTATCAGTCGTATTATTATTTTACGAATTCCGAATAATCAAACTGGAGGTAAGTTAATGGAAATCAAGGGAAAAACAGCGGTTGTTACCGGTTCGAGCAGCGGGATTGGGCGTGCCGTCAGTAAAAAATTGGCATCTCTCGGGGCAACGGTTGTCCTGGTTGCGCGCAATGAGAAAAATCTGGAGCAGGTGAGAAAAGAAATTGAAGATGATGGAGGAAAAGCGGATTTATTCCCTACTGACGTGACACAAAATGAGCAGGTTGAAAAGCTGATGCGCGATACAGCTGAAAAATACGGACAGATCGATATCCTCGTGAACAGCGCATTCTGGGGCCCGCCCGGTAGTCTCGAAGAGACGACAGAGGAATTCTGGGACAAGACACTGGATACTACATTAAAAGCTCCTTTCCTTTGCGTCCGGGCCGCTGTACCTTACATGAGGGAAGCGGGCGGGGGCAGAATTGTTAATATCTCCTCTAAAGCGGGAAAAATCGGAGAGGATAATCGCACGGCTTACTGCGCCGCAAAATGGGGGCTGGAAGGGTTGAGCGCCGCACTCCGGGAGGAGCTGACAAGGGATAATATCCATGTTCATACAGTATCGCCTGCAGCCACCGATACGCCATTCTGGCCGTCTTCCGGTGCCAAATTGACCCATGAAATACTGGAACGTTTTGTCCCCCCGGAGACAATCGCAGATACTGTTGCCTGGGTGATCCAGCTGCCGGAACAGGTGCATGTGCCGGATGTGCCTGTATTCAATTTCAGGGAACCATTTGAGGGAAAGAGTTCACCCTTTGCAGACTGATTTTTTTTGATAGGTTGTAAGGAAAAGAGGCACTCCTGCCTCTTTTTATTTGATTCGGGATAAGTGAATGATATTGGCCGTTGGATTCTCTATTTCAACCAGCTGCGTATTTTTGATCCCATATTCCCCCAAAATTTTATGATAAAGGGGAATATTGGGATATGCATATTCCATAAGGTACACATCACGCCCGGCTGAAAAAGCATCATCAAGAATTTGAGACAATTCTTCCATTCGGGGATAAAAGAGTGTTCCCGTAAAAGCATCTGTATGTTCATAGGGCAAGCCGATCCATTGAAATTCCCCACATCCAAAATTTGAGAAATACCACCAGGTAGGTTTGAGGTAAGCATCCACCAAAAGGAGATCATTCTCGTTCAATTGGTCACAAAGAATCCGGTTTGCGTTTTGATATGCTTCAATGGATCGAAAATATCGGGCATCATTTCTTGAGGTAACAATCACCAGGGGGGCAAGAAAAATGCTGACAATTAATATTGAGATAAGCAGGGTATTTCCAACTTGATTCTTCTTAATAGTTAGAAACGTAGAAAATCCAAATACTGCGAAGGTCACGAACAGAAATCCAGCCAAGATAATATAGTTCGGATTTATCAATCTGAACCAGGCGATATCGATATCGGTTTGGTTCCATAAAAGCCACCAGTGCCGCCAAAGCGGCATCAAGGTAATTATCCATTGGCTTTCTGATGAGAGCTCGCTCCCCAGGGTTTCCACCGCCCAGTGCGCATAAACCGGGTCAGATACCAGGATACGTCCGACCTGGATTAAAAAACCCAAAAAAATTCCCGCTGTACCGAAAAACCTAACCTTTTTATTTTGTGCATGTACAGCCTGTTCTAAGGCAGGAAGGCAAAGAATTATCAGCAGGGGGATTGCTGGAAGCAGAGAGCGGGATGACCAGGTGATGGTCCACCAATATTCGTTATAAATCAGTGCCTGGGCTGAAGCCAGACCCACCAGCACCCCGAATGCGATGATCATGTCGGATGACCTTTTCTTTTTAGGTGAAGAGAGGAAAATCATTAGCAAAATAGGGGAATACAGAAACAACCCTTTTCCCGGACTGAAAAGCATTCCGACAAATGCCTGTAAAAAATGGTCATGCGGCAGCTTTGGGACAGTGCGCAGGAGGTAATTAATAAAACTTGCAGAAAATCTTCTCAAACATGCCGAGGGAAGCAAGGAATTCAGCAGGAAAAAAGATCCCAGGGAAACAACCGTGAAAGAGAAAAAGGAAATGAGTAGCAAGAGCGGACTGCTTTCACTTTTTGCTTCGAGTATGCGCAGAGCACCTAAAAGAAAGAAAGGTATCATAAGGAGAAGCGGTAGTTTGACCAAGCCGGAAAGTACCAGTAAGAAAAGCATGCAGGACAAATAAAAAGATTGTTTTTTCCATCCTGTCCGGTCCTCATCCATTTTCTGTAAAAACAAAAATGCCGTTGCTGTCAAGAGGGTAGCCAAAGGCTCACGAAAATATGTCCGCCCGAAAGGGAAGGCGATGGTGCACAATGCGAAGGCCAAACCTGCCAGAAAGCTGGTGTTTTGATCAAAACCTCTTCTTATTGAAATTACGGAAATAATGCAAGCTGTAAGGGCAGTATAGATAGAAGGAAGCAGATGCAGAAACTGCACCTTACCCAAATTGAGCGCTTTTGCAAGAAGATAAAAAGGAACACCTAAGAGCGGATGCAGGGGTTCGACTCCGCCGGAATTCCCCTGGATCCGGTCGTTTCCGACGAGCGAGAGGGCGTTGTATGCTCCCCTTTCCGCAAGACTGGCGGTCAGCGCCGCATAAAGCTGTTCATCGTCTGTGGAACTTACGCCAGTAAAGGTTAAATAGAAAATACATAATACAACACAAAAAACCAGAACGCCAATTCGAAAAGCCTCATTCTGTTTCATGGCTGATGATATGGAGATTATACGGGTTGTTTTTAATCCGGTAAAAACAGGAGTTACTTATTAAATTGTCACGAAAAGCTAAAAGTATAAAATTTCTAGCCCAGAATGGATTCTTCCGGATTTATAAAATCGTTATCAATTACACGAAAACTTCAACCGGATAAAAATCTCGGGTTTTCACTATCGAAATTAGAAATTTTACTGGCCCGAGGCTACAGCCATTCTTCCCCGGTGATTTTTTCAAACTTCTTCAGGAAGCCAAGAAAAGCCATCTCACCGGTTACGCTGGATACCTCACTCTTTGCTTTAATCAAAATATCTGTTATCTCCTCAGAAGGATCGAAACCGGTAACTAATTCAACAAGACTGGAGGCGTGGGCTCCATATTTGAGGGCGTTAATCGGTTCAATACGATCAATATCATAGAAGAACCAGGCATCGGAAGAGAACATGCGAAGTCTCTCGAATTGTGCTGTAAGAAGCGTTCTAACTTGGTCTATTTCATTTTTTTCCAGCTCGTCATACGCATTTTCCTGGATCACTTCTTCCACAGTTTTCTGGTCCAGCAATGCTTCGATATATTCATCCCGCAGTTTCCAGACATCGGGAATGATGTCATCCAGGTAAGATTCATAAAGTACGTCAATAGAATCGCAAAGCGCATTCATAAAATCACGCAGCGGCTTTTTCCAAGTGGCCGAGGGAGCATCCCCGCAGACATCTTTCCATCTTTTGATGCCGTGCATACAGCTCCAGGATGTGTTTTCATTTATTTTGATGAAATCCTGCGGCGGATTTTCTTTCAACCATAAAGCAGGAAATGTCTTTTCAACTTCTGCGGATTCCACAGCGCCATCAAGCAGATAGCTCAAAAAAGCATCCCTGAATTTGTGGTGGTGGCCGAAAAGTTCGCCGTCCATGGCGGCCAGGGAAAGGCACGGGTTTTTCCCGCAGGCATCCTGCAGATGGGGGAGAAGCCATTTTTCTACAAATTTTTCTGTGTTATCCGTGGCACTCGGATTGAAGCTCATCTCACCGGAAAGAAAACTGTTGTAAAAAAGCACGGTGATCTCTTTGCCATCCTCAAGCTCGATTTTGTAAGCCCGGGTCGCATCCAGGTCCTCCGCGTCCGCCTGCCACGGCGCAAGGATAACAAATTCAATTCCATAGTCAGCGAAAACCTGGAGGGTGGGGAGGTCCACAGCGGTTTCGGGCAGCCACATGCCAAGCGGTTTCCGCCCAAATCGCACCTCATAATCGCGGATGCCCCAGCGGACCACGGTTTTCTTGTCGCGCTCATTCGTCAGAGGAAGGATAATGTGAAAATAGGGGTGAGCCATGGCATTGCTCACCCCGGTCCGCTGGAAAACAATGTGCTCCTGCTCGATTATTTCCCTGACGGTTTCGGGATGGTTTTCATCCATCCACGCAAACAAATTTGGCCCAAAATTGAAACTGATTTTTTCAAAGTTTCCCTTTTTCGCGTTGGGTTCGTAACATTCATTAAAGATTTTTTCGGTCCAGTTCCCGTAAGGGTCCGCACCGTATTCATCGGGGATTTCTTTGGTGAACGGATCAATTCTAGGGGGCTGGTAAAAATGCCCATGGATGCAGAAGAAGCGAGATGGCATAAAAAATAGGTCCTTTATAAAAGATTTTTAGAGCAACCATGCCATTTTACCGTATATCCTTTTAAGTTAAATGGAGAATGGTCTGCGGCAGCAAACCATTCTCCGGGAGTAGGAGGGCGATAATTTTCAGTCTTTAAGGGTAATTTTTACTTTTTTCTTTCTCCTCTTAGCTGGTTCATCTTTTTTAGTGAACATTCTCACGATTACCGGGAAAAACAGCAGGACTATCAAAACTGCAAGGATGATTCCGAAGATCAGCCATGAAGCAGGCTGGGATACCTCGGGTACCAATCCGCCGGGGTTATACTGGGTTTCTGATTCACCCCCGAGCCCCAGGTAGCGGTCTGTAAGCGTTACGGTAAGTGCCCTGGCAACGCCGTCGCGCAGATTCATCGGTGTGACATAACTGATCACAACTTCGCTCTGCAGCGCACGCCGCATCATGTCATAAATGGAGGTGAGTTCTGCGCGGTCTGCGGCGTAGCTGTACCTGCCGCCGGCAGCATCTGCGATAAAACGCAGGGAATCTTCGTCAATGCCGCTGTATTCATCCGCCTCCTCTTCACCCTCCGGCATCTCACCGAAACCAACCGTGGAAATGGAGAGGCCGCCGAACCCGATGTTTCCGAGAGCGTCGTCGGGAGTTGCTGCACTCTGGTTGTCCATGCCGTCCGTCAGCAGGATAACGGCTTTCCGTCCATCAACAGGGTTGAGCATATCAACTGCAGTTACGAGGGCGTCATAGATAGCCGTATCTCCCTGGGCTGTAATTCCCTCAACGGCTGCGGTAAGCATTTCCTGGTCTGATGTAATTTCCTGGATAACGCGCACCTCCGTGTTGAAGGTGATAATGCCTGCCCGGTCTCCGGGCCGCATCTGTTCCAGGAATACCAAGGCAGCTTCTTTGGCACTTTCAAGTTTGTTTGCGAAATTCATACTGCCAGAATTGTCTACCAGGAGGATCGTTGTCAGCGGACCAACCTCGCCAGCCCCCCGGATGCTCTGATTGTTGACGGGTTGGCCGTTCTCCAGGAGCTGGAGTTTATTTGTGTTGATTACAACAGGTTCTCCCTGCGCATTCAAAACAGAGATGTAGACATCCACCAAGGGAAATGCGGTTGTATCAATCTGCGTGATCTGCAGGGTGTAATCACCCTGGGATTCCACACGCGGCGTGGGCTGACAAGATGCCAGCACCAATACTATGGCTGAAAATGTGATTAGAAATGATCGTATAGTTTTTTTCATTTTTACCTCTTTTCGTGATAGACCATTTCTGACTTGCCCATACGGATGCGCGCGTTCGGTTTTAATCTGCTGATTTCAATTTTTCTGCCATCCACATAGGTGCCGCTGAGACTGATGTCCTTGAGCGTGAAATAATTTCCTTCACCTTTAAGTATGGCGTGCTGCGGCGCAATGTCCGGGTCTGCAACAACGATGTCTGATTTCAGGGGGCTGCTTCCAATGGCGGCCGAAGGAGCTGACTGGGCAAGGAACTTGTCCAGGATGAACTCCATTCCCTGCATCTTCCCACTGGTTATTTCAAGCCATACCCGGGAGAGCATGAAGACAATGAGTGCGATAAACACACCTGTAGAGAGACCGAGCAGCATTAATCCTGCCCCTTTTCCCATTAGCGTATCCGCAAACATCAGGCGCGCGCCTTCGAGAAGCACACCGCCTAGCGCGCCGCCGATCAGTCCGCCCAAGCCGCCTTTCCAGAGCTGGGCACCTCCGGTAATGCCGGTTGCCAAGCCCGTCAATAGGCCGAAAATGGCCCAGCCGATAGGTCGGCTCCAAGTCTGCCCGCCGATGAAAAGGAATACACCTTCGGCAATGGGCAGAGCGATAGCTCCTCCCACGGCACCTAGCAGCGCGCTGAGCAGGGATTTCCGAAGCCCGAACAAGAAATTTTGGGCGGCAAAGCCCTCACCGAACCCGATCAGCCACCCGATCACACCGCCAAGCAGTGCACCGACGATGACTTCACTCAGGAACAAATTGTCAGTGAAGGAAAGCCCCAATATATTGCTGATCTGCCATCCGATCAGTCCGCCAATGGCTCCCAGCAATCCATATGTATAAAAACGCATTAAACGGCTCATTAAGATTGAACCTCCTCGGTATTTTCAAAAGTGTTCTGGGCAGGCTGCATGTTGCGCCAGAAGACGATGCTTCTCTGATTTCTATTGGTCAGCTCATAGAAACCAAAATATGCACGCTGGTCAAGCGTTCCGTCCTCCTGGCGAATGAAGAATCCGCCTATTGATTTATGCGGTTCGATTACCAATGCAACCTGCCACGGTTCTGGAAAAAAATTTTGGTGCAGCCAGGCATCCCAATGCGAGAAGAAGACGCCCATCCGCGGGTGCGTGTGGTACCAGCCGAGAAACACTTTTTCAGGGAAATGCTCGTCCAGGTGATTGTGCAGTGCTACCTGTGTGTCCCCGGTAAAGGTGAGGTGAGCCGCTCCCTGTTCCGTGTAAACGGCTGGAAGAACTGTATCAATGACGATAAAAGGTGTGCCGTCAAGGGAATCACGGCAGTATTTTCCAGCCATCCAACCGCCAACCTCGTTATCGAGGTCGCTGCCTGCATGCGCACACATACGCACATAGGCATTCTGGGTGAGGAACACATGGAGAGGCGGATTGTGCTTGCTCTCGCTGCTTCCAATTGGCACCCACTGCACTGCCCTGTGAAAGGGAATGCGGGTTTCGCTTGGCTGGTCTTTCATCATTTCTGTTAATTTCACACGCGGAGTGATATTCAAGGCGGCTGCTCCGGTCAAAAAATTGCTGTACTAGCCAGCAGTAATGTCGGCCGTGATCATCAAACGGTCGTCATCAGGTACGCCTGCGGATTCAAGTGTCTCGTCATCCTGCAGTTCCCGGCCGAGCGCTTTGCTGTCCAGCCGGTAGCTCACAGGGCGTCCATCCGGACCGACAGTCGGGAGTTCAAGAGTGGTTGCCAGTTCGGGAACCAATTCCTTGATCTCGACATCATCCGGCACCTCCGCGTTGCGGGTACCTCCTGAAGGCAGTACGAGTGTTACATTTTTATCAGCCATTTTTTTCTCCTTTCTTTTATTTGAGTTTTATTTTGGGCTTGATTTTGGCACGCACATTGGGTTTGCTGATTTTGACCCTTTCCGGCCGCAGGAGTTGGCGTTCGTCAACCGGGAAGAAATTTGGATTTTTCTTCCGATAATCCCTGCTCCAGCGTGCGGCTTCCATATCCCAGGGAAACGGTGCTTTGGTTGGATCGTCATGGAAATTTTTGTACTGCACCATTTCTCCAATCATGATCACCAGCCGGTCAAGTGAGCGGCTGGCGGACCACCAGGCGGCATCAATACAGACGCTGCCATTTACGTGGTTGATATTTGGATGCCAGACAGGCGTAAGCCACTTCATCCCCGGCCAGCGCTGGGGATACTGGCTGTGAAGGTAAATTTCCACCTGGTGGCGGTTTCCAATCTTCGGATTTCCCTTCCTGTCGACACCTACAACACCCTTGCATTTATAGGTAACGATATATCTTTCAGGCGGAATTCCCTTATGTTCGGACTTGGCTTTTATTTCGATCAGGTCGCTGCGCGCATCCACTTCCTGGATAAGTTCATAATCTTTTCTTAATCTGCGCAGGCGCGGGTTTGAGTTCACAGACACAGCACCAGCAGTGATGTCTGTAGTGATCATCAGCCGGTCTTCGGCCGGTATGCTTGCTTCAGAGAGCGTTTCATCCTCCCTGAGTTCACGCCCGAGCGCTTTGCTGTCCATCCTGTAGCCCATAGGCCTGCCGTCCGGGCCTACAGTTGGAAGCTCAAGAAGTGATGTCAGCTCGGCAAGCAGATCCCTTACCGGCACATCGTCCGGTACGTCTGCCCTGCGCGCGCTTCCATTCGGTAAAATAATTGTTACTGCAATATCTCCCATCTACTCCTCCAAACAATAAAATTTTTCATAATTCATTCCTATGCGCGACACCACAAGAACCGGTCAGATTCCAGCAGTCCTGGTGGTGCCAGGTTCCGCATTCCTTGCAAACAACCACTCCGGCGGGATCATTCTTATGAACTTCTTCGAGGCAATACGGGCAGACATGCTCCTCTTCCCCAACCAGCTTGACATCGTTGGGCGCAGTACCAAAAATTTTTCCGGGTATACGCACCTTTTTCCTGGATTTCACAGCCGCTGTCTTTACCGCAGGCCTTTTTACCCTTGCGACCTGGGTTCTTGGAGCCGGAACGTGCACTTTCTGTATGCTCGTTGATACGTGATTGTTTTTCTTTGCCCGGACTGCCGGTTTCCTGTGAAATATTTGCCAATTCTTGGGATTTAGTTTGTAAAGAAGGGCCTGCGTTTTCTTCTGGATTGATGAACCTGCTGATTTCCAGAAGGGCACTCGTGGCACTGGCTGTTCCACTTTTCTGTGCCTGAATGCAATTGAAAACAAGGTGGAGAGAATAAGCATATAGCCGAACTGGGCCAGGTCACTGGCAGCCGGAACATCCAACTGAAGATCCTGCTGAAGAAATTCAAACCTGAAATCTCCTTGATAGAAAAAATCTATAGCAAGTACTGAGAGCAAACTGGCTGTGATAACTGTAAGAACCAGGAAGAAATTCGGGATTTTTCTGAAGAGCAAACGCCCAACCAGCGAACTGGTTACTGCAACAGCAGACAAAATCGACAGGCGGATAAGGAAAGGGGTGAGATCAAAATTCGCGGAAACGAAAATAATCACAAGTAGCCCGGCTGAAAGACCGAGCGAGAGCAGCGCGAGCAGTTTGATTATTCCCCGAAAGAATTTCATTTCAGCTACTTTTCCTTGATTTTTATGTCCGTTTTCGGCCTGGATTCATCCGGCGATTCATGTGAGAGTTTTAACTTCTGGTCATGAATTTTTATTTTGGGGCGTCCTTTGAGAACTACTTTATCCTTCAATTTGATTCGCCCGGATAATTTGATCGGTTTTTTATAATCCGGGACTTCAAAGTGGCTGAAATGAAGCGCGTCTGCCAGGTCACCGGTCAGCTCATAGAACCGGTATTCAGACGCGTTAAAAGCCCTGATGATATGCAAAGGCGGGACGCCGATGCTTGCCAGCGTCCTGGAAAGAAATTCCTCATCACCGGTGATGGTGTGTGTCATTTCGGTTTCCCGGAGAGTGCCGCAAGTTGGGCAGTGAGCACGGTTGAAGCCCACTTCTGATATAGGCTGAAGCACTTCTTCACGTGTGCCGCATTTCGGACAGGTCAACGCGAGGACCAGCTCCTGGTCCAGTTCAATGACCGCATCCTGTCCCAGGTCGCCATGCGCAACCTGGAGGAGTTCATTAATGGTAGTGGCGTCTGAGCGGAGCGGTAGTTCTGTAATCTGGCCGTAGGTCCAGTGGCTTTCGCAGTCCTCCAGGGGCGTGTAGGCGGTGGTATGGGTTTCATTGGTCATACCATTGAAATGGATCACGCTGCCTGCCTTCACGGGCTTTCCATGAAGCAGTTTTAGAGCTTCCTGAGATTGGATGGAGGCAATGATTGATGCAATTGTGGGTGTGGTTGGTACTTTGCCAAGAAGGATGTTTTCGCGAGCGAGTAGCGGGCAGGAATATCTTATGGAAAGATCTCTGCGTGCCTGCCCAGTCAGGCTGCATTCAAAACAGGCACCCTGGCCCGGAACGAAAACACGCGCCAGGCCGAAAAATTCCTGGATCGCGCCGTCCACCCAGGGTTTGTCCACCCAGTAAGCAAAGCGGTTTACTGCCAGGCGGGCTTCGCGGTTATCCAGACAGCCGATGATCACATCCATGCGCCTGAATACGCCAAGTCCAATTGCAGTGGTTACATCACCGTGAAGATACTGAACATGTACATTGGGATTAATCTCTTTTGCCCTCGCGGCTGCGATTTCGGCTTTTTTCCTGCCCGAATCAGATTCCCGGAAGAGCACTGAACGGGAAAGGTTTGCCAGCTCTATGGTATCGAAATCAACAATGTATATATTCCCGATACCCATCAAAACCAGGTTCTTTACAACTTCATTACCCAGCGCACCTGCACCAACAACCATGATTTTTGCGTTTTCAACCTTTTCGCGCTCCCACCATGAAATGAACTCAAATGTCCCTAAACGATCCTTTTTTAGATTGGGGATAACGAGGGGTTTTTCCGGGTTTACGGGGAGGCGGCGTGGACCTTCCGGAGATTCACCTGGCGCAATCCGGATGCGTTCAGAGGGGGCTGTTTCTGCTTCTGCCGCAATTTTGTGCGCCTTGGCAAGATTATCTTCGTTGATTTCTGCAACGAACCAGCCGACGCCGTGCCGGGATTCGATTAAATTGATTTCCTCCAATGACTTCAGGGCTTCCCGCAGGGTGGAGCGGCTGATGCTGAACTGCTTGATCAGGTCGCGTTCTGCCGGAAGCTGGTAGCCGGGCTTATACGTTCCGTCCAGAACCTGGGCGGCCAATCTTCCTGCTACAATTTCAGGTAGTGACTTTCGGGGAATTTCTTCCACTAAAACCTCGCTTATGGTATGTTGGTCAGACCACTGAACCTTATTATAAATATTTTTCCCCAATTGTCAATAGGAAATGGATTGCTTTTTAGTTATTTAGCAAGCAACTAATATCCATGTAAAATGTTTAACAATGGGAAGGAATTAAAACAAAAAGGAGAGAGACAGATATGACGAAAATTTCTTTTATCACAGACAGCACTGCCTATCTTGAAAAAGAATATGTTGAAAAACATCCTGTACGGGTTATTCCCCTAAATCTTCACTGGAATGAGTCGACTTACAAGGATAATGTTGATATAACAGCCGATGAATTTTATAAAAGGCTGGAAAAATCCGAAACGCTTCCGAGCACGTCGCAGCCCTCTGCAGGAGAGTTCCTGGAAGTTTATAAGGAAGCCGCAAAGGATGCAGATGTCCTGATTGTTCCGCTGATATCCTCCGGTATAAGCGGCACTGTTGATTCTGCATTGATGGCAGCCAAGGAGTTCACGGATGTGCCTGTCCATGTCATCGATTCCAAGGTAACCTCTGCAGGCTTGGCGCTGCTTGTGAAAGCACTCGTTGAATCGGCTGAGAAAGGCGCCAGCGTGGATGACCTTCTCCAGCTTGCCGAAAAAATCATCAAGGATGTAAAAATCTACTTCGTACTGGACACGCTCAAATATCTTCATAAAGGCGGGCGGATCGGTGGAGCGGCAGCTTTTCTTGGCTCTGCCCTGGATTTGAAACTCATCCTGTACCTGACTGAGGATGGCAAAATTGATGCCCTGGAAAAAGTGAGGACAAGAAAGAAAGCAGTCAAACGATTAATTGAGCTGGCTGAAGAGAAGGCAGGAGAGAAACCGGCACACGTAGGCATTATCCATGCGCAGGTGGAAGACGAAGCTAAAACACTCCAGCAAGAACTCAAAGAAAAACTGGACACAGCTGAATCCGGGATTTATGTTATCAGCCCGGTGATCGGCACCCATGCCGGCCCCGGCGCACTGGCTGTTGCTATACATACAATCGAATACTAATTATCAGGAGGCCATCTGTTAAAAGATAGCCTCTTTCTTAAAATCGTCTTTTTTGAAAAGTCGCCGTTCAGTCTGAAAAGAAATCTTCCAGCTGGATTTCAAAAGGTTTTTCTTTTACAACCGCGTCGACAAGGCTGCACATTAGGGGCAGCTGTGATCTCTCTATACCGAAATCGGCTTCAAGGCGGGGGATGGCTTTAGAAAACTGCTGGATGATGTAAGCCGCCTCAAGCGTCACGCCGGCTAACTTTTCCAGGGCATCCTGAT
>Ga0272441_10012301_pt1 | contig 12528 bp, 8 predicted proteins | sample SSMProp6N_FD_193582 | JGI IMG/M metagenome (GOLD analysis project Ga0272441, IMG submission 193582) | Marine sediment archaeal communities from Little Sippewissett salt marsh, Falmouth, MA, United States - SSM-Prop-6N | ecosystem: Environmental > Aquatic > Marine > Wetlands > Sediment ...
TGTTGATGCATATAGTTGTATTGTTGAGGGTGATCAGGTTTGGGTTTGTGATGAACGTAATCGTAAACCTTTAGCTGTTGGCATTGCGGTTATGAGTGGTGAGCAGATGGTTGAAGGGGATGAAGGTGTAGCTGTTAAGCTTGTTCATTATGTTGGGGATGTTGTTTGGAATTTTTCTGTTTAACTTTTAGTTACTAATTTTTTTATTATTGGGTGTGGGAAATAGTTATATACTGGGTCCTATATTACATTCCCACGAAATTCCCACAAAAGGTGTAAAATGAACTCAATAGTAAGATTAGACACACGAGGACGACTAGTCCTACCAAACGAATTCCGAGAATCCCTCAACTTAAAAGAAGGAGATGAAGTAATCATAAGTCTAGACAGAAAAACAGACACACTAACAATCAACCCAATATACGGAAAACCAACCGACCTAGTCAAAATGGAAATAGAATTCGGAGACACACCAGGATGCCTAGCAAAAATCGCAAAAAAAATCGCAGACCTAAAAATAGACCTAATAATGACAGAATCAAAAAGCTCACAAAGAGGCAAAAAAGCCAGATGGGATGTAATAGCAGATATATCAAAAACAAAAAAATCTATAAATCAAATTAAACAAATATTATCCCAATCAGGTTTTATTGAATCCATGAGTATCACGAAGATAGCTCGTGATGGACTTCATCATTAAAACACTATTTTTTTCTCAAATTTTTTCGATTCCACCAATTTTTAGTGGAAAATATAAAAGGTGTGAAAAATGAAAAAGAAAAACAACCTAGAAATATTTGTTTTGACGCTAGTAATGTTCGCTACTATTATACCAGTAGCAGTGGCAATGAACGAAAACATAAAATATATAGAACAAACACAACAAACCGGAAATACATTATACGTAGGTGGAAATGGACCTGGCAACTATAGCAGCATCCAAAGCGCCATAGATAACGCGACAGATGGATACACAATATATGTCTACGATGACTCATCACCATACTACGAGACAATAGATATCTCTAAATCAATCAAACTAGTCGGAGAAAACAAAGAAACCACAATAATAGACGGAGAAAGACAAGACAAGGTAATTTTTATTGGTAGAAACACAGAAAACGTAAAAATCACAGGGTTCACAATAAGAAACAGCAGCTTGAATGGTATTAGCTCAGGCGTAATCCTTTACTTCAACCCTACGTACATCAACATAAGTGACAATATCATAATTAACAATAAGTATGGCATATTGTTCTTCGCAGCGTATCACAGTAGCCCAGTAAACAGATCAACAGGAATTACTTCATTGTACGACTGTGTTGTATCTAATAATAAAATATCAAATAACTATGTAGGGGTAGAATTAGATTATGCTTATAACAACGTTATATTCAATAATACAATCTCAGATAATTCATACTGTGGCTTCTATCTTTATAACTCTGGCTCAAACAGCTTCTATCTGAATAACATGATAAATAATAGTAACAACGTATTAGTCAATTACCTACCCTGGTATAAGTCCGTAAACCTCTGGTATAATCCTTTATCAAAAAAAGGCAACTATTGGGATGATTACGAAGGCTCTGATAATCTACCGCCATATGGTATTGGAGACACCCCCTACATAATACCACCATATCTATATCGAAATAACGACAACTATCCACTAATGAAACCTTACAATGGCTCATTTGCTAGCATTCAGAGCAATCAACAATCTCAGTTTAATCAGCAAATACAAAACGACCCTCAGCAACTACAGAGCACCGCCTATATGGAAACTATCCAAAATAGTCAAACAAACAACTAAAAAAAACCTCTCTCTTTTTTCTCTTTTTTAATGATAATTTTTATAAAAACCCTAGTTTGTAATTTATAAAATAAACCATTCCTTCTTACTTCTGAACAAAATTTCTTACCAAATGTTTATAAAGACAAATTTATTTTAGAATACAGGTAAAAACACTCAGGAGATGAGAATTATTATGGGAATTGTCAACAAGATTTTAGGTGATAAGAAATCAGGTGATGTTGAGGGATATGTAGACCTTGAGAAATATACTGAGACAACTGGATCTGGGACACCACCTGCTCATATGTATGTACGAGTTGGTGAAATTCAGAGATACGAAGATATAAAAGAATTCACAGATTATGTGTACAGTGGTAATGTTTTAATACTTGACTTTTCACCGATTGCTGAGGAGGAGGTCATACTTAAAAGAATAACAAATGACCTTAAGAAAATGGCAAACGAGATAAATGGTGATATCGCAGGTATAGGGAATAATCTGATGATTCTCGCCCCTTCAAATGTGAAAGTTGAGCGACGTAAACTACGCGGTAAATACGCTTAAACTCCCCCTGTTCTCTTAATTTTTTTTCATAAAACAATAATTTTGGGAAGAGAAGGGAAGGGAATCTGGAAGGGTGGATGGTAAAGATGAAAGGAAGAAAACTATTGTTTCCAGATTCCTTTGAGATATACTCTGTATTTAACAATATATAAATATTTCTAGTAATTTTGTCATAATGAAAAAATAACAACAGAAGAAAAAAGACGGACCCATGGGGATTCGAACCCCAGTTACCGGCTCCGAAGGCCAGTAGGATATCCAGACTACCTTATGGGCCCAAAATCTGCAATCGCATTTACTAAAACTTTAATAAACTTACCTAAAAAACATCACAACCAAAAAAACCAAACCAAATTATATTTATTAATAATAAAAGAAAGGTATAAATAGCAATATAATAATAACAAAATCAGTTGGATGAGATGCGCATAGGGTCAAAACATATAGATTAACTTTTAGCTCTATAAACCCTATAAAAAAAACCAATTAAGGGATGCGGATGCGGAATAAAGAGAGATATAAAAAATCTATAAAATTATTTTTATCTAGGAGGGGTCTCTTTTGAAAAAAATTAAAATCTCAAAAATTGAGAAAAAAGTTGATAAAACAATAAAAAAACAAGAAAAAACCGAAACAAACTCAAAAATCAACAACTTCGAAGATTTCTCAATAAAAAACAAACAAGGAGACTCTATTTTTTATCTAAAAGAAAACCCTAAGAAAAAAACAGAAAAAAAATCCGAGGAACTAAGTCATGAGATAATCTCTGAAGCCAGAGACAACCTCGGAGAAGAACCTCTACCAATGGAAGAAATAGAAAAACAAATAGATGAAATTATAAAAAACCCTAGGAAAAAAACAGGTAAATTAAAAATAAAATTTGGCAAAAAAAAGGAAGACACATCCGATGAAACAGAAACACCTGGAGAAACTAATACTGAACAAAAAATAACTGAAGAGACCCCATACGAAGCTGAAAATATATCTGAGACTAAAACCGAACAACCATTTGATCTAGAACCAAAAGTAGAAATTAAACAAACAGAGGAAAAACCGCCATCTGAATTAGAAAAACCTGAAGAAACCATGCCAACACCTGAACCAGAAATCAAACAAGAAGAACCACCTGTAGAGGAACATTTAATTGAAGAAGAGTCACCAACTGAAACATCAGAGAAAACAGTCTTTGAAATAACCAAGGAAGAACCAGAAAAACTAAAAGAAAAACCATTTGAAGAAACCTTTCCACAACCAGAAATAAAAGAATTACAACAGACTGAAGAAAAAACAGAAGAAAACTTCAAACCAACAAAAACTCCAGAAATAAACGAACAAGAAGAAAAACCTAAAAAATTTGGATTCCTAAAAAAGAAAAAACCATCTGAAGACAAAGAAACCAAAGAAAAAATACTATCAATAGAACCTGAAACAAATGAAGAAGAATCACCTGAGCAAAATATATCTCAACCAGAAAAAACTAAGAAAATCAGATTTTTTAAGAAGAAAAAACAACCCTCAGATAAAGAAATCAAAGATTATTTACCATCCTCAGAACCTGCATCATCTCAAGAAAGAAAAGATACAACTGAGAAACCGGGATTCCTAAAAAAGAAGAAATCCTCAGAAGAAAAAGAAATCCAAGATTTAATGCAAAAATACGATGGCAAACTTATATTCTCAGATACAATGTCATCTGAGGAAGACTTCGTCCAAGAAGATAATGATGCAAAAATATTAGACGAAAAAATTGCATCAACATCAACTGAAAACCAGAGTAATCCTGAAGATATTGGAGAATCTAAAGCTATTGAACTATCAAAAAAACATGGACTATTCGGAAAAAAGAAAATACCCTCCTCTAAGACTAGGAAACCTATAGAAGAAAAACAAGAAGATCAAAAAGAAAAAAAATCATTCTCTGATCTTAAATTCCGTGTTGATAACTTACCTATAGCACCTGATAAAAGCGAGGCAGATTTACTAGACGAAAAAATAAAAGAAACGTATACTGAAGATAGCGTAGATGAAAATGAAAAAGAAGCTGAAAAAAAAGCAATGGAATTAGCCCAGGAACATATCAAAGACAGCCCACTATTAACTATAGAAAAAGAAACAACAACTGAAGAAGATGAAGAAAATTCTAATGAGGCCTTTGACTCGTTTTTAGAAGAAAGCGAGTTAAAAGACGAAGAACATGTTTTCTTCGATGAAACCGATCATGGTAAATCACAGGAGGGATGGAGCCCTCAGACAGCTGATAAAAAGAAAACAACAACTCCTCTATCAGGTCAACCTGAAATTGATCCTGACCTTAAAGGAGTACAAGACATTGAGTTACCAAAGGAATTATTACAAAATAAATCAGTTAAATTATCTGACCTTGGTTTCTCAGAGAACGAATGGGAAGAACTAGAGTTTTATCCACTTCATGAACCTTTTGCATATGTCGAAGTACTAAGAGAAAAAGAAAGCCTTGATAAATGTTATTTCTTAGTTGAAATTGAGTTAACAGATAGTGAAAAAGAAGCTATGAATTTTATACTTGAAACAATGACAAAGCTGACAATAGATACAGCTGAACTAGAAGAAACAGGTGATGATACTTACTTAGCTGATAGAATAGATGAAGTATTACAATCATATGATGTTAGAATTAGTGATGAATCTAAACATAAAATATTCTATTACATAGGTAAAAACTCTTTAGGCCTTGGTAAAATTGATCCCTTGCTAAAAGATCCTAATATAGAGGATATTTCATGTGATGGTGCTAATGTACCAATATTTCTGTATCATAGAAAATATGGGTCTGTGAGGAGCAATATAGAATTTGATAATGAGGAACAACTCTCATCTTTTATTTTTAAACTCGCTCAGAAATGTGGTAAACATGTCAGTATCGCTGAGCCTATGCTTGATGCAACCATGCCAGATGGCTCACGTGTTCAGATGACATTGAGCGATGAAGTAACTGCTAAAGGTTCTACTTTTACTATACGTAAATTCCGTGAGGATCCATTTTCACCACCTGATCTTGTTGAATTTAACACTATGTCCTCAGAAATGATAGCGTATATGTGGATTGCTGTTGAAAATGGAATTAACACACTTTTCGCAGGCGGCACAGCTAGTGGTAAAACCACTGCGTTAAATGCGCTTTCTTTGTTTATACCCCGGGAGTCCAAAATTGTTTCTATTGAGGAGACCCGTGAGATTAATCTTCCGCATCCAAATTGGATTCCTGGGGTTGCCCGTTCTGGTTTCGGTGAAGTCGTCGCTGATAAAATGGTTGGAGAGATCGACATGTATGACCTCATGAAAGCAGCTCTTCGTCAAAGACCAGAGTATATACTTGTAGGTGAAATCCGTGGGAAAGAAGCCTATGTCTTATTTCAGGCTATGGCCACTGGTCATGCTACTTATAGTACTGTCCACGCTGACTCAGCTCAATCACTCATACATCGTCTCGAAGGTAAACCTATTAACATACCAAGGGTAATGCTTCAATCACTAGACGTAGTATCATTACATATTATAACCCGAGTTAAAAACAAACGAGCTCGACGATGTAAACAAATCATCGAAATTATCGATATAGACCCAACTACTAAAGAAATCCTAACGAACGAGGTATTCCGATGGGACCCCGTAGAGGACAAATTCGTATTCTCAGGTAAAAGCTACATATTAGAGAGAATACGAGCTGAAAAAGATCTAACAAGAGATGAAATGGCTGAAGAAATCAAAAACAGAAAAACCGTAGTTGAATGGATGAATAATACCAATATACGTGAATTTAGAGATGTAGCCAAAGTACTATCTCAATATGTTGAAAACCCTGGAGAAGTAATGAGTCAAGTAAAGAAAAATAATACAAAAATAAAATCAAAAAAAGAGTTGTCTAAAAGCAATGACTAAAAAAATCGCTATATGTCCAAGTTGTCATACAAAAATATCAGTTGAGGGTGAACCAGGTCAAAAAGTCGATGTAGAATGCCCCAGCTGTGGCAGATCAGGATCAATTGTATTCAAAACAGAATACAAAGAACTAGATTTCTACCCATTAAATGAACCATTTGCTTATGCTAAAATCCTTAAAAACATGGATACATTAGAAAAATTTTACAAAGTAATAGAACCCTATCTATCACCAGAAGAACAAGAAACATTAAATTTTGTTTGGGATACCCTGATGAAAACATTTAATATGCGACTAGATGAACTCGACGCTAAAAAAATCGAGATATATCTAACAGACCAAGTTGATCAGGTTATAAAAAACTATGAACTCGACGTAGATGATATCACAAAGAAAAAAATACTCTATTACATAAAAAGAGAATCACTAGGTTTTGGTAAAATAGATCCTCTTATGAGAGATCAACACATCGAAGATATATCCTGTGATGGATCAGGTGTACCAATCTTTCTGTACCATAGGAAATATGGCTCTGTTAAAAGCAATGTCCAATTTAAAGACGAAGAAGAACTATCATTTTTTGTCGTCCGCCTCGCTCAGAAATGTGGTAAACATATCAGTATCGCTGAGCCTATGCTTGATGCAACCATGCCAGATGGCTCACGTATCCAGATGACACTTAGCACAGAGGTTACCACTAAGGGTTCTACTTTTACTATACGTAAATTCCGAGCTGATCCATTCACACCACCTGATATCATAGCTCTTAACACCATGTCCTCAGAGATACTAGCCTACTTCTGGGTTGCTGTAGAAAACCGAGTAAACGCACTTGTAGCAGGTGGCACAGCTAGTGGTAAAACCACGATACTAAATGCGCTTTCTTTGTTTATACCCCGGGAGTCCAAAATTGTTTCTATTGAGGAGACCCGTGAGATTAATCTTCCGCATCCAAATTGGATTCCTGGGGTCTCTCGATCAGGGTTCGGAGAAATAGTCGCTGATAAAATGGTTGGAGAGATCGACATGTATGACCTCATGAAAGCAGCTCTTCGTCAAAGACCAGAGTATATACTTGTAGGTGAAATCCGTGGAAAGGAAGCCTATGTCTTATTTCAGGCTATGGCCACTGGTCATGCTACTTATAGTACTGTCCACGCTGACTCAGCTAAAGCCCTAATACATCGCCTTGAGGGTAAACCAATTGAGATACCACGTATAATGTTACAAGCACTTGACGTAGTATCAATACAAATAACCACACGTGTAAAAGGTAAACGTGTAAGACGATGTAAACAAATCATAGAAATCATTGATATTGACTCTGTCACTAAAGAAATTCTAACAAACGAGGTATTCCGATGGGACCCAGTAGAAGACAAACATATCTACACTGGTAAAAGCTATATACTTGAGGGTATACGCGCCCGTTGGGATATGACAAAGCAAGAAATAACAAACGAAATAAGAAACAGAGCAGAAGTACTAGATTGGATGCGTGATAACGATGTCAGAACTTTTAAAGAAGTCGCTAAAGCAATATCTCGTTATACAGAAAACCCTGTAGAATTCATGACAAAAATAAGAGAAAAACCAAAAATAGAAAAAAAGAAATTAAAAAACAAAAAAACAAGAGAAGAAGAAAAACCTGAAGAAATTTTAGAAATTAAGACATTAGATAATAAAGAAGAAGAAATTGAAAAACTAGAAACCGAGAAAGACGACACAACTAGTAATAATATTAAAGAAAATTTTAAAGAAATCGAGAGTATAAGTGATGAGATATCAGGATTGTTATATGCTAATGGTTTTAAATCAGTTAATGATTTAAAAAACATAAATGTTAAAGAGTTAACCAGCATTAAAGGTATCACCAAAAAAGAAGCAAAAAAAATAATTAAAGAGGTTGAGGAGAGATTTGGAGAGTAATTCATAAAAAAATAACCCCTAAAGCGTTAAAGTTAGTGAGGAGAACATAATGGCATTAAACACCTATCAAAAAATGTGCTACAGATGGTTCGGAAGAATAGCTGAAAATTTAGCCTCTGAAAAAATGATAGATGACCTCGAAAAGGCCCATATGGAAGTACGAGCAGGTGCTTATCTATCCACTGTCTGGGTTAACACTCTCTTAACAGCTGTTGTTACTTTTTCACTAATTATAACCATGGTTCTTTTTATAGATATTGAGCTATGGATGATTCTAGCCTTAATGATGGTACCTGTTCTTTGTACCCTTCTCGCTTATTTTTATCTAATGTCATATCCATCTCAGAAAGCGAAATCTCGCGCTAGAAAAATCGATCTTCATTTACCTTACGCTCTGAATTTTATTTCAGCTATGTCCTCAGCGGGTATAACACCTACTGAGATTTTCAAAAGTCTTTCTAAACAACATATTTATGGGGAGATACGTGAGGAGGCTCTATGGATTTATCGTGATGTTGGATTACTTGGTAGAGACGTTATATCAGCTATTAGATCTAATATACATAGAACTCCCTCTGAAAAATTTAAAGAATTTTTACAAGGAGCTATTGTAACTGTTCAATCAGGGGGTGCTCTTAAACCATATTTTATGAGTAAAGCCGAGCAATATACCCGGGAGAACCGAGTGGTACAGAAACAACTCATTGAAAGCTTGGGTATAATGGCAGAGGCTTATGTTACAGCAGCTGTAGCAGGAGTTCTACTGATTATAATTATTATACCTCTTATGATGATAATTTCTCAAGCTGATGTTAGTGAACTAAATTTCATGTATGTATTTGTATTTATGATAGTACCTATGATCCATATTGGTTTCGCAGTTATTCTATCATCTATGTCTCAGAAGGTATAAAATTATGGAAACAGACGAAATAATGAAAAAACAGGGAATAATAAAACGCCTGGTTTTCACAGGTCAACTTACTCGTTTCGTTGTTTATTTATCTGCGGCTATACCTGCTATAATTTTTATAATAATGGCATTGATGTCTGCTGTAGGTTTAATAGGCGTTATACAAATTGGAGATGTTAGGATTGGGACATCTGTTGATTTTGTTCTTTTCGCGGTTTTTATTGGCACGGGTACATTTGGTATATATGAGTTTTTACGTCTTAAGAGGGTACGTAAAATTGATGATAGATTCCCTGATTTTGTTCGTGATCTCGCAGAGTCAAGGCGTGCTGGTATGACTTTTACAAAAGCCATTATGTACTCTGCTAGGGGTAACTATGGTGTTCTCACGCCTGAGATACAGAAAATTGCTAGGCAGATATCGTGGGGTAGTAGCGTTGATAACGCGCTGAGTGCTTTTGCCAGAAGGGTTAATACTAAGCTTATAAGACGTACTATTTCCCTTATTATTGAGGCAAGTCGTAGTGGTGGTAACGTAGCTGATGTTCTTGATGCAGCATCTAAGGATGCAAGAGAGATTAAACTTATAGAATCTGAGAGAAGAGCTAATATGTTATCCTATGTAGCTGTTATATATGTGGGAATGTTTGTTTTCTTATTGATTATTGTTGTACTTAGCAAAAGCCTTATTCCGTCTATGGTTGGTGGAACTGCTCAAGTAGCTCAGCAAGCTGTTGTGGGTAGTGGTGTTATAGCTGGTCAGGGTGGTATTTCACAGTATGATATTACACAGGTGTTCTTCTATGCAGCACTTATTCAAACAGGTTTCATGGGTTTAATAACTGGTGTATTTGAAGAAGGAAACGTTATATCTGGTGTTAAACACTCGTTTATTATGATCTTTATTACATGGATTATATTCAAATTTGTTGTTAACTTCTAAAAAGTTAAGGTAACTTGGAGGATGAGGTTCGTCAGAAATGAGAAATACTACTAATAATAAAAATGGTGTTATACCCTCTATCAGATTTGATAATAGTGCTATAACTCCTATTGTTAGTCTAATTCTGGTGATCACAATTGTCTCTTTTTCTATTGGTAGTATTCTTTTCTGGGGTATTCCATATATTAGTGATAACCGGTTAAGAGCTGAGAAACAAGCATCTATAGATAACTTCAAAGTTCTTAATGGTGTAATAACTGATCTAATTAGGAGCGGTGGTCCTGGTGCTAATACTAGTTCTAATTTTAATAATAATGTAGCTGGTGCTTCTATGCAGGTAGATTCTGTTGGCGATAGAATGATAATAACTTATTCCTTTTCTGAAGATTATAATTTCAATGTTACGGGTTTAGACGATGATGATGATGAGTTTACAGTTTACATGAATGGAGTTGAACAAGCTTTAGATTCTGCAAGAGTTTATTGGCTTAATGATACTTGTTTTGTTGGTGGTACCCGTGTTTTGATGGCTGATGGTGGTTATAAGTGTATTGAGGATGTCAGGGTTGGTGACTGGGTTTGTTCTTATGATGAACGGCTTGGTTGTGTTGTGAGTTGTCGTGTAAGTAATGTTTTTCATCATAGTGCTGAGTCTATGGGTGGTTTTTATTTGGTTTTGAACGATGGTTTGGGTGTTACTCCTAATCATCGTTTTTTCTCAGATAATGGTTGGGTTCCTGCTGGTAGTCTTGGTTTAGGTGATTGTTTGTTTACTAGTGAGTTGGATAGTGGTTATTGTGTTTCTTCTTTGAGGGGTGTTTTTGGTTGTGTCCCGGTTTTTGATTTGTCTGTTGAGGGTTGTCATAATTTTTTTGTGAATGTTGATGGTAATGTTGATGTTCTTGTACATAACCAACCAGATATACCTATTTTGAATCCCGACGATCCTGACCCATATTCAGTATATTATAATACTACTGAAGGGGACTGTGGTGGTTCCATCCCTGGTTACAAATTTTATGCTTTTTCATATTCTCTAGATGCCCAATCTTATGAATTTTCATGGGGAAATGGGGAGACTACTCTGGTAAACGATCCTGATATAGATGAAGGGGATAAACCTTTTGCTGAGTATGATTGGGATGGCGTTGGTATTTATGAAATTAAAGTTAGAGCTAATGATAATTTTCCACCTGTTGTAGGTGGTTGGAGTGAATGGTCCGATCCGTTGTATATCTATGTAAAGGAGAATTTTAGAAAACCAGAGAATCATACTTCTGTACAATATATTGATAATCCTAGTGATGAAGGAGGTAATCCACATGAGTATATCTTTTCTGCTCAAGAGGATATCAAAGGCGCTGTATGTATAGACCTCTTTAATGAGTACATATCTGGAGACTCATGCTATCCATCCTCACCTCACCCTGCTAGAGGCTTAGTCCCCTTTGGTAGAATATGGTTGTTTGACCTGGGATCAATTGTTCATTATATGCCTCAATTAGGAACCCTCTCTTGTACAAACATTTTAGAAAACGATGCAGTGATAACTAATTCTGAATCAAGCTCTACTTTAGAACTAGGACCAATATCCAGAGAAAACGAAGAAACCTTTGATTTAAACGTTATACTGATTCGGGGGAAAACCAACAAGCTTTATGGTACTGGGGAAGGAATATATGAGTTTGCGTTCCAAGTAGAAAACACATATGTTAGAGAACCTATTAACTATACTTCCAAAACCCACGATATAAAGTTACAATTTTTTGGTGAATACTCAGATGCCTGGGTGAATTATTATGTTTCGACTGGTTTTTTCTACAAACTAACCAGCCCTCCTAATACTATCAGAATAAAGGACACTGACAAATTGATTGTTCTAACTAGTTCTATGATAAGAGTTAGTTTGGAGGGGATAAAATGAGACGATCCTGCATTTCCAGATGTCTAAGGAAGAATAAATCCGCAGTTAGCACAGCATTTGGATATATTGTAGCCGCTCTCATTGTTTTTTCTTCCATAGGTATGATCCTTGTATGGGGAGTACCATATGTAGAAGAACGGAAACGTGACTATGAGCTTAAAAACAGTTTTAGTGAGTGTAACAAACTAGCAAGTAAGATAGATAGCGTCGTATTAAATGGTAAGGGCACAACAGATAGTATACTTTTTGATAACCCGAATGAGCAGGGTTCTTTTTTGGTAAAAGACAAAACAGATAAATTAATAATTCATTACTCATATAATACTAGTATTCTAAATTTTACTGTATCTAATTTATATGACTCCAATGATAGCAGCTTTACAGTTACTACTCAAAGACAAGAATTAGATAATGTAACAGTTTATTGGCTTAATGATACTTGTTTTGTTGGTGGTACCCGTGTTTTGATGGCTGATGGTGGTTATAAGTGTATTGAGGATGTCAGGGTTGGTGACTGGGTTTGTTCTTATGATGAAC
>Ga0272441_10012302_pt1 | contig 12528 bp, 9 predicted proteins | sample SSMProp6N_FD_193582 | JGI IMG/M metagenome (GOLD analysis project Ga0272441, IMG submission 193582) | Marine sediment archaeal communities from Little Sippewissett salt marsh, Falmouth, MA, United States - SSM-Prop-6N | ecosystem: Environmental > Aquatic > Marine > Wetlands > Sediment ...
ATGAAAAATATTTTCATCACAGGTTCAACCGGTTTCCTGGGGTATGCAATCATCAGGTACCTTCGAAAATATTTTGAAGGAATCACAATTTATGCCCTTGTAAGGGAAAATTCTAAGACTGATCATCTGGATCCCTATAAGATAATTAAAGTTAATGGTAACCTTTCTTGCCCTGAAAATTATAAAGAATTATTAGCTAAATGCGATACCGTTTTTCATTCTGCTGCTCAGATTGGATTCGAATCGAAGAGAAAAGAAATATTCCTTCGAACCAATTTTGAAGGGACTAAAACCATTGTTGAAGCCACAAACCCGGATGTTCTCGAACATTTTGTATTCACATCAACCAAAGGAACAAGAGCTAGTAAATTAAATCAACCCAATAACGAGAATACAAAATTCGACAACACTGAAATTCTCGATCCATATCTCGAAAGCAAAATCAAAGCTGAAGAATATATAATTTCAAAAATCAAAAATGGATTCCCTGCTTCGATAATTCTACCTACCGGACTTATAGGCTGGGGTGATATTAAACCAACTCCAATGGGAAAACTAGTCAAAGATTTTCTGGATCAAAAAATACCATTCATCCCTCCGGGAGGAGTTGACCTTGTCGATATCGATGATGTTGCAAAAGCTCATGTTGAAGTTGTCCACCAAAAAAAAATTGGTGAAACTTATATAATTTCAGGAAGATTTACAACATTCGATGAATTATTCTGTATGCTTTCCAATATTACTGGACTAAAAAGTCCCAGGATTAGAATTCCTACAACAATATTCCTGACCCTTGCATTTATAAAAGAAAATATTGATTGCCTGCTGAAAAAAACTCCTTCGATAACATTGAAAAAAGCAAAATCAGCTATTAACAAAATGGAATCTTCAAGTGAAAAACTGATAAGGGAACTAGGTTTTACCCCTGGAAAAGTCGAAGAAGCATTACAAAAATCAGTGAAATACTTCAGGACACAGACTCTTGATTAATAATAAAAGAGTATATCTTGTAAATCCCCCCGCTGATATCATCGTTCTCAGGGATATGTACAGCAGTACTATCTCGAAAGGTCTATACAACTGGCCTCCAGCCGACCTCCTGGTCACATCGGGAATACTGAAAGATAAATTCGATATTATTCTCAAAGATGCAAATACCGAAGGTCTCACCCATGATGAAACCATTTGCGAGATCGAGAAATTCAATCCCGATTTTGTTTTTTCCACTTTTGGTAACTCTGTCAGAGATAACGATTATAGCTTTCTAAAAAAGGTGAAGGATAATATACCCAATGTAAAAATTATCGGAAGCGGCGGTATCCTCCTTCATAACGGTCTGAAAGAACTCGAGGCACATAACTATATTGATGCTACATGCCTTAATTTTGCATCAAAAGACACAACAGCATACATTAATAAAGATTACAATAATCTTAGAAACTATATCTGCAGAATTGAGGGGAAAATAATTAAATTCGAAAAAAGAACTCTGGAAAACGACTTTTCCTACGATACTCCACTTCACCAAATGCTTCCTCTGAAAAAATATAATCTGAGCCATGGAAGATACAAGCCTGTAACTTCAGTGTTAACAAGTTTTGGCTGTCCCGGAAGATGCACTTTTTGCATCTCAGAGAAAATACCTTACAAATATAGAAACGTTGATAATGTAATAGAAGAGCTCGAATTTGTTAAAAATCTCGGCGTTAAGGAAATTTTCTTCCGTGATCCGGCTTTTGGAAGTAATCCTAAAAAGACAAAAGAACTCCTGGATAAGATGATAAAAAGGGACTTCAAATTCTCATGGGTAGCAGATTCGAGAATTGATACCCTGAATGAAGATATGATTAATAAGATGTCCGGATCCGGATGCCATGCCCTTCATCTTGGAGTAGAATCAGCAAACGAGAAGATATTAGAAGAATACAACAAAAGGATGACTCTTGATGAGGTGAGAAAAGTTTTCAAACTATGCAAAAAATATAAAATCAGGACAGTCGGATACTTCATACTCGGTCTGCCGGGTGAAACTAAAGATGATGTTCTAAAAACAATCGATTTTGCAATTGAACTCGATTCCGATTATGCATCATTCAATTTTCCCATTCCAATAATTGGAACAACATTGCGAAATGTATCCGAAGAAAAAGGATGGATAAATCCAGATTCGAATCTCGTTTACGATGGCTCGCTTTTTAATGTCATAGAAACCGAAAAGCTGTCAAGAAAAGAGATTTTGAAGCTGGGTTCCTATGCAAAAAAAAAGTATTACATTCGTCCAGGCTATATATTCAAAAGATTATTCGGAATCAGCTCATTCAAAGAATTTAATACAATGATGAAGGAAGCATTAATTCTTGTTAAGGGAATTTTTAATAAAACTTCAGCTTAATGATTCATCGACCCAGTTGAGATAATCTTTTGAACCATTGACTATTGGAAGTGCAATAATTTCAGGGACATCATAACTGTGAAGCTCTTTTACGCGTTTTGCAAGTTTATCAAACTTTTCAATCCTAGTTTTAATCAAAAGTAGCACTTCTTCATCTTTGCATAATTTCTTTTTCCATGTATATATCGATGTAAGACCTTTAATTATATTGGTGCATGCTGCAAGTTTTTCTTCAACCAGAGCATTACCAATTTTCTCCCCATCTTCGATAGATGCAGCAGTTACAAATACAATAATATAATCTTCCATAATAAAATCCAATAAATTTTATTGTTACATAAAATAAATAACACTTGTGATAATTAATGAAGGGTGAATTAGTATTAATGTATTGGTGTTCCTGGACCTTTCACACCACCACCCATGTTCAATATATCTTCTGGCTTTGCAAATTCCTGAATCTTACCAAAATTCTTTTCAAACCTGTTTATGTTTTCAGTCAAAATTCTCAAGAATTGCTTTGCATGAATCGGATTGAGAATGATCCTTGATAAAATCTTGAATTCTTGTTTTCCAGGCATTATTCTTCCAAAATCGAATATGAATTCTCCCGGATTATGAAACATGTTAAAGAAGTTCGAATAAGTCCCGGATGCAATATCATCATCGATTTTAACCGGAATTTTGATTTCTCTGACTTTATCACTCATTTTATTACCTCCTGTTTTATTTAAGATGAATATTTCAATAAATCAGTCTATATTTCTTCAACTCCTCAGGTATTATAACATTCCCTTTGAAACATTCACTTAATTCTTTCTCATATTCCCCTATTTTATTGCCAGAATGTAGGTCGAAATGGCATGGATAAAGAGTCTTTGCATTTAAAGTATTGGCAAATTCAGCAGCTTCAATTGTTGTTGAATGTCCATGCTTTTTTGCTAAACTTGTATCCTTTGCAAGAAAAGTGGTTTCATGTATAACTATATCAGCATTATCAATAAACTTGAATATATTAAAATTTGGTCTTGTGTCTGACGAATAGACTATTGTAACTTTATTATCAAATTTACCACTTTCATTTTTGAAACTTTTATCATGTATGAAGAAAATCAATGAAAGGGATTCAATTCTGTGATCAGCTGGAACTGCTGTTATACTAATATCTGCACTCTCATAAAAAGTTACCGGTTTATCATTAGGTACAGTTTTCAAAGTAACTGGTAGTTCACAAATTTCCTTCCCGAATTGAATCTCGAGTAATGAGCTTATCAATTTAATCGTGCCTGGATATGAATGAACTTTTAAATGCTCTCCATCATGTTTTAATCCAAGGCAATGCACCAGGGAATGAATTCCATAAATGTGATCAGGATGGGTATGTGTCAGGATCAAACCTGTCATACCCATCCAATCACATCCTAATATTTTCAGTTTCTTTACCGGGCTTCCGCTAACATCCACCAGAAACGCCTTCTCATTTATTTGAAATAGAAGAGATACATTGTCCCGACTTTCAGTCGGAACGGCAGCGCATGTTCCCAAAAAACTGAAATAATTCAATACGATCCTTTAAATTTCAAAATTTACACTTCAAATTTCTAAGTGTAATTTCTTTCTAATCTAATCTTAATTCGATTCTTTCAGTTTATGATCGATAAGCCTGTTAAGACATAACATGGCTCTTCTTGCAGTTGTAAATGTCGGGATCCCACCATTTTCAAGAATTTCTACGAGCGGATTGTAATATGAACCAGCATTCACTGAAACCAGTAAAGGTTTATCTGTTTTGTTGCTCTGCCTGATAATCCTGTTAGCTATATTCTCTTTTACCTTTTCCAGTTCCTTTGCTGTCGTGTGCAATTGAGCAGTGTGCGGTACTAACGAGAGAAAAAGGGCATCAACACTATCATCATTAAGAATGTATTCGATACACAACTCGAATATTTCATCACTGGCCATCGGAGTAAGATCCATAATTGAGTTTATGCTAACAAAAGGAGGCATTATCTCTTTCAACTTATCATGAGTCTCTTTTGAAAATTCAGCTAACACTAGATTTCCAAGAGAATCCGCAGCATATGTGCTTTCAAATCCTGCATTAACAACACCTGCTACTCTTCTACCTCTTACATTCTTACTTCCCATCAGTGCCCAGGTTTTGATCAAATCTTTATGATCAATCAAACCTTCAGTAACAATACATCCTGTCTGTAAAAATGCTGCTTTCGCAACTTCGTAATCACCAGTCATTGAAGCCGTATGAGACGCTGCTGCTCTGGAACCGGCATCGGTTCTACCAGCTTTATATACAATAATCGGTTTACTTATATTTCTGGCAGCGTTGAAAAATTCTCTCCCACCAAATGGTTTGAACCCTTCAATATATAAAGCGAGCACATCAATTTTAGGATCTTTATCAAAATATGCCATCAGATCACCCGTGTCAACATCAAGCTGATTACCATAACTTACAATAACATGGGGGGTCAAGGCACTTTTCAACTTGTCAAGCTGTGATATTCCCATACCACCACTTTGGGTTATCAGTGCGACATTCCTTTTCGGTTTCAATTCGAGTTCCCATTTCTCTTTCGGGATAAATATTGTATTGATTCCCGGTTTCCCATCTTCTGAAGAATAGAATACACCAACACAATTAGGTCCTATAATTCTGATATCTGTTCCCTTGACTATTTTTAAGATTTGTTCTTCTAAAGAAGTCTCACCTTTGACTTCACTAAAACCACCAGGAATCAGGATGACAGTTTTAACGTTCTTTTCCTTGCATTCATTAATAACTGCAGGTGTAAACTTGGCAGGAACTGTTACTATTACAAGATCTACATTATCTTTAATTTCGGTCAAAGATTTATATATTGGATAAACCTTCTCATCTATTTTTAGGTCACCACCTTTTACATTGACGAAATAAAGATCTTCTCTATTTAATTCATGTAATAAAGTCGCAACTATATTTCCAATTTTAGTCATATCTTCCATTGAAACACCTATGACTGCAATTCCATTAGGTTCGAAAAAATATTTTAGATTTTTCAAGTTAGGCTGGGTTGATGGCTTATAATCCGAATCCTTTATCATGAAATATGCAAGTCCATCAATCGCAATCAGATTGCCTTCCCGATCGAAAACAAATGGATTTACCTCGAACTCGGTGAATACAAACTTTGAACCGTTTTTATTGAAATTGGAATAATGGAATGCAAGCTGATTGAATTTAAACAGAGCCTCAGCTATCTTATCCAAAAAATCGAGATGTTTTTGCTCGAGATATTTGAGATGAATATTTGTATCCTTGATCATATCCAGGCATTCATCTTTGGTTAATGGTGCAAGACGCAAATTCGGTTTTGAATAGTGCTTGGCAAAATGTTCTGCATCATTACCACCTTTACTAAAAGAGATAACAGGACCAAATGCAATATTTTCTTTTATCCCCACCAAAATTTCATTTCCCAATTCTGATGTGTAATCGATATAATTTGTAATCAGAAATCCATTGATTTTGGGGGGTGACGAGAAATTACCATTGGAAATTATTTCCTCCTTAATTTTCTTCATCATGTATTTTACATAATCCCTGTCTTTGAATACTTTTTTCACTCCACCTATTTTTCCCTTATGTGGAATATCTCTTGAAACAACTTTCAATACGACTTCACTGCTACCGAATTTGGAAAGTATCTCGTCTGTTACATGATCGGGATTTGATATAAAATGATATGTAGGAACCTTTAATCCTAAAGCTTCCAATATCCAATAAACTTCAAATTCGAAAAGTTGATCTCTACCCTCCATGTTAATTTTTGATAGAATTGAATCGATCTTTTTGGTTTTTTCTTCTTCGAGAATAATCTCCATCACTTTCTCCTTAAAATCTAATTAACCAACCTCAAAAAAAGTTATAACAAATTTTTATACATCAAGATTCATAACCTTAAGAGCATTCTTTTGTATAAACTCTTTTCTAGGTTCGACATTATCTCCCATTAAAATTGTAAACATTTCGTCTGCTTCAACATAATCCTCAATTTTTACCTGAAGCAATACCCTTTTCTCTGGATTCATTGTTGTTTCCCACAACTGATCTGGATTCATCTCACCGAGTCCCTTGTACCTCTGAATATTCAGATCTTTCTGACCCAACTCCTGGGTTTTGTCTGAAAGTTCGTTGATAGAGTTCAACTCTTCGATTGAATTCTTTACGAACAATTTAATAGGTTTATTATCGAAATTTGCAAATTCCCGGTAGTAATCCATCATCCTGTTGTATCGGCTTGATGAAACGAATTTTCTATCAATTTTACCTCGTGTTAATCCGTCGAAATCCTTTATTTCTATAAGAAATCGTCCTTTTTCATCTTCTTCAGTATTTGCTTTAATCTCCAGATAATACCCTTTTTCCTTTTTCTGATTATCCAAAAATTCTTGAAAGAAACTCTCTAAAGCTTGTCGATTATCAAACATTCCCAATAAACCATTCGAAGTATTGAGTTTGCTCAAAACTTCTCTCGGTATAAAATCCTTTTCGTATTTTTTGAAAATTTCCTGATATTTATTATAGCCCTCGAGAATTCTTGAAATCTTAGCAGATGTATGACGTTGATCATCAATTTCAATTGTTATATCTTGCAATCCTGATTCTATTAAAAAGCTTTTCAAATCTGATTCGGATTTAATGTATTTTTCAAATTTCCCCTTTTTGATCCTGAATAGGGGTGGTTGTGCTACATATAAAAAACCTTTCTCAACAAGCATGGGCATCTGTCTGAAAAAAAATGTCAAAAGCAATATTCTGATATGAGAACCGTCAACATCAGCATCAGTCATAATTATAATCTTGTGATATCGAAGTTTATCTATGTTAAACTCTTCTACACCAATACCCGTTCCAAGAGCCTGTATGACTAACCTGATGACTTCATTCGAAAGCATTTTATCAAAACGTGCTTTCTCAACGTTTAAAATCTTACCTCTAAGCGGAAGTATCGCCTGAAATTTTCTATCTCTACCCTGTTTAGCCGAGCCCCCTGCTGAATCACCCTCTACTATGTATATCTCGCATACTGCTGGATCTCTATCTGAGCAATCTGCAAGTTTACCAGGAAGTGAGCCTGAATCTAATGCACCTTTCCTCCTTGTCAACTCTTTAGCTTTTCTCGCAGCTTCACGAGCTCGGGATGCGTTGACAGCTTTATCAATAATCTTCTTGGCAATAGTGGGATTTTCTTCAAAGAAAATCCCAAGATGCTCGTTTAATATCGATTCAACAATCCCTTTTATCTCTGAATTTCCCAGTTTGGTTTTGGTTTGACCTTCAAACTGGGGATTCTGAACCTTGACGCTGATTAGGGCTGTTATTCCTTCTCTAACATCCTCTCCTGATAAATTAACCTTGACATCTTTTAATAGATTGTTAACCTGAGCATAAGTGTTTATTGTTCTTGTCAAAGCTGCCTTGAATCCACTTAAATGAGTTCCACCGTCAATTGTATTGATATTATTCGCATACGCGAATATCATCTCTTGATAACCATCGTTAAATAGAATTGCAATATCAATGAGATTCTCATCAACATTCTTCTCGATAACGATAGGAGTTTCAAAAAGAAGAGTCTTGTTCTTGTTCAAATACTTGACAAATTCTCCAATACCACCCTTATAATAAAAAAGACTATGTTCTCCCGTCCTTTCATCTGCAAGCTCGATTTTTATACCTTTATTAAGGAATGATAACTCTCTTAACCGATTTGTCAAAACATCATAGCTATAATTCAAATCCTCAAAAATATCTTGATCTGCTTTGAAAGTTATTTTTGTCCCTTTTTTAGTTGTATCACCAACAATCTCGAGTTCAGTTTCTTTTAAACCTCTTCTATATTCCTGTTGATATATTTTACCATCGACGAACAGTTCGAGTTTAAGCCATTCTGAAAGCGCATTTACAACTGATAGACCAACACCATGCAAACCGCCTGCCACCTTGTAAGCACTATGATCGAATTTACCGCCTGCATGAAGGGTTGTTAAAACAACTTCTACTGCAGGTCGCTTTTCCGTAACATGCATTCCTACTGGGATTCCCCAACCATTATCAAGTACGGTCACCGAGTTATCCTGGTGAATAGTTACCCAAATCATGGTGCATCTACCAGCTAAAACCTCATCAATTGAATTATCGACAAGCTCATAAACCAGATGATGTAAACCGGTTGTTGAAGTACTCCCAATATACATGGCTGGTCTCTTTCTTACAGCTTCGATTCCACCCAAAACCTTTATTTTATCTGCACCATAACTATCGGTATGAATTTCATTCATAAACGTTCTCCATTAAATCAAAATATTGCATTTCTCAGCTTGTTAGAAATTTTTTCAATCTGCTCGATAACTTCAGACATATCATAATAAGGAAATTCACCGTTCTCATATAATACTTTCCCGTCAACCATGGTCATTATTACATCTGAAGGATAAATACTTAAAACTATATGATCATATAAATTATAGATTGGAACTGAATTCAAATTGCTTGTTGATATTGCTATTAGATCGGCTGACTTACCTTTCTCGAGAGAGCCAATTGCTCTATCAAGACTCAAACACTTTGCTCCGTTTAGCGTGGCATATTTTACCATTTGGTCTGTTTTGATTGAAAAAATATCCTTACTTTTTCCTCGCTGAAGTAACAAACCCGCTCTCATCTCCTCAAACATGCAAAGATCCCCATTACTCGCCATACTGTCGGTTCCAAAACCGACATTAATTCGACCCTTTATTATACCAGAAATTGGCGAAATTCCAACTCCTAACATAGCATTTGAACATGGACATAAAGCTGCTGAAACATCATGTTCCGAAAGTATTTCAATATCCAATTCGTTGATTTGAGTCAAATGAACAAATTGAAATCTACATCCTGTTTCAAATAAACCTATTTCTCTTAAATATTCTATTACTGATTTACCTTTCGCCTTCCATGGTATTCCCCTCTTTTTAAAATTTTCTGCAATAATTCCTCGACCATATCTTATAAATTCAGACTCTTCTTTTGTCTCTGCAACATGAATGGAAACTGGTAAATCATTTTCAGCCGCATATTCACATACTTTTAAAAGCAAACCTTCTGAAACTGTGTATATCGTATGAGGAGATACTCCTATTTTGATCTTGGTTCCTTCAGCTTCCTCCTGCATCTTTTCAACTTTTCTCTTCAAATCATCTAAAGCTCCTTGATTTTCCTGATCGTCCGGTCCAAAAACTTCTTGAAAAACGATCCCTTTGAGCCCAAATAATTTTAAAATATCAAAAGTTACTCCCGAATACGTTGAATCTGCTAGGGTAGTAATTCCAGTACTCAACATTCTCAATATGCCCAGCTTTGCAGATATTTCAAATTCTTCTCTTGTCAAATATTTATGATAACAAATCAAACTTTTAATCCATTCAAAAAAAGGCTTTTCACGGATAAATCCACGAAATACAGAATATTCAGCATGGGAATGAACATTTACGAATCCTGGCACTATTATAGCTTCACCAATGTCTTTGGTTTTGACATTTCCATTCCGCTGCTTGATAACATCAAATTTATCAATGTCAATAATAATCCCGTCATCAATCAAAATACCCCCATCTTCAAAAGGAGATGACGAAATAGGGAGCAAATATTTGCTTTTCAGGATCAACATTTTTTCAAACACCCGTTTGTTATCTTGTAAATTTTATTTAAAGAATTGGATAATTTGATGCTATCAAGATGAGTTGTAGTCATGAATACTTGGCTTTCCGGTGGGAAAAATTCGATAAGGGAACCAGCTCGTTGTTTATCGAGTCCAACAAAAATATCATCAAGGAGAATAACAGGATACTCACCATGAAGTTCTTTATACTTAATCATTTCGCAAAGCTTAACTGCAATTACGAGCATCCTTTGTTGTCCTAAAGAAGCAAATAAATCCGCTCGTTTATCACCTATCAAAAATTCTATATCATCCAAGTGGGGGCCACACAATGTTATCCCCTTTTTTAACTCCTCTTTTTCCAATTTCCTCATTGAATCTTTGAATGAACCAAGAATTGAATCACGATCCATATTCAAATCGATATCCATGCTTGTCAAATATCTAATTGAAACTCCACTCTGAATACCAGTAAGTTTTTCGTAAATTTTGGACAGGGAATCATTAATTCTCGCTATAATTGAAAATCTGTTATTTAGAATCTCAATCCCATAATTTATAAATTGCTCGTTGAATATGTTTAAAATCTCCTCGTTGTAATCACCTTCATATCCTTTTAAGACTGCATTACGCTTTGTTTTAATCTTGTTATATTCCTGCAAAGCTATTATATGACCCGGAATAAAATTGTAAGCTATCCTATCGATCAAACTCCTTCGCAATTTTGGGAATTCCGTTACTATATTCAAATCCTGCGGAAGGAATATAATCAAACTCAGATTACCAAGATAATCAATCAGCCTTTTGCAAGTTATTCCATCAACCTTACCCATCTTCCTGCTCTTGTCAAATCCTAGTTCGAGTCTTCGTGTTGAACATTTTGCCTCTTTTATTACCTCACATTCAAGATAACAATATTGACTGTTCCAGTTAATAAATTCATTTCTGCCGATCTTTCGAAAAGATGAAACCGTTGAAAGAAAAGATATTGCTTCTAAAAAATTTGTTTTACCAGCTCCATTATTTCCAAGAAGAATATTCCTACATTTGTCAAAAGTAAAACTTCCTGTCTTAAGATTACGGTAATTATTAATTTCCAGCTTTTTCAAATACATCCCAATTCTTCCAAAACTTGTTTTTAATTGGTTTAATTCAGATTTCAGATTCTTTTAACGTGAATGTTATTCTCATAAGTATAAATAGAAAAAATTAAGAATTGTTTCATCAAAAAGAAAAAGAGCCGACAATTTGCCGGCTCTTTTTTTTAAATTCTCACCTTAAATGTTTCTTCTTTTTTTAGCTTCAGCAAGTTCATTTGCTTCAGGGAATAAAATAACTTTTGCACTATGTCGAGGTCGTTTGATCATTTCCTTGAAGCCTTCTTCAAAATCATCCAGTTTAAACATGTGAGTAATAACTGGACTTATATCGATCCTTCCGGATGACAGAAAATTCCTTACCCTGTACCATGTATCAAACATCTTTCTTCCACTGATTCCATGAACCTGTGCACCCTTGAAAACCAAACCATTGTTGTAATCGAGTAATGTCGGTGACTCTGCTGCAACACCAAAAGCTGTAAACCTGCCAGCTTTTCTCAACATCTTGAATCCTTCATCAAGAGCCTGTGGACTTCCCGCCATATCAAGGACAATATCTGCACCGTATCCATCTGTATGATCCTTGACATATTGAATTCGATCAACGTCATCTTTATTAGCATAAAGAAGATGATCTGCACCCATTCTCTTAGCAATTTCCATGTTAAAATCGTATTTGCCAACTATCAATATGTTGGTTACTCCCGATACTCTTGCAACACCAACTGCAAATAGAGAGATAGGACCATCACCAATAAGAACCATTGATTTTCCAGCAACATCGTTGTCCTCACCCAATACTGAATATGTTGCATTACCAAGAGGTTCCTGAACCGTTGCAAATTCAGGAGGTATTGATTTATCGTTTACCCAGCAGACCGATTCGGGAACTTCAAAATACTCCGCAAAAGCGCCATCACAATCGACACCAAGAATTTTCATCCTCTCACCAACATGAAGTTGACAGAGCATCGCCTGAAGATCACCCGGATCATATATATGAGTCTCGGCAGATATATAATCTCCAACTTTAATCCTCTTGCAATGTGGTCCAACTTCAACAACATCACCTGCTACTTCATGACCAAGAATTTGGGGAAGATTTTTCGTACCGATTCTTCCATCTGACCAGGGATCCCATTTATATATATGCACATCAGTTCCGCAGATCGATGTCGCTTTAACCTTAACCAGAACACTATCTGGTTTTATTTTGGGAATATCGACTTCAAGCAATTCTGCTCCCAATTCCCCTTTTGTTTTAACAACTGCCTTCATTTTTTCAGGCATTACGTTCTCCTTTCCTAATATCTTGAATTATTTTCTTATCCAA
>Ga0272441_10012303_pt1 | contig 12528 bp, 8 predicted proteins | sample SSMProp6N_FD_193582 | JGI IMG/M metagenome (GOLD analysis project Ga0272441, IMG submission 193582) | Marine sediment archaeal communities from Little Sippewissett salt marsh, Falmouth, MA, United States - SSM-Prop-6N | ecosystem: Environmental > Aquatic > Marine > Wetlands > Sediment ...
GGCTGAACCTAGCGACAAAACCTGAGCCACACTAAGGCCGACAGCAATCCCCAATCACTTGATGGCGCCGGCGGTGAGGCCTTTGATGAAGCGGCGCTGCATGAGCAGGTAGAGCACGGTCACGGGCAGCGACAGCACCACCACCCCCGCGAAGATATGGTTCCAGTTCTTGACGTACTTGTCGGAGAGGAACCGCCACAACTGGACAAAGACGAGTTGGCCTTTTGACGTGCCCATGATGATGAAGGCCTGCATGAAGTCGTTCCAGATCCACAAGCCCCAGAAGATGACCACGGTAATGGTGCACGGCGCGAGCAAGGGGAAGATGATGCGCCAGAAGGTGGTGACCGGGCCGCAGCCGTCGATCTCGGCGGCCTCCTCGAGTTCCTTCGGAATGGTGGCCATGAATCCGCTGTAGATGAAGATGCACAGCGGCAGCCCCCACGAGACATAGTGGACCAGCAGCGCGAAGTACGTGAACTGGATCCCGAGCATTCTGAACTGCTGGAGCAAGGGCACCATGATGATCTGGAATGGGATGGTGAGCCCGGCGAGAAAGAACACGCGCAACACCTTGCCCGTGGCCATCCGCCGTCGCATGAGCGAATAGGCGGCCATGGGCGCTGCCGTCACCAGGCACGCAATCACGGCGCCGCACATCAACAGGCTGTTGAGCATGGGCCGCGCCAGTTTTACGCCGGTGAACAGGTACACGTAGTTCTCGAGCGTCAAGGATTCGGGCAGCGCCATCGGGGTAAGGACTATCTCGCGCAACGTCTTGAACGAGTTCAGTACGGCCAGCAGGCACGGCGAGACAAACACGATGCCCGCGGCCAGCATCAGGACCTCGAGCAGGGGTATGCGCCGTTTCCTCATAGGCTCACCTGCCTGCGCCGGAGCAGCGCAACCTGAATCGCGGCGATGAAGACGAGGGCTACAAACGTGGCGAAGGATACGGCCGCGGCATAGCCTTGGCGGTTGTTCAGCACGCCGAGGTGATAGATGTAATACCCGACTGTGAAGGTGCGGTATCCGGGGCCGCCTTGCGTGGTGACCACGATCTGCGGGAAGAGGTTGATCCCCGTGATCAAAGCCAGGACGCTGTTGGTCGTCAGTGTCGGCAACAGCATAGGGAACTGGATCCGCGTGAACACCGAAAACGGCCCTGCCCCGTCGATGCGTGCCGCTTCATAGAGGTTCACGGGAATGGTCTGCAGGTTGGCGAGGTAGAGCGTTGTGAAGAAGCCCACGCCGCTCCAGGCGACCAGCGCGAAGATGAAATACGGCACGAGACGCGGGTCCCCCATCCAGTCCTGGGTCCAGGCATCCAGCCCGACGGCGCGGAGCAGCGTGTTTATGGCGCCCTCGCGGTAGTTGGCCATGTACTGAAACAGAAGCGCGCTCACCAGAATGCTCAATACATAGGGGTAGAAGAAGAGCCCCCGGATCAGGCCCTTCATGACGCGGAGTTTGTCCAGGACGACGGCGAGCAGCATCGACGCGAAGGTGAAGAACAGGACGATGAGCACCGTCTCGAACAGCGTGAACCTGACCGCGTCAAAGAGCCGCGTGTCGCGCACAAGCTCGCGGAAGTTATCGAGCCCGATGAAGTGCGGGGTGCGTGTCCAGCCGGTCCAGTCCGTCAAGCTGTACGCGAACCCGAGGATCGCGGGCAGTACGATGAACCCGCCGTAGAGCACCACGGCAGGCCCGCACAGGATCAGCGATGCCCGCGCATTACGCAGGCGTTTCTGTCGTGCCGCGCGCGTGGTTCCCCGGGCCATTCACTGAACCTTCTTCTTGGAGGAGTCGCCATAGCCAAGCGCGTCGAGCTGTTGCTGCAGTTCGGGGGACACGTGGACGGGCGCCCGCGGCTTGATGTGCCGTACCCCCTGGCACGAGGCCTTGTACTCTTCAAAAGCGGCCCTCAGGTCAGCCAGTTTTGGCGGGGTTTCTTCGAGAAGATTACGCGTCTCCGCAGGATCGTTGGCAATCTCGTAGATCTCTTCGTGGACGATCTCCTGCCAGACGTCAAGACGCGGGGCGGAGCCATCCTTGATCGCGTCAAGTTGCTTCATCTGCGTCTTTGCGGATTCCGAACACTGCGCGGGGGTGAGCCACCGCTGTGCGGCCATGTATTTGTGGTCGCCGTCCATGACGGTGCGTAACTGGCTGCGCGTTTCGAGCAGCAACTCCGCGATGAGGGGCTTCTGCGGCGGCACGAAACCGAGCTGAGCGCCGTTCCAGCGGAAGAACGGGGACGCCAGGTCGCGGCGCGCGTGGTTGACGCCGGCGATCTCGATGAGGGTGGGAAGAAGCTGAATGTGCGACACGGGGGAGGCAATATGTTCGGGCTTGAAGATCCCCGGCGCCCAAAACACCAAGGGTACGTGAATGGATTCCCGGTACAGCCGCCACGCGTGCTCGACGTATCCGTGGTCCAGGAACTCCTGCCCATGGTCCGCGGTGAGGATCACGAGGGTCTTGTCGAGGACCCCGATTCCGTTGAGCCCCTCGAAGAGCAGGCGGATGGCTTCATCGTTCTGGGCAATCTCGGCGTCGTAGCGGAGCACAAGGTCCTCGAAGCGCGGGTCGCCCGGCCCAAAACCGCCCTGCACCAGTTCCACGATGCAGGGCCTCACCTGGTCGTACAGGCGCAGCGGCTCGGGATAGACTGTATCCGCGAACTTGAGATAGGCCTCGCGCGAAGGCTCATACGGGGCGTGGGGGTCCAGGTAATGCAGGTACATCGCTGTCTTTTTGCCGCGGTTTTTTTGCGCGAAGTCGAGCGCGCGATGGGTCAGCTTCACGCCCCCCCCACTCTTGCCCCATGCCTTCTCGAGGTGGTCCGTTTCGTGGAATCCCTTGTCGAACATCGGGTCGTACAGCGCCGGCGAATCCGTGAAGAATCCCGTGACATAGCCGCCCTTGGCAAACAACTCGGCCAGGTTCGCGCTGTAGGGGTAGGGCTTCGCCAGCCATCCCACGCCTGTGCCGCTTCGGGAAGGCAAAAGACCTGTGAAGAGCGCCGAGACCGATTCGCATGTAAACGAGGAGCAAGATATTGCCTCCTCGAACACGACGCCTTGGGACGCGATGGAATCGATGAAGGGCGACGTGTCGCGCGCATAGCCGTAGCACCCCAGGTGGTCTGCGCGCAACGCGTCGATCACGATGATAAGGATGCTGTAATCCGCAATGCTTTCTTCTGGCGCGGCCTCGGTTTCAGAGCCGGACCCCGGCATGTGCGCGCGCTCGAGTCCCACAACCGCCAGCAGGACCGCGGCCACCGCGACGATTGCCAGAAGCGCTGCCCGCTTCGCAACGGACTTACTTTTTCCGGTCGTCATTCGGCTTCCCTTTGGCATCGCCATCCAGATAGCCCAGGCTTTCCAGTATGTCGATGGTATTGGGGTCTATATGAATCGCCGCGTCATCGTCCCCGGCCCGGATTTCTTCACCGACTTGCCGTTGAGTCGCCACATACGCGCTCATTTGTGCGTCGAGTGCGGCGAAGGGCTCCGGATTCTCCTGTGCCACGTCCCGGGTCTCACCGGGGTCCTGGGCAATATTGAAGAGCATCTTCCTGTTCGCAGCGGCGTCGTAGAACAGCTTCCAATCCCCGTTGACGGCGCTGAATGTGTGCCACCAATACGAGAACACCGTTCGTTCGCGAAACGCGTTGACGTTCCGGGCCTCGATGATCGACCGGAGGCTCATCCCCTGGAATTGTGGGTTCGGGGGGAGCCCCGCGAAGTCAAGCACCGTTGCCGTCAAATCGATCATCTGGACATTCACGTTGACCACTTTGCCCGCAGGCAAGACGCCGGGCCAGTACATGACCAGCGGAATGTGGATGAGTTCGTTGTACGGTTTCCAGTAGTGGCCGGTGTGGCCTTCGTGTTCGCCGAAGGCTTCCCCGTGGTCCGCGGTGAATATGACCAACGTGTTGCGTTTGAGGCCCAACGCCTCGAGTTTGTCCAGGACGCGCCGGAAGTTCCGGTCCGCATAGGGGATCGTGCAATCGTAGACGTCCACGTTGCGTGCGTCGTCCGAGGCGGCCCACAGCCTACGATACTCGTCCGGCGGCTCGTATACGAGGTGATCCACGGGCGGGTCCTTGGGCACGTCGTGGCATTCCATGGTGTGAATGTAGAGGAAGAACCGGTTGTCCTTGTGGCGTTCGAGGAAGGCGGACGCGGCGTCGTAGGTGACATCCGGGAGTTGGTTCCACCTCAACTTCTTCTCGCCGATCTCGACGCGTAGGTGGGGCACCTCGAGATAGGAATAGGCCCGCCGGCCGCCCGCATCCGGCGGCGTGTGCGGATTCTCCGTGATGGCGCAGGTCGCATACCCCGCCTTGCGCAGGACCTCCGGCAGCATGTCCAGAGGTTTCGGCACAAGGTCGCCGTAGCCCTCGATCCCATGGACGAACGTGTCCACGCCGGTGGCCAGCGATGCCATGCTTGGCTTGGTCCAGGTTTCTTGCGAGAAGCAGCGCTCGAAGCGGACGCCGCGCTCGGCCAGGGCCGTCAGGTTCGGTGCGGTTTGACGATGATAGCCGTATGCGTCCAGATGTTTCGCCGGAAGCGCGTCAACAACGTAGATCAGCACGTTCGGCGACTCGACCGGCGTCCTGCGCCATCTTCTTGGGCGCGCCCCGCTCGTGGCCTGCAATAAGGCCGGGTTGCTCCATAGCGCGATCTGGTCCTCCCCGTCGCATTCCGCCTTCAGTACAACTTTCACCTCCGCGTTCGCATACTTGGACAGGTCCGCGTCGACCTCGCGCCATCCGGCATCGCCATCGACTACCTCGGAAAGGACTTCGGCTGTGTCGTCGCCGTTGGTCACCTCGACCCGAAACGTCACGGGCGGCCCTGGATGGACCGCCCCCAGGCCGGCGGCGAACCGCGCTCTCTCCGGGATGCGGACGCGGTATTCGATGCGTGCAGGACAATGGGCGAACAGGCACGGGCGCACGCGGTTGTCAATGCTGTATTCGCGCAGGCCGACGGGTTCGGCCGCGAACAACGCCTGGCGCATCAGGACCTGGATCGAGCGGATCTCGATCTTCGCGGCAAACGGCGCCGTAAGTCTCAACTGGTCGATGACGCGATGCCGCCACGCCTTCACCCCCGACACCTGCACGTTGTAAGTGAAGTCCACATCCTGTAGGGGAACGTGAATCCAGGTGACGCGGTGCAGTTCGGACCAGTCCGCCCCCCTGGGCCGCCACGAGAGCTTGACCTTGTCGGGACCTGAGACGCGCATCCGGATGGCAATGGAGTCCGTGGCCGGGCCGTCGATCCCAAGCTGGCCAGGACTCGTGATGGCGTCCTCGCGTTGTGTCGTGAAGTGAAGTGCGCCGCCCTTGACCTCGCACTGCGAGGCCGGATCGCCCGGGTGCCAGGCGAGCGGTTTCTTCTCCGAGAACAGCACGACCCGCCCGACGTCCGCGTGGGTGGCGGGCGGGGCATGCACCGACAGGGCTTGCTCAAGGCGGTCGTCGAAACGGTAGGACCAGGGAAGCTGCGGCGCGTAGGTCTGCGAGCAGCCAACGAGCAGCAACAGCACGCCCGCCAGGGCCGCGGTGTGCGGACGCCAGAAGGTTGAGCCAAGATGCCTCATATTCAGTCCAAAGCCGATGACAACGATTCTATTGCGGATTATACCTGTTGAGAGTGCCCCGCGAAAGGATACGCGCACGTTACCGAGGCCTCAACGGAACGCGGATGCCGCGGATCTGGCGGATGTTCGCGGATACGAAATGGAAATTCCCCATTTGTTATCCGCGTTGATCCGTGTCATCGGGGCAATCCGCGTACCATTGCTCTCGGGTTACGGATGGCGCGCTTTGTGTTCGCGGGCGCTTTGTGCTTAAATCGGTGGCGGTCGCACAGTGAGGAGTGGACAAGCACGTGGCAACGCCGAAACGAAGGCTTTCCCGATACGGTTTCCCGGCAGCCTTGGCCGTCGCGTTCGCGCTCTTTGGCTCCTTGCCCTATTGCTACGGCTATCTCCACGCCGGCGAGGGCATGAAGTTTATGGGCTTTGTCGGGCGTGGGGTGTTCGGACTGAACGGGTACCTGATGCTGGCCCGGCAATCGGAGCACGGGCTGCATCTGTTCGAGAATCTGTCGACGTCCGAGGCGCTCCCGCGTGTCTTCTTCAACCTCGAATGGTGGCTGTTCGGGAAAATGGCGCGCTGGACGGGTTTGCCGCTGATAGCCGTGTTTCACGTCTGGCGCATTGCGACCGTGTTCTTGTTTGTCTTCTCGGTGCATTATCTGTCGGGCTTGTGCCTGAAGTCTGAATTTCAACGGCGGTTTGCCTTGGCGCTTGTGACGTTCGGCTCCGGGTTCGGGTGGGTGCTGTGGGCCGGTTCCAAGGTGGCCGTGGCCCTTTTCCCGCCGGCGCGCGCATGGGCCGCCGACCAAGTGGTGGGCCTTATCGCGTTCAAGGATCAGCTCTTCCCGCTGAGCATCGATGTCGCGGGGGTCAGTGCCCCCGCCTACCTTGTGAATCAGCCTCACTTCATGCGCGCGACCGCGTTCGCGGCGCTGACGTGGGCCTTTGTGCTGGCCGGTGAACGTTCCGGCAGGCGCGTCTACTTCGCGCTGAGCGGCATCGCGGCGCTCTTGCACATTGCGCTCAGGCCGTACAACATCGCTGAGACCTACCTCGTCTACCTCCTGTTTCCAGTCCTGATGTCCGCCCGCGAACGCCGCGTTGACTTCCAGCGCTTCAAGAACTGCGCGATTGCCGCGTCATTCCTGTTGCCCATCACCGCGTACTACGGCTATCTCGCCTATGTGGATGCCTTGGGCGGGAAGGGGCCGAATTGGCGTCCCGGGCTCTTGCTGGAACATATTCTCTGGCTCGGGTTGCCGTTTCTGCTCATGGTCCTATGCGTCCCGTGGCTGTCGCGTTGGCGCACGGCACGTCCAAGCTCGATGCTGATCGGGCTTTGGCTCGTCGTGGCGTTTCTCGTGGAACAGGCCTATCCCTACTGGCGCACCGGGCAGGAGGCCGCGTTTGCCGCGTACGTGGTCGTGCCCGCGCTGTTGGCGACGGCCGGACCTTTTCGAGGCGTTTACCATGCCCTGCGTGACAGTGCCTTTGCGCGGAAGTTGAGTCGCTTTGACCTGTCGTCGCCGGCGTTCAAGCGGGCGGTCGCGGTCGCGGTGGTCTTGTTCTGCATGCCCTCATTTGGTATTGCCTATGCCCGGATGTTTGCTGACCTGCGCGACTCGCCCCCGCCCTACTACATCCGTGACGGCCTCTACGATTCCCTGGTCTGGTTGCGCGAGAATGCGGGCACGCATGACACGGTCCTGGCGAGTTTCGAGACCGGGCAACTGGTTCCCCGGGTCGCGGGCGTCAAGACGTACCTTGCCCATTATATGATCACCAAAGACTGCGCGGGGAAACGGGCCCACGTGAGGCGATTCTTCAGCAGGCGCGGCGACGACGAGTTCAAGCAGCATTTGGTCATGGACAACGCGATACGGTACGTCGTGCTCGGGCCACTCGAACGGCATCCCGGGGGGATGCAGCCAGCGGACCACCCGTGGCTCGAGCAGCGCTGGTCCCAGGAAGGGGTCGCGATATACGCTGTGGGCGGTCAAGGAGCACGCAGGCAGTGACGAGGCGCACAGACCCACGCTGATCGATTTAGAGCACAACACAATCCCGTTCTCATCGTTGCGTTTCCACACTTCGTTTGCGTATCGTGTGGCGCGCGAGGTGAGTCTTCTCGGTGTCCAAGGGGCGCGTTCCAGCGCCGGGCCGGACTTGAGGAGGGAGAGGCCAGGTAGCCGATGAGGTTTTTTTCCCGGAGCGAACTGCGCGACGTGTGGGCCGACGAACCCCGCATGATCCTTGCCTATAGGAAGATATGGGACGCGAGCCCGATCCTGCGCCGCTTCTATCGAGACGTGTGGGGATACGCGATGCCGTACGTTAGGGGGTCTCCCGTTATTGAGCTGGGCGGCGGCGCCGGCTTCATTCGAGAGTGCTATCCGGAAGTGATCAGCACGGATTTTCTGCCTTTCCCTGAAAGCGACCTTGTCTGCGACGCGACCCGGTTGCCCTTCGCTGCTGAGTCAATCGGCAGTTTTGTTGCGGTCGCCTTTTTTCATCATTGCAGGAACCCCAGGCGGCTTTTCGCGGAGGTCAGCCGGGCATTGGCCCCGGGGGGGCGCTTCATCATTTTTGACCCGTACATATCCGTGGCGTCGAAGGTGCTATATCGATTCGGGACGGTTGAGAGTGTCGACCTGAATGAAGCGCCTCTCAAATCGGAAGAGGGTGCCGGGGAGAGCCCACTACTTGAGGCTAACGTGGCCCGCGCCACGATCCTGTTCGAGCGCAATCGGGCGGTGTTTGAGGAGGCCTTTCCGAACTTGCGGGTGGTGCGCATAGAACGGGAGAATCTGTTTCGCCATATCGCGGCCGGGAGTTGTGTCCAGAAGAGCCCGTTCCCGGATTGGTGCTATCCGGTGGCGTGCCTGTTGGACAGGTTTCTTGAGCCTTTCCGCCGTTTCACGGGGATGTGCCTGGTTGTTGTTTTGGAAAAGGGATAGCCGTTTAGCGGATTGGCGTGAAGGCCATGTGATTGCGTCATTGCGAGCGAAGCGAAGCAATCTCGACCGGAAATGACGCCCTATGTAAGCGAGATTGCTTCGCTTCGCTCGCAATGACGGAGTATTTGGGCCTGAGCTGACCAGCCTCGCCAATCGGCTAAAGAATGTACGAAAAGGGATAGCCGTCATGAGTAGCCTCGAAGCCGTATCCAAATCCAAGGGCGCCGGTTACGCGTTGTTGTGTGCGGTAATCGTCCTTGGGGCTGGGTTGCGGCTCTATTCGTTGGGCGCAAAGAGCCTGTGGTACGACGAAGCCTGCATTATTGTCACGGCCCAGGAGTTGGACTCGCCGCGCGCCGTTGTTGATACGACCCGAACGACCGACCCCCCGGTGTTCCCGCTGCTTCTGCGTGCTTGGTTTGCGGGTATGGATGCCGCGTTTGATGTGGAGCGTACCTCCGAGGAGAGCGACTTCCTGATCCGGCTGTTGCCCTGCATCGCGGGCATCTTGGCCATACCCATCCTGTTCCTCACGTGCCGCGCGGTCACCGGCGATGAGCGGACGGCCCTGATCGCCAGCTATCTCTACGCCCTCTCGCCCTTCCAGGTGTACTACGCGCAAGAGGTCAGAACCTATACCGTTTACACGGTGCTTTCCCTGTTCGCCGTCTACGCGCTGGTCAAGGCACTCGAGGGAAACCGGGCCCGGCATTGGCTTGCCTTGGTACTGCTTCTGGCGCTGCTTGTGTATGATCACTATGTTTCGGTCTGGACCATCGCGTGTCTCAACCTCTATTTCGTCGTCACCCTCAAGGCGCATTGGCCAAGGCTCCACGCCTGGATCGTGAGCCAAAGCGCGCTCCTCCTTCTCCTTATCCCGGCCCTGATACTGATCTGGACGATCACGGGGTACTTCGACAACATCCAATACACGTGGTACGTGAAGCCGACCCTCAAGACCGCGTTCATAACGTTTAAGACCTTCTTCGCCGGGTACTCGCCAAGCGTTCTGGCTTACTGGACCTTGTTCTTGACGGCCCTTGGTCTGTTTTGCATAGGGTGCTATGGTCTTCGCCGCCATTGGTCGCGTCTGAGCTTGTTGGTTATTCTCGCGGTTGTTCCTATAGTCGGCAATGTGATCGTGTGGAACATCAAGGAGTTCCCGCTGTATGAGCACCGCCTCTTTGTTTTCAGCGGTGTTGTCGCGTACTTCCTCGTTGCTTCAGGTATTCGGACCTTGCCGACGGCATGGGCGTCGGGCGCGGCATTGGCCCTGCTTAGCGTGGTGACCCTGCCGTGCCTCGGCGATCACTATGCCCACCGTTTGCATCCGGTGCCGATGCACCGCATCGGCGTATGGGACAAAGTGGACTTCCGGGCAGCGGCCCGAACGGTCAACGAGCAGTTCGAGGACGGCGATATTGTGGGGCACCCCGGCCACTTTGGGTGGTATTCATTTAGCTACTATTGTAATGCGCCGCAGTACATCTTGGGGCATGGCCGCGAAGAACGGGCTGCCATGGTGAATACCTTTGGGAACGAAGCCATCATCAAGCACTTCCATATGCTGCCGGAACCGATTCAAACGCTTGCAGAGAAGGCTAAACGCATCTGGTTCCTGGAGCCGCACGGAATCACCTTCACGTATCCGCCCGCTGTGGTCATCTACCGCGCGTGGCTGGAAGCGCACGGGTTCCAAGAGGACTACGCGGTCTTCGACGGCGTCACGTTGACGTGCTACCGCATGGATCCGGATCGGCGCGGGCGCGCATTGGGTTACGAGATAGCGGACCTGGGCGAAGCGCCGCTGTCGCATTATCGCGTGCCCGGCGAGAAGGCCGGCGCCGCGTCGGGGTTGCTCGACAGAGCTCCCCCACTCCTGGCTACGTTCCATGATACGCCTGCCGTTCGGTTCGACGTTGGCACGGTGCAAGGCGACATCCTCACCATGTCAGGTGCAGCCGAGCCGGTCGAGTGGATCGACCAGGACGGGGATGCCGCGCCTGACGGGTTGCTGCTCGTCGGCCCGGGCCAGGAGATTGCACTTGGGGGCGCCGCAGTCATTGGGGGTGCGCCGTACTCTCTGCTGGGCATGGACGGTGCCGGGAAGCGAGCGCTGCTGGCCTCGTTTCCCCTTGTTGCGGAGGACGATTTCGCTTACCGGTTCGTCGTCGTCAACCCCACGGGTGTAGCCCGCGCTTTGGACTGCACGATCTACGAATCGGCAGCGGTTGTTCCTGCCGTGGCGTATTTGCGCGACGATCCATTGACCTCCGTGTGGGGACCCCGTCCGCAATACGATCCCGGGCCTCCGCCTACTGTCTTCCTCGCACCAGCGATGACGGCGCATGTTCAGGAGACCTCGGGCGAGGGCGAGGTGATTCATGCGTCGGTTCGGCTCGCTCCCGGGAGCTACAAGGCCTTCGCGCGCATCCAGGAGAGCCCCGTAAGCTATCCCCAAAGCAGGGCCCAAGTGCAGTTCGCCATCGGACCGCCGGCCCAGCCCCTGGCCCGGCTGGACGGTCTGAACCGCGAAGATACACACGGCTGGTCTTGGCGCAGTATCGGCGAGTTGAAGAGCACGGGCAGTGTGTTGACGCTTGCGATGGCGCCGTACAACGCCAATGGGTATTCGGATGCCTATTTTCAAGTCGACCGTGTGCTCTTCGCCCGCGAGCCCGTTCCTGAAGGAGATACGCCGTTCATTGCGGATCGGTTCCCAATCGCCCTGGAACCCCATGAGGAAAAGGCGTTCACGATCGAGGGCAGTCTGGGCCATTATCCACGCAAGCGGGTGGACATCGAGGTCTTCGAGCCGGCCGCCAAGAGCTACCGGACCCTCACCTTCCATGTGGACCGCGCATCGCGGGAATAGGCCCCTAAGTCCAATAACAGTTTTGGTTTATCTGTCGGAGGCCGTCTTGCAGCGGAAGGCATGCTGTTGACGATCCGCGGGCTCGGTGGTATAGTCTCTCAGGAGGGCGTATCGGGTGAAGGTGTACCAAGTCCTCACATATGCACTCGCACTGAGCCTCGTGGCGCTGGGGCTGTGTCAGCCTGACTTGGCCTTGATCGAGGGCGCGGATGCAAACGGCGACCGCGCGGTTGATGTGCTGGACGTCCAGACGGTCGTGGCGCGCGTACTGGGTTATTCGGCGCCTGGTGGCTGTGCCGACGTCAATTCCGACGGTGCAATCGACGTTCTCGACCTGCAGTGTATCCTGGCGCAGCTAACCCACGCGGATGCCCCACAGAAACAAGTCCCTCCCGACTCGAAACCGGATGCGCGGATACCGGCCAACCATGGCTTTCGGGTTCCGGTAGTCCTGGCCGACGCGGCCGGCTTTGTGGCTCGTGAGGGGGCGCTTCCGGCCTCTACCACATGCCTGAATATCGATCCGTTCATGGGAACCTCGAAGCAAACGGAACGGTACCTTTTCACACTCACCCCGAACGCACCGCCTGACTGCGCTTAACCTCTCCATGGCCTCTTAGAGGCGTCCGTGCAGCCCATGCACGCGGCGAGGGAATTGCGGGGTTCTCTTCCCGGGATTTGCAGGATATGTTTCTGGTTCACGGTGGGAACGCCCGGGAACCAGCGCCGGACCCCCGGGTTGAACATAACGTAGCTCACTTAAGGACAAGGACGTGAGACCAGCGGTATGACGGCGTCGAAACAACAGCGGGCACTCAAGCTCGGAGCGATTTTCCGACACGGCAAGGTGTTGTGTGGGTTCATCGTGCTGCTCGCCTACGGCTACATTGCCGTCGCAGCCGTGATCACGCTTGACCCGGCGTTGATAGCCGATGACGCCATCACCGTGCCAGTGGTTCTGTATGGGGAGGGGAACGATCCGGTCTCGGGTATTCAGTTTGACGTGCGTTTCGATGATGAGGCGTTCGCGCTCGTGGGCGTGGAAACGGGTGACGCTGCCGCCTCGGC